>ENA-UPTA01000020-UPTA01000020.1-activated-sludge-metagenome-genome-assembly--contig:-NODE-20-length-151062-cov-19.202865_pt1 | contig 151062 bp, 128 predicted proteins | sample MGYA00238184_ERZ773361 | MGnify/ENA primary metagenome ERZ773361 (study PRJEB29100, sample SAMN05720205) | activated sludge metagenome | isolation source: anaerobic digester from wastewater...
TCCCGGAGCTCGCCCGTCCGCGACAGCCACACGACGGCGGTCAGGATGTCGGACAACTCCCGCCCATAGGCCCCCGCGTTCATCCGGACCGCCCCGCCCACACTGCCGGGAATCCCGGCGAGGAACTCCGCCCCGGCCAGTGCCTCCTTTAGAGCCAGGGCCACCAGCGCCTGGAGGGCGACACCCGCCCCGGCGGTGACGGACACTGCGCCGGCGGCCGGTTCGCGGGTTTCGCGTCGGCTTTTACGGGCCGCACCGTCGGCGCCTTGAGTCGCTGCGCCGTCCCCGCGCCGACCGGAATCCAGGGCGTCTCCGGGATCGCCGGATTCCCGCCTGGGCAGGATTTCCACCCCGGGTGGGTACGGACGCGTCCCGGACACCGGGGGCCGCTCCCCCGTTTCACGGTCGACCCGGAGGTCCTGCAGGTCCTTCAGGACGACGATCGCGCCCCGGACGCCCCCGTCCCGGCAGATCAGGTTCGTCCCGTTGCCGACCGGCGTCGCGGGAAGGCCCGCCTCATGCAAACAGCGGAGGCAGCGGGCCAGATCGTCGAGGTCCGCCGGGAAGACCATCACGTCCGCCGACCCGCCCACGCCCATTGAGGTGTGGCGGGCCAGGGGCTCGTCGAACAGGACGCGCCCGGCGCATGCCGCTTTCAACCTTTCCCGGCTTGCCTGCTCCATCCGCCTCGCTCCCCGCGTCCGTTTAAGTAGGGACAGCGCCCAATTAATCTTGTTCTGTTTCTGCGTTCCACCCCGCCGGGTTATTTCATCGGGGACGGCGCGCAATTAATTTATTCCTAATGATCTTCGCCATCATCCCGTCGTTACCGAGAAATAAATAGGCGCTTTCCCTATTTATTCCGTCCCTATCGATTGAGGAAGGCCTCGCCGATCTTCAGCACATTGCCCGCCCCCAGGGTGAGGATCACGTCCGACGGCTGCGCCGTCCTGATCAACTCCTCCACGATCGCCTTGAAATCGCCGATATACTGCACGTCCCGGTGGCCGGCCCGGCGGATGCCGTCGGCCAGGGCGGCCGCGCTCACCCCCGGGATGGGCTCTTCGCTCGCCGCGTAGATGTCCGTCACGATGAGCCGGTCCGCGTTGGGGAAGGCCGTCAGGAACTCCTGGAAAAGGGCCTTCGTCCGCGTGTAGCGGTGGGGCTGGAAGACGACGATCAGGCGGTCGGGCCACACCTGACGGGCCGCCGCCAGGGTCTCGCGGATTTCCGTGGGGTGGTGGCCGTAATCGTCCACGACGGTGACGTCGTTGACCCGGCCCTTCACCTCCAGGCGCCGCTGCACGCCCGTGAAGGTCTTGAGCCCGGCCCGCACGGCGCTGAAGGAGACCTCCAACTCGCGGGCGGCGGCGATCGCGGCCAGGGCGTTGTAGACGTTGAAAAGCCCCGGGGCGTTGAGGGTCACCGAGCCCTGGAGGTCGTTCCGCCAGTACACGGCGAACTTGGCCGTCCGGCCGGAGAAGTGGATCTTCTCCGCCCGCCAGTCCGCCTCGCGGTGCAGGCCGTAGGTGATGACCCGCCGCTTGATCCGGGGGAGGATCGCCCGGACGTTCTCGTCGTCCAGGCAGACGATCGTCGCCCCGTAAAAGGGGACGATGTTGGCGAACTGGAGAAACGCATCCTTGATCTCGGCGAGGTCGCGGTAGTGGTCGAGGTGCTCCCGGTCGATGTTCGTGATGACGGCGAGCGACGGGGAGAGCTTGAGGAACGAGCCGTCGCTCTCGTCGGCCTCGGCGACGATGACCTCGCCGTCGCCCAAGCGGGCGTTGCTCCCGATGGAGGCGAGTTTGCCGCCGATGACCATCGTCGGGTCCAGGCCGCCCCGGGCCAGGATGGTCGCAATCATCGAGGTGGTCGAGGTCTTGCCGTGGCTCCCGGAGACGGCAACGGAAAACTTCATCTTGAGGAGTTCCGCCAGCATCTCGGCCCGCGGGATGACGGGGACGCCCCGCCGCTTCGCCTCCAGGACCTCGGAGTTGTCCGGCCGGACCGCCGTGGAGGTGACGACGACATCCGCCGCCCCGACGTGGGCGGCGCCGTGGCCCTGGTGGATGGTCGCGCCCAGGTCGACCAGGCGCTCCGTAATGTCCGTCCGGTTCTGGTCGGAGCCGGTGACGGCGTAGCCGAGGTTCAGGAGGACCTCGGCGATCCCGCTCATGCCGATCCCGCCGATGCCGACGAAGTGGATCTGCCGGACCTTGCGGCGCATCATATCGGTTTTCTTGCTGTTCTTCTGTTTTCGCATCGAAACGTCCCATGTTCGCCCGGGGATCGGGCGCAAATCAACACACTTTATATGGTATGTGGCCGGGCTCTATATACCATATCTGGTGCCATATCCACCGAAAAGTGGCCTTCCGCCTGCGCAATATCCGGGGCTTCCCCCTTGCCCCTTTTTCCCCCGCCCCGCTCATGTTTGCAGGAGCGCCAGACACGCGTCGACGATGTCCCGGGCCGCGTGGGTGTTCCCCAGGGCCGCCGACCGAGTCGCCATCCCGTGGAGCGCCGCCGGATCGTCGACGTAACGGCGGACCGTCGCCGCGAGCCGCGCGGCCGTCAGGTCGCGCTCCGGGATCAGCTCCGCCGCACCCGCCCGGGCGAGGACCTCGGCGTTGCGCGTCTGGTGGTCGGCGATGGCGTAGGGGAAGGGGATCAGGATCGCCGCCTTTCCCATCGCCGTAATCTCCGCGATGGATGTGGCCCCCGCGCGGCAGACGATCAGGTCCGCCGCCGCCGCGACCGCGGCCATATCCATGATGAAGGACCGGATGTCGGCCTCCCGCCCTGCGTCCCGATAGGCCTGGCGTACGGCCTCGAGATCCGCCGGTCCCGTCTGGTGGATGATGTTCAGATCCGCCAGGTCCCGCCAGGCCGAAACGGCCTCCATCACCGTCCGGTTGATCGCGTGCGCCCCCTGGCTTCCGCCGAAGATGAGGAGCGTGAAGGGGTGTCCCGGTGCGGTGTGCCCCGTGCCCTCGTTGTGCCGGAACTCGACCGCCGCCGTGCCTTTTTCCCGCACGGCCTCTCCGGTTGCGGCGAAGGCCGCCCGGACGGGGTTGCCCGTCACCCGGATTTTTGCCGGCGGGAACTCGCCCCGTTCGTCGGCGAAGGTGAGGAAGATCCGGTCCGCAAAACGGGCGAGGATCCGGTTCGTCGCGCCGGGGATGGCGTTCTGCTCGGCGATCGCCGTGGGGAGACCCATCCAGTGCGCCATGAGGACGGCCGGGCCGGAGGCGTAGCCGCCCACGCCGACGACGACGTCCGGGCCGAATTGCCGGAGGATCCGGCGCGACTGGGCGAGGCTCCGCGGGATCTTCGCCAGGGCGCCGAATTTCTGCGCGAGGCCGCGTCCCTTGACGCCCTCGACGTCCAGGGTTTCGAGCGTGTAGCCCATCTGGGAAAGAACGCGCTTCTCCAGGCCGCGCTCCGTGCCGACGAAGAGCACCCGGTTCGCGGGGTCGCGGCCCAGGAATTCCTCGGCGATCGCGATGCCGGGGAACAGGTGGCCGCCCGTCCCGCCCCCCGCAACGATCATCTTCCTCCCGCCGCCCATGTCAGGACTCCTGCGCCGAGATGTTGAGCAGAATGCCCACCGCCGCCAGGCTCATCAGAAGCGCCGAGCCGCCGTAGCTCAGGAACGGGAGGGCCAGCCCCTTGAGCGGGATGAGCCCCATCACCCCCGCGATGTTGATGAAGGCCTCCAGGGCGAGCGTCATCGTGAGGCCGGCGGCGAGCAGGGTCCCGAAGAGGTCCGGGGCCTTGAAGGCGATGAAGAACCCCCGGATGATCAGGACGCCGAACAGCAGGATCACGATGGCCACGCCGATGAAGCCGCTCTCCTCGGCAATCACGGACAGGATGAAGTCCGTGTGCGGCTCGGGCAGATAGAAGAGCTTCTGCATCCCGTCGCCCAGGCCGACGCCGAAGGTTCCCCCCGAGCCGAAGGACAGGAGCGACTGGATGATCTGGAAGCCCGAGTTGCGCGGGTCCTTCCAGGGGTCGAGAAAGGTCATCAGGCGGGCCATCCGATAGCTCTTGTGGATGACGAGGTACAGGGCCACGGGCAGGAAGGCCGCGGCCATTCCGCCGAGATAGACGAGCCGCGTCCCCGCCAGGTAGAGCATCAGGAGCAGGATCGCCATGAGGATCGCCGCCGAGCCGAAATCGGGTTGGAGCATGACGAGGCCGACGATGAAGAGCGTCACGGCGAGCGGGATGGCGATGCCGCGGCTGAACCGCTTGATCTGGGCGATCTTGCGCGTCAGGAAATGGGCGAGGAAGACGACCAGTGAGACTTTCACGAGTTCCGTGACCTGGAAGGTGATGATCCCCAGGTTCAGCCAGCGGGTGGCCCCGCCGGCCTTGACCCCCACGTGGGGGATCAGGATGAGCCCCAGGAGGACCGCCGCCGCGGCGAGACCCGGATAGGCCGCGTAGCGGAGCTTCTGATAGGGTACCTTCGTGAGAAAGACCATGGCCGTCAGGCCGAGCAGGACGAAGAAGATCTGCTTCTTCAGGAAATACTGGGCGTCCTGGTAGCGCTCCATCGCCAGGATGGAGCTCGAACTGTAGATCATGACCGTGCCCACCGTCACGAGCAGGAGCGTGCTGACGAGTAGGAGGACATCAGGGCGTTTGTCGGTTTCGGTCAGTTTGAACATCGTCTACAGCCCCTTGACCCAGCGCTGAAACATATCCCCCCGCTCCCGGTAGTCGGTGAACTCGTCGAAGCTCGCGCATCCGGGGGAGAGCAGGACGACGTCGCCCGCCGCCGCAGCCTCGCGGGCGGCCTCCAGGCCCGCCTTCAGGGTGGCGGCGCGCCGGGTGGCGACGATCTCGCCGATGAGGCCGCCGATGCGCTCACGGGCCTCGCCGAAGAGGATCAACGTCTTGACGCGCTCGCGGATGATCGGAATGAGGGCGGCGAAGTCCCCCTCCTTGTCGCGACCGCCCAGAAGCAGCACGACCGGGCGGGAGAAAGTTTCAAGCGCCCGCGCGACCGCACCCACGTTCGTGCCCTTCGAATCGTCGTAGAAGGCGATGCCGTCCTTCTCTCCGGCGAACTGGATCCGGTGGGCGATCCCCGAGAAGGCGGCGATGCCCTGGCGGATCGCCTCGGGCGGGCAACCCGCGCGGCGGCAGGCGAGGATTGCGGCCATGACGTTCTCGACGTTGTGGAGGCCGTGCAGGCGGATCAGGTCACGTGCGTAAAGTTCGATCGCGCCGTCGGGGGCGGCGTAGACGAGGTTGTCCCCGTCCAGCGAAATCCCGGGGCGGCAGGGTCCGGAGGTCCGGAAGTATTCAACCTCGGCCCGGAGGCGGGCGGCGAGCGCCGGCGTGCCGGGATCGTCCGCATTCAGGATCGCGAGATCCCCCGGTTCCTGACGAGAGAAGAGGCGCTCCTTGGCCTCCCGGTAGGCGGAGAAACTGCCGTGGTAGTCCACGTGGTCGCAGGTCACGTTGAGCAGGATCCCGATGGCGGGGCGGAAGGTCTCCGTCCAATGAAGCTGGAAGCTGCTCACCTCGACGACCGCCGTCTCTTCCTCCTGGGGGCCGTCGGCGAAGCCGATAAGCGGGCGCCCGATGTTGCCGCCGACGAAGGCGGTCTTCCCGGACGCCTTGAGGAGGTCGCCCACGAGCGTCGTCACGGTCGTCTTGCCGTTCGTGCCCGTGATGGCGATCATCGGTCCCCTGAGGTGGCGGGCGGCGAGTTCGAGTTCGCTCAGGATCGGAATGCCGCGCGCGCCGGCCTCCACGAGCAGGGGATTCGACGGGGCGACGCCGGGCGAGGGGACGACGAGGTCGACGCCGTCCAGGGCGGCCGGGGCGTAGGGGCGGATTTCAGGCGTGTCGGCGGTGGATTGCACCTCGGCGAGGGCGGCGGTCCAAGCGGCCGGAGGCTTCTCGTCCGTGAGCGCGAGGAGCGCCCCGCGCCGTCCGGCAAACGTCGCGGCCGCAACGCCCGTCTTGCCCATCCCGATGATCAGGATCCGTTTTCCTTCGAGTTCCATCGCCCCTACCTGATCTTCAGCGTGCTCATGGCCAGCAAGGCCAGGAGGATCGAGATGATCCAGAACCGGACGATCACCTTCGGTTCCGGCCATCCCTTGAGTTCGAAATGGTGGTGAATCGGGGCCATGCGGAAGATCCGATGCCCGTGCGAAATCTTGAACCAGCCGACCTGGAAGATGACGGAGAAGGTTTCCAGGACGAAGATCCCGCCGACGATCGCGAGCAGGATTTCCTGCTTCGTCACGACGGCGACCGTCCCCAGCGCGCCGCCCAGCGACAGCGAGCCCACGTCTCCCATGAAGACCTGCGCGGGGTAGGTGTTGTACCACAGAAAGCCGATGCCCGCCCCCACGACGGCCCCGCAGAAGACGGCGAGCTCCCCCGTCCCCGCGACGTAGGGGAGCTGGAGATAGCCCGAGATCTTGATATTGCCGGCGAAGTACGCGAACAGCAGATAGGTGATGAAGCAGGTGATGGCCGGGCCGATGGCGAGCCCGTCCAGACCGTCGGTCAGATTGACGGCGTTGGCCGCCCCCACGATGATGAAGACGGACAGGAGGATGTAGCCCCACCCCAGGTCGGGCAGGACGGTCTTGAAGAAGGGAATCGTGACCAGGGAGGAGAAGTCGGGCTTGACGTAGAGGATCACGCCGACGAACAGGGCGATGGCGATTTCGCCGGCGAGGCGGACTTTTCCCGGCACCCCCTTGCTGTTCGACCGCGTGAGCTTCCGGTAGTCGTCCAGGAAGCCGATCAGGCCGTACCCCAGAAAGACGAGCAGCACGAGCCAGATGTACTGGACGGTCAGGTTGGCCCACAGGAGCGTCGAGATGACGACGGCGAAGATGATCAGGATGCCGCCCATCGTCGGCGTGCCCTGCTTGCTCAGGTGGCTGTTCGGGCCGTCTTCCCGGATGGGCTGGCCGATCCGCATGGCCTGAAGCTTCTGGATGAGCCAGGGGCCGACGATGAAGCAGATGACGAGCGCCGTCACGGTGGCGTAGATCGTCCGGAACGTGATGTAGCGGAACACGTTGAAGAACGAGTAATCGATGTGCAGCGGATACAGCAGGTGGAACAGCACCGGTTCTCTCCTTTGGGCAAAGGGTGAAAGGCTTAAGGGCGGAAATCCGCCCGCCGCCTTTCACCGTCGCCGTGTGCACTTTGCCCGTTTATGATGCGGGGAGCGACTCCCCGGTCTCATGCCGACGCCCCGTTGGACGGGGGCTCGTGGCCTTTCGTCTTTGATGTCCGCCGGTTCCATGGGGCCTGTCCCCCGTCAAAGGGTTTCTCGGATCGCCTGCACGACCGCATCGAGGCGCATCCGGCGCGATCCTTTGACCAAAATCCAATCCCCCGCGTGGAGGCGATCCTTCAAATCCGCGACGACCTCCTCGGGCGACGTGAAGAAAACGATCCGTTCGCGGGCCAGGCCCGCCGCAACGGCCGCATCCGCCGTCGTCCGGGCGAACGCCCCCGTGAGGTGGACCTGCGAGACACCCGTCTCTACCAGGCGCGCGCCGATTTCTGCATGCAGGTTTTCCGACTGTTCGCCCAGTTCCAGCATGTCGCCGAGGACCGCGACGCCCGCGCCACTCTCCCGGAGTCCCGCCAGCGTCTGCAGGGCCGCGGCGACAGAGGCGGGGTTCGCGTTGTACGCGTCGTCGATCAGGTGCGCACCGCTGGCCAGGGTGAAGATCTGCATGCGGCCGGCAACGGGGCGGAACCGGGCCAGGCCCGCCGCGATCGTGTCCGGGTCCGTCCCGGCCGCCCAAGCCAGGGCCGCGGCGGCCAGGGCGTTGGCGACGTTGTGGCGTCCGGGCGCGGCAAGGGTCACCTCCCGTGCGGCGCCGCCCGCGTGCAGGGTGAAGCGCGTCCCGCCGCCCGCCGCCGGCGCCGGGGCGTCGGCGAACACGTCGTGCGCGGGGTCGAAACCGAAAACGACCGTCCGTCCCGGCCAGCGCTCCTTCAGGGCGTCGCGGGAGGGGTCATCCCCGTTCAGGACGGCGATTCCCCCGGCGGGATCCATCCGGCCGAAAAGGTCACCCTTCTCCCGGCGGATGGCGTCGAGCGACCCCAGCCCTTCGAGGTGGGCGGGGCCGATGTTGGTGACGAGGCCCGCGGTCGGCGCGGCGATGTCGGTCAGGCGGGCGATCTCGCCCGGCCGGTTCGTTCCCATCTCGAGGACGGCGATCTCGTCCGCCGCGTCGAGTCTGAGGAGGGTCAGGGGCAGCCCGATCAGGTTGTTGAAGTTCCCCTCGGTCGCCAGGACCCGCTTGTTCTGACTGAGGATGGCATGGGCCATCTCCTTGGTCGTCGTCTTGCCCGAACTGCCGGTAATCGCGCAGACGGGCAGGGCGAAGCGCATCCGCCAGGCGTGGGCAATCCCGCCGAGGGCGGTCAGGGGGTCGTCCACGGCGATGATGACGATCCCGCCGGGCGCGCCGGGGAGACGGTCCCGCCGGGCGCGGGAGACGAGCAGCCCGCCGGCGCCCCGTGCGAGGGCCTCGCCGAGGCAGTCGTGGCCGTTGAAGTGCTCGCCCGCAAGCGCCACGAAGAGGGCGCCGGGCGAGAGCGTCCGGGTGTCGGTTGAAACGCCGGCGAGAACCGCCTCCGGCGGGCCGGCGATCAACTCGCCCCCGGTGGCGGCGAGGATCGCCGCGACGTCGAGCCTCGGGCCGCCGCGTTCCGTGTCGCCGCCGGTCCGGGCCTCGGCGAGCGGACGCTTCCGGGCGTCGAGGGCCCTACGGGCAATGAGGCGGTCGTCGAAGAAGATCCGGCGATCGCCGAGGATCTGGTAGTCCTCGTGGCCCTTGCCGGCGATGAGGCAGATGTCCGTCTCCGCCGCGAGCGCGATGGCGGCGGCGATGGCCTCGGCGCGGTCGGGAATCACCGTGTAGCCCCTGGGCGATGCCGTCCCCGGCGCCTCGGGACTCGGGGTGCTGGTCATCCTGGGTTGGCGGTCCGGCTTCAGGGCCTCCGGAGGCAGCTTTGGGATGCCGCGGGCGGCGATGCCCGCTTCGATCTGGACGATGATGGCCGCGGGGTCTTCGGAGCGCGGGTTGTCGGAGGTGACGACGGTCAGGTCGGAGAGGTCCGCCGCCGCCCGGCCCATGAGCGGCCGTTTCGCCCGGTCCCGGTCGCCGCCGCACCCGAAGACCGTGACGATCCGGCCCCGGCGATGGTCGTTCAGGGTCTCGAGGACGCGCCGCAGCGCATCGTCCGTGTGGGCGTAATCGACAAACACCGTGGGCTCGCCGCCGCGGCTGACCCGCTCCAGACGCCCCGGCACCTGGGCCAGGGCCGCGATCCCGGCCGCGATCGCGTCCGTGGGGACGCCCAGGCTCAGCGCCGCGGCCGCGGCCGCCAGCAGGTTCGACAGGTTGAACCGTCCGATGAGGGGGGAGCGGACGGGGAATTCCCCCTGGTCGCATCGCAGTCGGGCGGTGATGCCCGCGAGGGTGAGCTGCGCATCCGCGGCCGTCACCCCCGCCCTCTCCGTGAGGCCGAACGACAGGACGGGGAGGGTGACCTCGCCCGCGAGCCGGCGTCCCCAGGGGTCGTCGGCGTTGACGACGCAGGGGCAAGGCCGTCCCTTGCCGCCGGAGGGGAGGACCTCCGTAAAAAAACGCCGCTTGGCGGCGTAGTAGCGCTCCATCGTGACATGGTAGTCCAGGTGGTCCTGCGAGAGGTTGGTGAAGACGCCGATATCGAAGGCGACCTCGTCCACGCGTTTCAAGTCCACGGCGTGCGAGGAGACCTCGGCGACGACGTGGGTGACGCCCGCGTCGGCCATCTGGCGGAGAAGGCGCTGCAGCTCGCAGGATTCCGGGGTCGTGTTGGGGGCGGCGAAGGTCTTGTCGCCGTAGCGGTAGTTGACCGTGCCCAGGACCCCCACGCGATAGCCGGCGGCCTTGAGAATCGCCTCGAGGAGGTAGGTGACGGTCGTCTTGCCGTTCGTGCCGGTAATGGCGACGAGGGTGAGGGCGGCCGACGGATCCCCGAAGAAGTTTCGGGCCAGCCGCCCCAGGGCGCGGCGGGCGTCGGCGACCCGGACCGCCGTCACCCCGGACGGAGGCGTCCACGGCGCTTCGTGAACCACGACCCACGCCCCCCGCCCGAGCGCATCGGCGATGTGGGCGTGTCCGTCGGTCTTGAGTCCCGGGATGGCGACGAAGAGCGATCCGGGTCCGCAGGTGCGGGAGTCGTAGCAGAGGCTTTCGCATGTGCCGGACAGGTTGCCCCGGATCTCCAGGAGGTCAACCGTATGGAGGAGGCGAGTCAGATCCACATTCCCCCCCTCAGTCCCCGGTGTGAAAGGAAACGGTGCAGAGCCGTTCACCGACCAGGGGCGTGCCGGGCGAGGGCGCCTGATTCAGGGCCCAGCCGCTGCCGAGGACGCGCAACCGGATGTTTCTCTCCCGGGCTCGCTTCAAGGCGTCCCGGATGGTGAGCCCCCGGAAATCGGGCATGACGGCTTCGTCGATCGTGCTTTCCTCCGCCCCGCTCACGGCGGTGCCGGGGATGGGCAGGGTCCGGGAGGCCGAGACCAGCGTGAGCCGGTGCGCCGGTGGCGCACTGTCCTGCGGGGACGGCGCCGGGGCGGGGGATTCGCGCAGGTGGCTCTTGAAGCAGGCGAGGATCTGCTCGCCGATGCCCTTGAACACCGGTGCGGCGGCCACGCCCCCCCATTTGTCCCGCTGGGGCTCGTCCAGGGTGATCAGGATGGCGACCTGCGGGTCTTCGGCGGGGAAGAAGCCCATGAAGGAGGTCCGCACCCGCTCCGAAGAGTACACGTGACGGGCCGTGTCGTACTTCTGCGAGGTGCCCGTCTTGCCGGCCACGCTCACGTTTTCGATCCGGGCCCGCTTCCCCGTGCCGTCCTCTTCCCCAACGACGTCGGTCAGCATGGCGCCAAGGCGTCGGGCCGTGGCGGGCGAGACGACCCGGCGGACCGGTTGGGGCGAATTGGACTGGATGATCTGGCCCTTCCGGTCCACGATGGCGCGGACGATGTAGGGCTTCATGAGGACGCCCCCGTTGGCGACGGCGGACAGGGCCGTGATGAGTTGGATGGCCGTCACCGAGACGCCCTGTCCGAAGGCCACGGTGGAGGCGTCCACGCGCGTCCAGTTCTGAACCGGGCGGAGGAGCCCCGGGACCTCGCCGGGCAGGTCGATGCCGGTCTTGGCCCCGAAGCCGAATTTTTGAATGTATTCGTAGAATTTTTCCTTGCCCAGCCGCTCGGAGATCTTGATGGAACCGATGTTGCTCGAATACTTCAGGATGTCGTGCACCGTGAGCGTTCCGTGACGTTTGCGCTGGGCCTCGTGGAACACCCGGTCGGCGACGGCGTAGGCGCCGTTTTCACAGTAGAAACGGTCGTTCTCCCGGACGACCCGCTCCTCGAGGGCCGCCGCCACGAGGAAGGGCTTGAAGGTGGAGCCGGGGTCGTAACAGTCCGTGATGGCCTTGTTCTTCCAGACCTGATGGCCGAACTTGCCGAAGTTGTTGGGGTCGAAGGTCATCTGGTTGGCCAGCGCGAGAATTTCTCCGGTCCGGGGGTCCATGACGATGGCGTAGCCGCCTTTCGCGCCCTTGTCCAGGACTGCCTCCTTCAGGCGCTGCTCCGCCAGGTACTGGATTCGGCTGTCAATCGTCAGGATCAGGTTCCGGCTTTCCTCGGGGGTGACGGCGACGGTCTCCACACGGGCGTACAGGGGCTTGCCCTTGGCGTCGCGGGCCCGGGTGAGCTTCCGGGGGGCGCCCATCAGGTGGCGGTCGTAGAGCATCTCGATCCCTTCCAGACCGGAGGCGTCCGTCCCGACGAATCCCAGGAGGTGGCCGGCGAGTTCGCCGCTCGGGTAGAAACGCTTCGGCTCCTGGATGAGGAAGACGCCGTCGATATTGAGGGCCACGACCCGGGCCGCCCGGTCGGGCGGAATGCGCCGTGCGATCCAGCAGAAGTTTCCCTTGCGGGACAGCTTGCGCCGGATCTGTCCGGCATCCTGGTCCAGGATCGCGGCGAGTTTCGCCGCGGTGTCGCCCGCCCGGGTGATCTTGGCCGGATCAGCGCAGACGCTGTCCGCCATCACGGAGACGGCCAGCTTTTCGCCGTTGCGGTCGAAGATGATCCCCCGCTCCGGCGGTACCTGCAGGGTCTTGACGTGCTGGCGCTCCGCAAGCGATTTCAGGGTCGTGCCGGACAGGATCTGAAGCTGGAAGGCCCGTGAAACGAGCGCGATGAAAAGCACGAGGAAGACGGCCATCAGGCTCGCCAGACGAAATCGCAGCCATTTCTTCGCTTCCCGGTTCATGGCGTCTCCTCCCCGGTCTTCAGCATGACGACCTGCTCCAGGGTCGGCGCGGTCATCTGGAGGCGATCGCGGGCGATGGCTTCGATCCGCCGGGGCGCCTTCAGGGTGGCCAGTTCCAGCCTCAGCCGCCGCTGCTCCTCGATGAGCGTCTCCTTCTGGTTGAGTGCCTCGGCGACCCGGTACTCCAGGGTCGTCATGTGGATGTGGCACCACACGTACGCCAGTGCGACGGCCATGAAGACAAAGGCCCCGACGATCAGGACGGAATGGGGCGGCCAGCGGGAGGCGGGTTTCTCCTCCGGCAGCCGGTCCTTTTTGGGCGCGTCCGGAGCGGTCATGGTGCGGTCCTCTCGATGGTTCGCAGACGGGCGCTGCGCGCCCGCGGATTTCGGTCGATTTCCGCGCTGTCGGGGGCGATGGGCTTCCGGTGGATCGAACGGGCGGTCGGCGTGAGTCCGCAGGCGCACACCGGGAGTCCGGGCGGGCAGATGCAGCCCTTTTCCCAGGTGCGGAAGGTTTCCTTCACGATCCGGTCTTCGAGGGAGTGAAACGTGATGACGGACAGGCGGCCGCCGGGGCGGAGTCGGTCACGGCATTGGGGCAGGGCCTGCCTGAGCCGGGTCAGTTCGTCGTTGACGGCAATGCGGAGGGCCTGGAAGGTACGTGTGGCCGGGTGGATCCGGCGGTGGCGCAGGGGGGGAGGGACGGCGGCGCAGACGATGCGGGCCAGTTCCGCGGTGGTCGCGATCGGCGCCTGTCGGCGTCCTGCCACGATCGCTCTGACAATTCTTCCCGCCATGATTTCTTCACCGTACTCTCTGATGATCCGCTCCAGCTCCGACGCGGAGGCGCTGGAGAGGAGTTCCTGGGCCGTGATCCCCCGGCTGCGATCCATGCGCATGTCCAGGGGCGCCGGGCGGGAAAAGCTGAATCCCCGCGACGCCGTATCCAACTGGTGTGAAGAAACCCCCAAATCGAGAAGAACACCGTCCGCCGGCCCCGGGTGTCGATCCGACAGCAGGGCCTCAAGCCGGGCAAAATTGCCGTGAATCAGGAGCGTCCGGTCGCGAAAGGGCGCCAGCCGTTCCCGGGCTGCCGTCAGGGCTTCCTCGTCCTGGTCGATGCCGATCAGGAATCCGTCCGGGGCCGTCCGCGCCAGGATCGCCGCGGCGTGACCGCCGCCTCCGAGGGTGCCGTCGATGTAGATGCCTCCCCGCCGGCAGTTGAGCGAGGCGACCACCTCCCCGAGCATGACCGGTGCGTGAAAGCATTCCATGATTTACGGCCGTCGTTTAAATGCCCAATTCCGCCATGCATTCGCTCAGGGTGTCCGGATCGCCTCCCGTTTTGGCCATCTCGGCCTCGAAGCGCTCCTTGCTCCATATCTCAATGATCCTGATCATGCCGGCCAGAACCACGTCCTTCTCCAGGTGTGCGTATTCCCGCAGATTCGGGGGAATCAGCACCCGCCCCTGGCCGTCGATCGCGCAGTCCACGGCCCCGGACATAAAAAAGCGCTGGAAAGCCCGCACTTCCTTCTTCAACAGGGACTGGAAGCTGACCTTCTCTTCGATGATCCGCCATTCTTCGTAGGGGAACACCATCAGATACCCGTCCCAGTTCGTGATGACCAGGCGGTTGTCGTACTTCTCCGCCAGGACCTCGCGCAGGCGGGAAGGGAAGATGATCCGTCCCTTGTCGTCGATGGTGTGATGATACTGCCCCCGGAAGACAGACATCTGGGAAAGTCCTCCACTAAAAACCACTTCGCTCCACTTTGGGGCAGGTATAGAGGAGGATTTTGGCTTTGTCAAGAAAAAATTTTAATTCTTTTTCCTGTCAGTTTGATATTTTACGATGGCTTGCCGATGGGCGAGGAGGGTGGAGGAAAAATAATGCGACCCGTTATTGTTCGAGACGAAGTAGAGGTAATCGACCGGGGCCGGTTCCAGGGCGGCCTTGAGGGAGTCGAGGCCGGGGTTGGCGATGGGGCCAGGGGGCAACCCCGCGATCCAATAGGTGTTATGGGGGACCCGGCGCCGGAGGTGGCGGCGGGTGATGGTTCCGTTGAAATGGGCGAGGTCGTAGACGGCGGTGGGATCGCTCTGGAGCTTCATCCCTTTTTTCAGGCGGTTGTGAAAGACGGCGGAGATCAGGGGCTTTTCCGACCGGCACCCGGATTCCTTGCCGATCAGGGAGGCCAGGGTGACCCATTCCCCCATCGTCATGCCCAGCGCCTCCGCCCGCACGATCATGTCCGGCGTCACCCGTTTCCTGAATTCCCTGACCATGAGGCGCATGATTTCACGTTGGGACATCGTGCGGTCGAGCAGGTAGGTGTCCGGAAACAGGTACCCTTCCGCCGAGGCCGCGTCGATGTCGAGCGAAGCGAGGAATTTCCGGTCATGCGCGAGCGCGATGAACTGCTCCGGATCAGCCAGTTTGTGCTCGGCCAGTCGTTCGGCGATTTCCCTCAGGGTCAGGTCCTCCGGGATCGTGACCCGGTGGTGTTTGATTTCGCCCTTGACGAGCTTTTTGACGATCTGGCGGGGCGTCATCGCGGTGGTGAATTCGTATTCGCCGGCCCGGATCTGGCGGTGGGCCTGCTTGCCGATGACGAGCACGTAGTACAGGGGGCGGTTCTTGATCAGCCCGGCCCGGTCCAGGATGTCCGTGGCCCCGAAAAAGCCCGTTCCCTGGGGGATGTCCACGGTGACGGTTCGCGTTTCGGGGGCGACGGCGGTGTTGGTGTGGTAGACGTAGAACGGAACGAACAGGGCGAGCAGGAGGATAATCGTCCCCGCAGTCCTCCAGACACGATGTTTGAAAGACTTCCGCTTACTCATGGATCGTCCCGCTTTCGGTCCGGCTTCGGCATGCATTGAGGTAGCCCTGCAGGATCAGGGAGGCAGCGACGCGGTCCACGCTCCGCCGCCGTCTTTCCCTCCGCAGTCCGGCCTCCCGCATCAGGTCTTCGGCCTCCCGGGTCGTCAGGGTTTCGTCCTGTCGGATGACGGGCAGGTCGAAGGACGCCCGCAGGGTGGCGGCAAATCGGTTCACCTTCGCGCACTGGACGGCTTCCGAGCCGTCGAGGCGGATGGGGTAGCCCAGGACGATCCGTTCCACCCCGTAGCGGGCGATGAGATCGCCGATGGCCTCCAGGACTTGCCGACGGTTCTTCCGCACGATCGTGGGAAAACCCTGCGCGGTCAGTCCGAGTTCGTCGCTCAGCGCGATGCCGATCCGCTTTTCGCCGTAATCCATTCCCATAATCCGCATGTGGTCCTCTGTCGCGTAGACGCGCCCGACTTCAATTGCGCCGACCGCGCGCTTCGCCCCGGTGGGCTCCACCGGACCAGACGCCCCCGGGCTGCGGCGGTGTTCGAGGAAATCGAAGGCTGAAGAAGGGGTGTCGCGGGGACCGCAGGGACGACGGGTACGCTGTCGGGCGCCTCTTTTATCCGATTTGTCCGCCCCGTGCAAGCAAAATATCCCTTTTCCCATTGTGTAACGGCGGCGCATTTGCTATCGTGGGCGCGCTTCGGACGGGAAAAACAGGACAGGATCGCGGTTATATGAAACACCTGATCGTCGGCACCGCCGGCCATGTGGACCACGGCAAAACCGCCTTGGTCCGCGCCCTGACCGGCGTTGATACGGACCGCCTCAAGGAGGAAAAGAACCGCGGGATCACGATCGAACTGGGGTTCGCGCCTCTGACGCTGCCAAGCGGGCTGGCGGTGGACATCGTCGATGTGCCCGGCCATGAACGCTTCGTCCGTCAGATGGTGGCGGGGGCGGCGGGCATCGATCTGGTCGTCCTCGTGATCGCCGCCGACGAGGGGGTGATGCCCCAGACCCGGGAGCACCTGCAGATCTGCGCGCTCCTGGGCATCCGCCGGGGGCTCGTGGCGCTGACCAAAACGGACATGGTCGATCCGGACTGGCGGACGCTGGTCGCCGAGGATGTCCGAGAGTTTCTCCAGGGGACCTTTCTCGAAGGGGCGCCGGTCTGTCCGGTCTCCGCCCTCGCGGGGGAGGGGCTCGGGGACCTGCTGGGCGCCCTGGACGCCGTGGCGGCCGCCGTCGAGGAGGAGGAGGACTGCGGTCTCTTCCGCCTTCCCGTCGACCGGGTGTTCACGATGAAGGGCTTCGGAACCGTCGTCACGGGGTCCCTGATCTCCGGCGCCATCGCGGCCGGAGAGGCGGTGGACATCTTTCCCCGGGGCGTGACGGCGAAGATCCGCGGGATGCAGATCCATAACGAGGGCGTGACGGAGGCGGCGGCGGGGCAGCGGGTGGCGATCAACCTCCAGGGGGTGGAGAAGGCGATGCTCGGCCGTGGCGATGTCCTGGCCCGTCCGGCGACCCTGCTGCCCTCCCGGCGTCTGGACGTGCGGGCGTCGTCCCTTGCCTCAGCCGGCCGGGCGCTCAAGAACCGCGCCCTTGTGCGCTTCCACGCCGGGACGAGCGAGCTCATGGCCCGGATCATCCTGCGAGACCGGGACGAACTGAAGCCGGGCGAAGCGGCGGCGGCGCAGCTCTTTCTTGAAGCCCCCGCCTGCTGTGTCGCCGGCGACCGGTTTGTCCTGCGGAGCTATTCGCCCGTGACGACCGTCGGCGGCGGCGTCGTCCTCGATCCCCTGCCGAAGAAGCACCGGCGTCGCGATCCCGAGGTCGCATCCGCCCTGACCGTTCTGGCGGAGGGCGACGGCGCGGCGCGGACGGCCGTCATCCTGGAGCGGTCCGGCGCCCGGGGGGCGGCGCCGGGCGAACTCTGCGTCCGGACGGGGATGCCGGTCCGCCGGCTCCAGAAGATCCTGGACGGCCTGTTCGCCGCCCACCGGGCGGTGCTCGTCGACCGCGACGAGATGCGGGCCGTCGCGGCCGGGGTTTATCAGGACCTCCAGAACCGGATCGTCGCGGACCTGACCGACTACCACGCCCGTCATGCCCTGAAAGAGGGCCTTTCCAGGGAAGAGCTGCGCACGGCGCTGGGCCGCGCCGTCACCCCGAAGCTCTTCCAGATGGTCCTCCGCGATCTGGAAAAGGCGGGGCGGATCGTTGCCGACCGCGAGCACGTGCGCCTTACCGGCCACCAGGTCCAACTCGGGGGGGAACTGGCGGCGCTCCGTCAGGAGATGGGTGATCTCTACCGCGACGCGGGTCTGGCGCCGCCCACGCTCCGGGAGATCCGCGAGCGCTTCGCCGACCGGGTTCGGCCCGCGGAGAGCGTCCTCAAGGTGATGCTCCAGGAGGGGGAACTGGTCAAGGTCAGCGAGGATCTCTACTACCACGGGGACAACCTGGCGGCCCTCCGGGAGCGGTACCGTGTGCTGCTCATCCGCGACGGGAAGGCCACGCCGGTGGAGTTCAAGGAGCTGACGGGGCTGACGCGGAAGTTCATCATCCCCCTCATGGAGTATTTCGATCTGACCAAACTGACGATCCGCTCGGGCGACCAGCGTCTGCTCCGGGAAAAGGAGGGGAAATGACGGCATTGGCTGTCTCGGCCTTCCTGACGTTTCCCGTTCAAGTCCAGGACGGCCGGGATCGGATCGAAACGTCCGCGAAGATTGTCCGAGAGATCCCGCTCGAGGTGTTTCTCGACGGGCGACGGATGGGGACGATCGCGTGCAGCGGCCTCCACCCGGAGGAGCTGGCGTTGGGCTTCCTGCGCGCCGAGGGGCTGCTTGAGGACCGACGGGAGCTGACGCGGATCGAAACCGACGCCGGCGGACGGGTCGTGCGCGTGCACCGGCGGAGGGAAACGGCCGCTCCGGCGGTCGCGCCCGAGGGTCAAACCATCGGATCCAGCGGCGCGCGCGGGCTCGGCCTCGCGGCTTCACCGGCCCCGCTGCATGACATCGACCTGGCGGTCACGCCGGCGCAGGTCCTGGCCCTGATGGACGTGCTTCTGAACGGGTCGGCGATCCACAATCTGACCCACGGGACCCACTGTTCCGCGCTGGCGACGCCGGAGGGGATCGCCGTCCTGCGGGAAGACATCGGCCGCCATAACACCCTGGACATGCTCGGGGGGTACATGTTCTTGAACGACATCCCCGGGCGCGGCCGGATCCTCCTCACGACGGGGAGAGTGTCGGCGGAGATCGTCCAGAAGGTCTGGCGGCTGGGCGTCCCCATCCTCATCTCCCATTCCGCGCCGACATCGCGCGCCCTGGAGCTGCTCGCGGAGGCCGGCATCACCCTGATCGGGTTTGTCCGGGGAGGCAGGATGAACCTCTATACGGAAGGAAAGCGGGTGATCCGGTAATGACGAAATCCATCTATATCAAGGACATCAAGGCGGGAGACAAGGTCAGCACGGCCTTCCTGGTGGCGGAGAAGAACATGGCCTACTCCCAGAAGGGGGCGCCCTACCTGAATCTGAAGCTGAAGGACCGGACGGGCGAGGTGGATGCCAAGGTCTGGGACAACGCCCCCCAGTGGGACCCGGTCTTCGGCAAGGGGGATATCGTCCACTGCCAGGCCCGGGCGGTGAGCTACAAGAATGCCCTGCAGCTCTCGATCCTGGAGATCCGCCGGCTGGAGGCCGGCGACGTCGACCCCGCGGACTTCTTTCCCTGCGCCCGCCGGGACCCGGAGGCGATGTTCGCCGAACTGGAGGGGCTCGTCGCCTCGGTGACCGCTCCGCACCTGAAGGCGCTGCTCGCGGCCTTCTTCGCGGACGCGGAGGTCGTGGGGGCCTTCAAACGGGCGCCGGCGGCCAAGGGATTCCACCACGTCTACATCGGGGGGCTTCTGGAGCACACCCTGTCGGTGGTCCGCCTGCTCGACGTCGCGAGCCGGCATTACGATGGGCTTGACCGTGACCTGCTCCTCGTGGGCGGGATCCTCCACGATATCGGGAAAATCCGCGAGTACCGCTACGAGGGCCTGATCGATTATTCCGACGAGGGGCGCCTGATCGGCCACATCGTCATCGGCGTCGAGATGCTGGATGAAAAGATCGCCACGCTGGCGGCGTTTCCGCCGGAGACGGCGATGGCCCTGCGCCACATCCTCCTGAGCCACCACGGCGAGATGGAATTCGGCTCCCCGAAGAGGCCCAAGACGCTGGAGGCCATGATCGTCCACCAGCTGGACGACCTCGACGCCAAGGTCAACGCGATCCAGGGGTTCGTCGCCGGCACCCCGGATGACGCCTCCGCCTGGACCCCCTTCCACCGCCTCTTCGGCCGTTTTCTCTACAAGGGCAAACCCGGCTGAACGGTGCTGACGGGCGCACGCCGGATGTCCGATGCCCCGGCATTCAACATTTTTTCGGCCCGGTGCCTCCTCGCGCAGCGCATAGGCACACCTCGCGCCTCCGGCGCTCAAACAGTCGCCTTTATGGACGCTTCGCTGCGGGGGAAGCGTGCCCGAAAAAATCTCGATCCGCGCTGACGGAATCGGGGATCGCATGGCAGACGGCACAGGGGGCCTGTCCAACCCGCTTCAGAGGGAATTCCTGACCCACCCCCGTTCAGATGGCCTCGATGGTGGAGGGCGGCTTCTTCGTGATGTTGTAGGTCACGCTGACCACCCCGGGCACCTCCGTCGTGATCCGGTCCGCCAGCCCCTCGAGGACCTCGTAGGGTAGCCGAGTGGGGGATCCCGTCCGGGCGTCCGTACTGTTCCAGCAACGCAGCTCGATCTGGCAGCCGTAATCCCGCGCCCCGTGGCGCATGCCCGTCACGCGGTCCGCATGCAGAATGGCGAGGTACTGGAACGCCCCGCTCTTGCAGAGGGCCTCCTCTACGATCCGGGTCGCCTGGCGGACGGTGGACACGCGCTCCGGCGTGACCTCGCCGATCACGCGGGCGGCCAGGGCGGGGCCGGGGAAGGGGGGGCGGTTGAACAGGTCCTCGGGCAGGCCGAGCTCCCGGCCCACGAGGCGCACGCCGGGCTTGCGCAGGCGGATCAGCGGTTCCAGGACCTTGTACCCGAAGGCGGCCTCCGTGTCGATGCCGAGCTGGGAAAGGATGTTGTGCTGGCGCTTCACCCCTGCGACCGTCTCCTCCACGTCGGTGAAAATCGAGCCCTGGAGGAGGTGGCGCGCCCCGCTTTCCTTGACGAGCCGGCCGAAGACCGCCTTGTAGAAGGTCTGGGTGATGGCCTCCCGTTTTTCCTCCGGGTCCGTCAGGCCCTTCAGGGCTTCGAAGAATTCCGCCCGGGCGTCGACAATCTCGACCGGCACCTTCATGGCGGCGAAGGCCTCTTGAATCTGGCGGGGTTCGTCTTCCCGCATGATGCCGTTGTCGATGAAGTAGGTCTTCAGACGATCTCCCAGGGCCCGGTGGCCCAGGAGCGTCACCACGGACGAGTCCACGCCTCCCGACAGGGCGTTGACGGCGGCGCCGTCTCCCACCGCGGCGTTGATGGCCCGGACCTGTTCGGCGATGAAGCCTCGGGGGTCCAGTTCCGACAGGCTGATTTCCTTGATGCTCACGAGCGGTCTTCCTCCTTTATGGATAAGTGCAGGCATGGGGCACTGGGCGTCGGGCCAAGGGCGAAAGGCCAAGGCCTGAGGCCGAATGTCTGATGCTCATCCGCCTATATCCCTTCGGCGGGCGAAAATCAACCGGCGATCTTCTTCCCCGCCATGATATCCCGGCGCTTTTCCTCCGTCAGGAGGCATCCCGTCAGGCAGTTCCCCACGCAATCTCCGTCGCAGGGTTCGGTATGGATCGTCACGCTCGCCGATGGGAAATGCCATTCGATGGCGCGGGCCAGCTCCTCCGTGATTCGGTGGGATTCTTGGACGGACATGTCGGGATCCACCTTCATGTGGAATTCCACGAATCGGAAATTTCCCGCCTTGCGCGTGCGGAGCCGATGGAAGCCGTGGATGATCGGCCGGTGATCGATGATCAGTTGACGGATCCAGGCCTCCTCTTCCGGCGGCAACCGGACGTCCAGCAGGTCCCGGGCCGACTGAAGCGTCAAGTGCCAGGCCGCCCGGATGATCAGGAACGCCACGGCGATCGCGACGGCGGGATCGAGCCAGTGGAGGTCCAGGTCCGGGGCGAAACGCTGCCCCAGCCAGATCGCGGCCAGTCCCGCCATGACGCCGGCGGAGGTGTAGACGTCCGTACGCAGATGCCAGGCGTCCGCCGTGAGGGCGATCGAATCGGCGGCCCGGCCGATCCGGAAGAGCCGGGCGGAGACGGCGTAATTGGCGGCGGCGGAAAGCAGCATCACCCCGATTCCCCAGGCGATGTAACCCAGGGGACGGGGGTGGAGAATGCGCTCGACCGCCTCATAGATGATCCATCCGGCGGCCAGGAAGATGAGCAGGGCCTCCACGACGCCCGAGATATTCTCCACCTTGCCGTGGCCGAAGGGGTGCCGCGTATCTGCGGGAACGCTGGAGGTGCGTACGGAAAACAGGGCGATGACGGATGCGACCAGGTCCACGGCGGAATGGATGGCCTCCGAGAGGATGGAAACCGCGCCGATGGACAGGCCCACAATCAGCTTGAACAGAATCAGAAGGCTGTTGGAGGCGATGGATAGCCGGGCCGCCCGGATCTTCTCTTGCTGCAGGGTCATAGGGGTCCGCGTTCCGTCTTACGCTTGCGATCGAAGCCGGTGGGCGGAGAAGGGCCGCCCGTGACCGGGCCAGATCGTTCGGGCGCCTAGGCGCCCGAGGGCCGCCCAGCTTTGCTTCAGCGCCGCCGGATCGTCGGCGAAGGGCGGCATGATCGGGCCGCCGCCGCAGGGCAGCACGTTGAAGGCCAGGTCCCCCACGAAGGCGTTGCCGTCGTCGAGCAGGACCGAGAGCGATCCCGCCGTATGCCCCGGAGTCATCACGATCCGCCCCGCCATTCCGAAGGGATCCAGGGAGAGCTCGCCGTCGACGAGGACATCCGCCTCGACCGGGTCGAACCGGACGAATCCGGGCAGCACGCGGGACAGGAGCCGACCGGCCCCGATCAGGGCGCGCCCGACCGGATGCACCCCCGCCGGGAAGACCACCGCCCCCCGCCGGAGCCAGTCCGCTTCCCCGGCCGGAACGGCGACGGGACAACGGCAGGCGTCCCGAATCTCGCGGAGGTTGCCGACGTGGTCGTAATGGACATGGGTAATCACGATGAGCGAGATCCGCGCAGGGTCCATACCCTGTTTCGAGAGGGTCGTAAAGAATTTTCTCCCCTGGCGGGGGAATCCCGCGTCAATCAGGATGGATGCAGGTCCTTCGCTGACGATGTAGGTGTTGGCGGTGCCCAGGGGGACGGGAAGGATGCGGGGCATAAACCGTCTCCAATCAGGCCGGATCAGGGATGTTCCGCTTCCGTGAGGCCCCCGGGAAACCCGGCCGACCGGTTCCAGGAGGCGTGCCGGGGAGGGGTCGAAAAGGGCCGGGCGCACCGGGGGATCGGAATTCCCCGGGATCCTCCCCCGGATCAATAGCGGTAGACGGCGGCGAGGACCTCCTGGCCGGGGATTTTTCCCGGCGGCAGGATGTGGACCTCCCCCCCGTTGATGAAGGCCTGGATCGCGGCGACGTCGAGCAGGTCCTCGTCCCCCGGTTTCATCGCCGCGTGAAGCGTCACGGCGCCGCTCTCCGGGGTAAAGACGCCCCATTGCTGACGGCCGGACGCGACGAGCAGGATGCCTACGCGGCCGTGGACGGCGGCCGGGACGATTTCACGGATGTCCGTGGCCGTCAATCCCGTGCCGGAGGACTGCCGGAACTGGGCGATGGCGTCGTGTTCCGCCTTTTCGTAATAGGGTTTGAGGATCTGCAAGGCCTGTCGGCGGAGTTCCTCCTCTTCCGCCTCTTCCGGGTTGCCCTGGATGCCCTCGTCCATCAGATAGGGATAGGTGTTGGCATCCCGGTAGATCGGGAAGAGGTACTCAACGCCGGCCAGCACAAGGGGGGCCTTTTCCTCCTTCAGAAGGTCGCGCAGGCCGCGGTCGATGAGGCGGAAAAACTTTAGGATATCGTCCTTGACCTGGTCCGCGCCGGCACCGTGGCCGGAACGCGTGGCCGTCTCCGCGCCGGCCCGCGACCGGAAGCGGACCTGGCGCTCCGGCTCGTCGTACTGAAGCGCCTCCTCCAGGCTGCGGGGGCAATGTTCGAGCGGCCGCTCCCGGAGGCCGAAGCGGCTTCCCTCGAAGAGACGCACGGCCTTCTGGCTCAGGGCCAGGAGGAAGAAGCGGTTTTCATCGCCCAGGAGCGGCAGGAGGGGCTTGACGTGGAAACGCTCACCCACGACGACGAGTTCCGCAACGTCGAGCGGCAGGGCGTACAGGTTCATGACGTCACGGGAGAGGAACAGGGCGAGTCCATCCCGCCGGTTTTTCCGGAACAGGGCCTGGCCGGTGATACCCGACAGGGGTTCCATGAACGTTTTGACGTCCGGGGGCTTGAGGCCGTGCGCGGCCAGGGTCTCTTCCGCCTTTCGCAAAAGGTTGCGGAAACGAATCTGGCTCTGCTGGGGTTTGGTGCCGACGGCGCTGGGCGGCATGAAGAGCGACAGGCAGGGTCCCGTCTGTTTCTGTATGAGGGTTTTGAGTGCTTCCGGGGTTAGGGTATGCATCCGTCCACCTCCTTCGTGTCATATTCGAAAGGGGATGTTCCGGGCCGGAAGGAACGCTGCGGCGGGAAAGGAAGCGGCCTGTCGCTGGGACAGCCGTTTCGGCGCGCAGTCCGGTTCCGACACCCATCAGGCCAAAACGGCCTGTGCCATGATGAATATCGGATACGGCCCGACAAAGCAAACGATTTCTTTGACAAGGCTTTTCAAATGGATTATGACGCGTCAGATGGAAATCCGCTCCGGCGAGAACCGGGATATCCGCATGCAAAAGTTGGGGTTTGCCCGCGGGGGTCGTCTTTGAGGAGCGCCAGAGCAGGGGGAAGGGGTCGGCATGTATACCGCGAGCGATTTGAGGAAGGGGCTGCGAATCAAAATCGACAACGATCCGTACGTCGTTACGGAGTTCAATTTCGTCAAACCGGGCAAGGGCCAGGCCCTGTACCGGTGCCGGTTGCGCAACATGATCAACGGGTCGCAGTTTGAGCGGACGTTCCGGTCCGTGGACACCTTCGAGTCCGCCGACCTTCAGGAAAAGAAGATGCAGTACCTCTATCAGGAGGAGGATAAATACTGCTTCATGGACAACGAAAGCTACGAGCAGGTGTTCCTCACCCGCGAACAGGTGGGCGATGCCGTGAACTACCTGATCGACAACATCGAGGCCCAGGTCCTCTTTTTCGAAGACCGGGCCCTCGGGCTCAGCGTTCCCAACTTCGTGGACCTCGTCGTCACCCAGGCGGATCCGTGGGCGAAGGGCGATTCGGTGACGGGCAATCAGAAGCCGGTGACCCTCCAGACGGGGTATCAGATCCTCGTGCCGACGTTCATCGAGGAGGGGGAGAAAATCCGTGTAGACACCCGGACGGGGGAGTACCTGACCCGTGTCAAGGGATGAACCGGATGCGGGGGGCGAATGGCGCCTGACGAGACGGCGGGCGGCCCTGGAGATTCGGGCGCGGATGATCCAGGCCCTCCGCCGTTTTTTCGTCACGGCGGGGTATCTCGAAGTGGAAACCCCCGTCCGGATTCCCGCACCGGCACCGGAAACCCACATCGACGCCCCGCCCGCCGGAGACTGGTTTCTCCAGGCCTCGCCGGAACTTTGCATGAAGCGGCTCCTGGCGGCGGGCTACGGGAAGATCTTCCAGATCGCGAAGTGCTACCGCGCCGGGGAGCGGGGTGACCGGCACCTTCCCGAATTCACGATGCTGGAATGGTACCGTCCGGCGAGCGATTACCGCGACCTGATGACGGAGTGCGAGGTGCTCCTGCCGTTTGTCCTTCAGGCCCTGGGACGGGATGCCGCGCTGGTCTACCGGGGGGAGCGGATCGACCTGACGGCGCCTTGGGAGCGCCTGAGCGTGGCGGAGGCCTTCCGGCGCTTCACGCCCCTGACCCCGGAAGACGCCCTCCGGAAGGCGTGTTTCGACGAGCGGATGGCCCTGGACATAGAGCCCCGCCTGGGCCGGGAACGCCCCACCTTCCTTTACGACTACCCCGCGGCCTGCGCCGCCCTTGCCCGGAGGAAGGGCGCGGACCCCGCCCTCGCGGAGCGTTTCGAGCTCTACATCGCCGGACTCGAACTGGCAAACGCCTTTTCCGAACTCACGGACGTCGCCGAGCAGCGGCGGCGCTTCGAGATGGCCCGGACGGAGCGGGAACGCCTTGGGAAGGTGGGGTATCCGTCCGCGGAACCCTTCCTTAAGGCGCTCGGTGCGATGCCTTCCGCCGCCGGCATCGCCCTGGGCGTGGACCGTCTGGCCATGCTCCTGGCCGACGCCGATCGCATCGACGACGTCGTCGCCTTTGTCCCCGAAGACCTGTAGCCTCCCCTCCCGGCTCATTCCACCCCGGCGGGGAAACGCCTTGAATTCGGGCGGGATCGGAAGGTTCAAGTCCGCCGCCAAGCCCCTTGACAAGCGCCGGTTTTTCCTTTACACGGGGAACAGCCGCCGCTTTGGCGCCCGCGGGGGCGGCTGTCTTGAGCGCGCCGGGGCGCGTTTCGTTTCTGTGGCGCACCGGGGAGGCGCAGGGTCGAAAGGGTCCGGCCCGCGGAGGGAGCTCGATTTCTGGGGTTGCGGAGGAGAAAGCAGTGAATGAAATTTCGACGGTTGCGGCAGGCATGGGCGGTCAGTTCCACGGCAGTCTGCTCAACATGATCTTGGACGCCGGGCTGATGGTTCAGCTCGTTCTCATCCTCCTGTTTGTCTTTTCCATCGTCTCCTGGGCGATCATCTTTCTCAAGTACCGCACGATCCGGAAGGTCAAACAGGAAAACGGACTGTTTCTCGACGCCTATATGCAGAGCAGCAAACTGGCGGAAATCTTTCCCGAGGCGAAAAAATACGCGACGTCCACCCTGGCAGCGGTCTTTCGCGCCGGCTACGGGGAGCTTGTCAAGCTGACCAAGGCCCGGCGGGAGCTGGCGGGAGGACGGGAAGAGGACGGGGGCCTCGCCACCCTGGAGCTGCGGGGGATCGACAACGTCGAGCGGGCCCTGAACCGGGCCGCCAGCGAGGAATCCTCCAAACTCGAAATGGCGCTCGGTTTTCTGGCCACCACCGGCAGCGCCTCGCCGTTCATCGGCCTGTTCGGCACCGTTTGGGGCATCATGGACACCTTCAAGGGGATCGGTCTGCGCGGGTCGGCCACTTTGGCCGTGGTCGCCCCGGGGATTTCGGAGGCCCTGATTGCGACCGCGGCCGGGCTGGCGGCGGCCATCCCCGCGGTCATCTTCTACAATTACTACCTCCAGCGGATCAAGGCGATGACGGCGGAAATGGACAACTTTTCCGGCGAGTTTCTGAACATCATCGAACGCTACCAGCTGAAGAAGGGGCAATGATGGCGGCGAGAAGAAGACGCCCATCCCTCGAAGACCGGCCGATGGCGGACATCAATGTGACGCCGCTCGTGGACGTCATGCTGGTGCTCCTCGTCATCTTCATGGTGACGGCCCCCATGATGCAGATGGGCATCGATGTGAACCTGCCACGGGTGCAATCCAAAAGCATCGATGTGGCCGAGGAGAAGATTGTGCTGTCCGTCAATGCCCAGCGGGAACTCTTCCTCAACAGGATTCGGGTTCCGCTGGGTGAGCTCCGCCCGAAGCTCGAGGCGATTTTTGCCGCGCGCATCGAGCGGGAGGTCTTTTTGCGGGCCGATCGAACCGTTCCCTACGGGTTCGTGGTCGAGGTGATGTCCGAGGTGCGCCGGGCGGGTATCGACAAACTGGGCATGATCACCGAAGCCCCCGAGGAGCGGGGATGATGTCCGCGTCCCCTCTCACGGAGAATCCGGGCGGGGGGGGGTCCCTTTCTGGGATGCTTTGGCTGTCCCTGATCCTGCACCTGGCGTTGGTCTCCGTCATTCTTTCCCTGCCCCCCCTCCCTCAGGCAAAGCTGACCCTGGGGCCGGTCTATTCCGTGGAACTGGTGAGCGCCCCGCCGGGGCTCCCTGCACCGTCATCCGATCTTTCCCCCGACATCCTGAACCCGGAAGCGGGCCGACCCGCCGCGGTCCTGAAGAACATGAAGGCATCGACCCTTCCCGAGCGCCGGACCGAGGCGCTGAGAAAACGTCCGGAGGCGGCGGAAGCCGCCGTCGAGGCGATTCGCAGAAAAATGGCGGCCCAGCCGCCGGCCGTTCCGGCGCCCCGGGTGACGGCGGAGACAACGGCTCCGACGGTTCCGGCGGAGGGGAGGGCCAGCGGGGCGGAGAGACAGGCGCAGGCGCGGCGATACGCGGCGCTGGTTTCCCAACTCGTCTGGAGCCAATGGGCCTTTCCCCGGGACAGTCTGCTGCCCGTGGGCAGCGAGGCCGTGGTGCACGTGACGGTGCTGGCAAACGGAACGGTTGCCCGGATGGGTTTTGAGAAACGTTCGGGAAACCGCTACTTCGACGAGTCGGTCCTGAAGGCCATCCGGAAGGCCAGCCCCTTTCCCGCGCTGCCCGCCGAAATCGGCGGCGGACGCCTGGAGGTCGGCATCCGCTTTCACCCCTCGCGCGGGCAATGAATGAAGGACGGAGAAACGGTGATTTTCAGAGGCTTCTGCGTGCTTCTTCTGGGTCTGGGGATCTTTCTGGGCGGGGCCACAACGCCGGGGTGGGCGGTGGAAGGGGCGGAGCGCGTTTACATCGACATCGATTCCCCTCACTTCCAAAAGTTCCCCCTCGCGGTGACCCCCTTTTACGCGCTCGGCCCGTCCCCGGAGGGGGCGGAGCTTTCCCGCTGGTTTTCCGCGTCTCTGACGGAGATGCTCGCAATTACGAACTTTTTCCAACTGATCCCGCCGACGGCCTTTCTGGAAGATCCGGTCCATGCCGACAGCACGTTTCAGGGAACCCACTTTCCCGACTGGCGCGCCATCGGGGCGGAGTACCTCGTCAAGGGCGGCTACCGGGTTCGAGGGCAGGAGTTGACGGCGGAATTCCGGCTCTTCGATGTCGTCCGGGGGGAGGTGGTCCGTGATAAACGATACGCCGGACCGCTGGCTGAGAGAAAGGCCATGGTGCAGAAGTTCGCCGGGGAAATCCTTTTCGCGCTCACCGGCGACGGGGGCGTGTTCAACACGAAAATCGCCTTCGTCTTGAAACCCGGGCGGGAGGGGGAGATTCACACAGTCAACTTCGACGGTTCGGATCTGATGCGCTTCACCCGGTGGAAGACCCTGACCCTTTCTCCGCGCTGGTCGCCCGGGGGACGCTACCTGACCTATACCTCCTACCGTGACGGTAATCCGGACCTTTACGTGCAGGGGTATCCGGGGGGCGGAACGAAGAAGATCGCCGCGTTTCCGGGCCTGAACCTGGCCGGACCCTGGTCGGCGGACGGCCAGCGAATGCTGCTCACCCTGAGCCGGGATGGCAATCATGAGATCTATGTCATGTCCCTGGAGGACGGTCGGCTCGAGCGCTTGACCCATAGCGCCGCCATCGACGTCTCTCCAACCTTGTCGCCGGACGGGCGGAGCATCGCGTTTGTGTCGAACCGCTCGGGATCGCCCCAGATTTACGTCATGAACCGCGAAGGGGGGGAAGTGCGCCGCCTCACGTACGAGGGCGGCTACAACACCTCCCCGTCCTGGTCTCCGAAGGGGGATCGGATCGCCTTTGAAGCGCGGGTGGGCGGCTCGTTCCAGATCCACACGATCCGTGTGGATGGGGGCGACCAGACGCCTCTGACGACGGACGGCGGGGATCACGAGTCGCCGTCCTGGTCGCCGGACGGACGCTACATCGCGTTCAGCACCCGCGGGGCAGGGGTGAGTCAGATCTGCGTCATGAACGCCAACGGGACGGGGAAACGGGTTCTGGTGGAGGCGCCGGGTTGCCTGGCCCCCGCCTGGTCCCCGCGGCTGCCCTGAGCGGCGCCAAAGGGCGTTTTTCTGGTTGACCTGTGTCGGCGGAGTATGATTAAAGGAGCATGTGGTGTCGCGTTCCCGGGCAGATGCGGAAAAAGGCCCGGAATATTTTGTTGCGGCGGCGTTTTTTCTCCATTTTTCGAGAAAGGAGTGTGCGTAATGATTCACAATCGGACGAGGATGAAGGTGCTGGTCTGTCTATTCTGTTTCGCGATGATGGTTGTTTTGGGGTGTGCGACGACATCGTCCCAGAAAGAGGTCTTGGTGGAAGGGGAGGATGCGGTTGCCGCCGAGCAGACGGGGGCTGCCGCGGAAGCGGTCAAACCCGGGGAACCGGAACCGATTATCGACGAGACCCTGGCGGAGCCCGATGCCGCCGCGCCTCAGATGGCCGCGGACGAGGTGCCCCCGGTTCCGGTGGCAAAACCGGCCTCAACGGTTTCCGCTGCGAGCGAGGCGCCTGCCTGGGAGAACATCCAATTCGATTACGACAAGTTCAGCCTGAACCCGGAAGCGAGGGTCCTGCTCGACAAACTGGGCGAGTGGCTGCTCAGGAATAAGGGCTATGCCGTTGTCATCGAGGGGCACTGCGACGAGCGGGGTACCACGGAGTACAACCTGGCGCTGGGTGAGCGGAGGGCCATGGAGGCGAAGGCCTATCTGACCGGGCTGGGTGTGGCGGCCGCGCGGATCAAGACCATCAGTTACGGAAAAGAGATGCCCCTCGATCCGGGCCACGATGAGGAGGCCTGGGCGAAGAACCGGCGGGACCAGTTCCTGGTTGAGCTTCCCCGTTAAGCGCGTGAGGGCGTTTTAAGTGAGAAAACCGTTATCTCTCGTTTCGCTGGCGGTCTTTTTGATCCTGGTGGGCTGCGCCAGCCAGCAGGATCTGAAGCGCGTTCGTGGCGAACTCGATCAGAGAATCACCGCCGTGGATCAGAGGGCGGCGCGCCTTGAGCAGCAAGACCTGGAGCGCCAGGAGGCGATGGCCGCCCTCATGCCGGAGGTCGGCAAGAACCGGGAGGACATCGCGGCCGTCCGTAAGGCTCAGGCCTCCCAGGGGGCGGACATGACGGAGTTGCGGGATCAGGTACAGCAACTCCGGGGAACGGTAGAGGGGCTCCAGAAGGAGGCGGCCGTCCTTTCCGGCCGGGCCGGCCGAAAGGACGAAGAGGTGAAGGACCTCCGTGAGCGGCTGGACGCCGCGGCGTTCAAGGTGAATTTCATCGAGAACTACCTCGGCATCGGCAAGAAGGAAGTCCGGTCGGAGAACGGCGATAAGTCCGGAAAGTCCGTGCGCGAGAGCCTCAAGGGTAAGACGGACAAGGATTCCGCGTATGCCATGGCCTACGAAACCTTCAAGGAGGGCCGTTACGAAAAGGCACGGGAGGAGTTCCAGAACTTTCTCAAGGCCCATCCCGCGACGGAGTATTCGGACAACGCCCAGTTCTGGATCGGTGAGTGCTATTATCTGGAACGAAAATACGAAAAGGCCATTCTGGAATACGAAAAGGTGGTCAAGGGGTATCCCGAGGGTGACCGGGCGCCCCATGCCCTTCTGAAACAGGGACTCTGCTTCCAGAGTCTGGGCGACCATTCATCCGCTCGTCTCATCCTGCAACAGGTCATCCGGGCGTATCCCAACACGAGTTCGGCCCGGATCGCCCGGGCGAAGCTCATGGAGATCAAATAAGCGCAAGTCCCAGCCGCTGAGATCGCACGGCCCCCCTGTGGGGCCGTTTTTCGTGGTGGCCGCAAAGCCGGCTCGACGGGCGTCGTCCCAGGGACCGCGCGCCGGGCCGGCGCCTCAGGGAGACCCCTCCGGAAGCCTTCGGGGCAGGGTTCCCGGCGGGATGGGGAGATCGAATCGCTCCGGGACGGTGTCCGGGGAAAGAACCGGGTCGGTGTAACGGACCGACATCTTGGTCGCGGGCGGGCCGGGGGCGGTGAAACGGATCCGCATCGGCCAGGGACGTCCGGAAAGGAGGCGGTAATCCTCGAACCGGACCGTGTAGAGCTCCTTGCCGTCCTCAGCGAAACGGGTGCAGCGCTGCACGTGGTGGGATGCCGGGTCGGTCCACAGGGTCAGGCGTTTCCCGTATGGATCGAACAGATCGAGACGACCAGCGTCCGTGTCCGCCTCCGGGACCGTCCGCACGGAGGTGATGCCTTCACCCGGTGGACAGCTCCCCCGCAGGAGTGCGATCAGCTCCCCGCCGGACAGGCCGATCGGCAAGAAGGAGGACAGATTTTCCCGGTTCGGTGCGCCCGTCCAGTAGGCCTTTTCCCCCGGGACCGAGATCTGCAGACGGCTTCCCGCCAAGGTCATGAAGAAGTCGGGCGGTCCCAGGAGGGGAAGGTGCTCGATGCGCAAGGCGTCGGGCCACTTCATGAGGATCGCGGCCTTCAGGGGATAAGCGCCCCGGTCTCCGGAGAGTTCGATGCGGGTCAGGGCCTGAAAGGTGCCGTCGAAGCGGTCGGCCGAGGCGAGCGCCGCCAGGGTGTGTTCGGGGATGGTCCCGACCGGGGTCGGCCGGAGGGCGCCGGTCGGCGGCCTGCATCCCGCGATGCCCAGCATCAGGACAACGAGCAGGAGGAGGGCGGTTTTGTTGAGCGGGGCAGGGCTTTGGGGAACGGTAGTGTGCATGCGTGAAGATTATTTTCTCTTTTGCAGATCCTGGAGCTTCTTCTTCAGGGACGCGCTTTCCGGGGTCAGTTCGAGCGCCCGGGCGTAGGCTTCCGAGGCCTCCCGGGAACGCCCCGCCTTGGCGTATGCGTCGCCCAGATGCTCGGCGATGGTGGCATCTCCGGGCAGGAGCCCGGAGGCCTCCTTCAGATATTTGACGGCCAGGTCCAGCTTGTTCTGACGGAAATAGAGCCACCCCAGACTGTCGATGATGAAGCCGCTCCCCGGAGAGATCTTAAGTGCCCGGCGGATCATGCGTTCCGCCTCCTTGAGATGGATGCCCCGGTCGGCGTAGCTGTAACCGATGAAGTTGAGGGCTTCGGCATGGTTCGGATCGATTTTGAGAACCTGTTCCATGGCCTGGATGGCCGCTTCGAAGCGGTTCGTCTTTTCGTACAGAACGCCGCGGCGGTAATGGAGATCCGTGCTTTCCGGAGAGAACCGGAGCCCCTCCGCCAGGCAGTCCTCCGCCGCCTGGAGGTTCTTCTGCTCCTCGTGGAGCTGTGACAGGTACAGGTATAGGGAGGGAAGCGCGACGTTCAGGGTCAGGGCTTCCCGAATGGAGGCGACGGCCGCGTCCGGTTGCCCCTGCCGGTTCAGGATCATGCCGATCCGGATGCGGGCGTTCCCGAAATAATCGGAGCTCACCGGCACTCGCCGGTATTCCTCCAGGGCTTTGGGGAAGTCCGCCTTTTCTTCGTAGGCGGAGGCGAGCAGGTAGGTCAGCTTCGCGTCTTCGGGGCGCTCCAGAAGCAGCGCCAGGAGCTGTTCGATGGCCTGATCGGGCCGGCCCTTTTCCAGATAGACGATCCCTAGGGCCAGGCGGGCCTCCTGGTGCGAACGGTCTTGGCTGAGGATTGTCGCGAAGGCCTGCTCCGCCTCTCCGAAGTTCTGCTCACGCAGATAAAGCTGTCCCAGTCGCAGCCGCACCGTGATCCGGTTCGGATACGTCGCCAGAAAATCGCGATAGAGTTGAATGGCGAGATCGGTGCGCCGCTGGCGTTCGTAAAGGCTGCCCAGATCCAGCAGAACCGCCTCCCACAGGGGTTTCAGGGCCAGCGTTTTTCTGAACCCCGCCTCCGCCTCCGTGAGAAGGCCCATGTCCTTCAGCACTCGGGCCAGGTAATAGTTGCCCATGGGGTGTTCGGGGTTGATCTCGAGAAGCTTCCGGAAGTGTTCCGCCGCCTTGTCGTACCGATGACTGTCCGCATAGATCGTCCCCAGGTAGAGGTGCGCGGATTCGTTGACGGGATCGAGCTCGATGACCCGGCGATACCGGCGCAGGGCGTTCTTCGTGTCCTGGGCGTTCAGGTACAGGCCGCCGGAGAGGAGATGGACGTCGATGTCGTCGGGATGGCGGAGGAGGGTTTTATCGCACAGGGCGATCGCTTTGGCGGGATTTCCCTTCTCCAGATAAAGAGGGGCCAGTTCGAGGGTGATGGCGGGGGCGTAGGGATCGTATCCCATGGCCGTCTCCAGTTCCCGGATGGCCTCATCGGTCTTCCCGTCCAGGGCCAGGAAAATGCCGACCGAATAGTGGTAGGCCGCCTCCCGCGAGGCCTTGTCCTCGGACGGTTCCGCGACCGGCGGCGCCGGCGGCGTCAGGGGGGCGCACCCGCTGAACGCGCCCAACAGCAAGAGGATCAGTAGGCCTTTTCTCAGAAGATCAAAATTCATTCGGGCCGGTTTTCTCATCGGCGGAGGGGCTCCCCCTCCAGGAGCAGGGAGGAAAGATGGACGGTTTCCGTCCCCTCCACCTTGAGAAAGGTCAGGGCTTCCCGCAGGGCGGCAAGGGTTTCCGGGTAGGGATGACCGATCATCACCAGAACGTTTCGGGCGCCGGGCGGGCCCTTCCGTACGGCCTGCTTGAGGATGTCGAGCGTAGCGCCCGCATCGCGGCCGTTGTCGAGAAAGATGTCCCGGGCGGCGAATGGGACCCCCGCAAGAACGGCCAAGGCCTCCACGCGGGAATTGGCCGTCGTCCGGCTGTCCACGAAGTACAGGTTTCGCTTTCCGATGACCGCCAGCGCCGCGGACACCTTCCCCTCTTCCGCCATGAAGGCGGAACCCATGTGGTTGTTGACGCCCCGGATATGCGGGACGGCATCCAGGGCGCGCTCCACGCGGCGGGCGATTTCCGCATCGTTCAACGCCACTAGAAGTGCGCCTTCCCCCGGATCCTCCCCGGGGTAACCGCGGGGTTCCATGGGGAGGTGGAGGAGAACCTCCTGCCCGGCGTCGTGAATCATCTCCGCGGCCTCCCGGGAATGGCGTCTGTAGGGGAGGACGGCGAAGTTCAGGGGGATTCCCAGCCGGAGCAGCTCACGCAGGGGGCGCAGGTCATGACCGATATCGTCGATGAGGATGGCGACCTTCCAGGCCGGGGCCCGGGGGGATCGGGGACGTGCGTCCGGTGGGCGCCGCTCCGCATCCGGCGGAAGGAGGTCCACCGGGGAGCTCTTTCCCCTACCGGTAGGGGTTCCGTCCGGGGTCGGTAGCCGCATCGCCTCCCAGTGGCGCGTCAACGGGATGAACAAGGCCCCCGCCAGGAGGGCGAGAAAGAGAACCACGACCCACCCGGTGCGTTTTTTTTTCTTCTTTTTTCCCATGGATTCCTGAGGGGCGCCAACCTTCGGGCCGTCCTCAACTCCGCATGTTTTTCCTGAAGACGTCCCAGCTCTTCAGAATATCGATGGCCGCCTTGAGCTGATTGTCCAGGTCCGTTTCCTTGCGGAGCTCTTCCGCCGGCGGGCCGTTTTCCTTCTGGGGCCGGATATGGCCGCGGAGATCCCTCTCCCGCAACGGTTCATCCGCCTGATCGTTCTCCTCGGCGGGCCGGATGAATTTCACGATCACGTCGGGCGCGATGCCCTCCGCCTGGATCGATCGGCCTTTGGGGGTATAGTACTTGGCCGTTGTGAGCTTCACGGCGGATCCGTCTTCCAGGGGGATGACCGTCTGAACCGAACCTTTCCCGAAGGTCTGGGTGCCGAGAATCAGGGCGCGGCCGTTGTCCTGGAGGGCGCCGGAGACGATCTCCGCGGCGCTCGCCGTTCCCTCGTTGACGAGAATGATCATTGGACAGGCCGGCTCGTCGCCGTCGTCTCTCGCCATGGCCTTGGTTTCCATGCTCTTCGCCCGCCCCCGCGTGGAGACGATGACCCCGGATTTGATGAAGATGTCGGAGACCTCGACGGCCTGGTTCAGAAGCCCGCCGGGATTGTTCCGCATATCGAGGATCAGGCCCCGCAGGAGTTTCCCCCCGTCGGTGACTTCCCGCAGGGCTTTCTTCAGATCCTCCCCGGTCCTTTCCTGGAACTGAAGGACGCGGATGTAGGCGATATCGGGATCGAGGGCCTTCGTCTTGACGCTCTTGACGTTGATGATGGCGCGGGTGACGACCACGTCCTTGGGCTTGGTCAGGCCTTCCCGCACGATGGTCAGGGTTACTTTGGTGTCCTTGGGGCCCCGTAATTTCTTCACCGCTTCGAGGATAGTGATGTCTTTGGTCGACTGGCCGTCGATCTTGACGATCTGGTCGCCCGGCTTGATGCCCGCCTGATGGGCCGGGGTGTCCTCGATGGGTGCGACGACCGTGAGGATGTCTTTAAGGAGGGTGATCTCGATACCGAGGCCGCCGAAACTACCCCGCGTCTCCACCTCGAGTTCCTTGTACATCTCCGGGGTCATGTAGGCGCTGTGGGGGTCGAGGGATTTCATCATGCCATGGATGGCGCCCTGGATGAGGGTTTTTGCCTCGATGTCCTCCACGTAGTTCTTTTCCACCATGTCCAGGACTTCGTTGAAGGTCTTCAGGTGTTTGTACGTGCCGCGATCGAGCGCGGAAACCTGATGGTCGCCGTAGGGGCCGAGGATCAAGAAGAGTGCGGATACGCCTGCCAAAATGAGACGACGCTTTTGCATCGGCGTTTTCATGCCATAACCTCCTCCGGGGTCGAGACGGGAGAGGAACGGAACGGCCCGTTCATCCCATCCTCTGTTAGCATGAACTTCATGTAAAATTCCACCTCTATTTTCTTGCGGTTGCGTTGGCAAGTGGAGGGTGACGAGGCGTTTCGCGGAGTTGTCGTCGCGCAACATATGGACGGTTTGAAAACGATATGTTGTGCGTACTGCCGGTCCACGCGTGGGGGACAACTGGCTAAAGATTCGAAATAGCGCGTCATTCTCAGCAAAGACCCTTGGCATTCATTTTGCAAATTCAGGGAAAGCAACTCGCTCATGAAACCCGTCGCGCAAGACGAAGGGCGAGGCGTTCGTGTGGATTCATCCAATTCAACGACAGCGTAAGGAGAGCGATCATGACAGAAAAGTACGACGTGGTGGTTATCGGGGCCGGCGTGGCCGGATTGGGGACGGCGGCCATCCTCGCCCGGGATTTCAAGCAGAAGGTGCTGGTCCTGGAGAGAAATCCGTTCATCGGCGGACGGCTCGCGTCCTTCGTCGGCAAGGGAGACAAGGTCTGCATCGACGGGATGGAACTGGACGCCAACGGGTTCAAGCGCGTTCTGGGGATGGTCGGCGCCTGGGTTCCCAAGTGCACGCCGGACCTGGAAACCTGTTTCAAGGAGAAGATCTTCGACGGATGCACCCTCGATACCGGCCACGGGTTGTTCTGGGGCAACAAGGGCAAGATCCGCATGCTTATGAACTACCTCGAAAAGCCCGTGGACATGCCCTGCAACGTCGGCTTCGCCTTCGTCGACTACAAGAAGGGGAACAAGGCCTATCAGGTCGGCAAGGGCGAACCCTACGCCTGGATGAGCAAGGAGGGCTTCCGGGCCACCATGATGGCTCTCCGGGACATGGCACTGATGAGCCTGGCCGATATCGCACAGACCGCGCACATGTCGTTCGAGCAGTGGCTCCAGGCCCGAAACGTTCCCAAGGAGGCCTACGACTACATCAAGGTCCTGGCGGCCTCGCAGACGGGCCAGGCCGATCTCAACCTGACCCCGGCGCCGGACGTCCTGGGGCACATGGCCACGGCCGGTCCGATCCGGATGAACCTCGTCGAGGGCTCCTGCGCGACCGTCGCCAATCCCGGCACCATGGCCTTCGCCCTTCTGATGGAGCAGGCGCTGACGGCGCACGGCGGGAAGGTTCTGCGCAGCGCGCCCGTCGTGGAGGTGATCATCGAAAACGGCGTCGTCAAGGGGGTTACGTTCCAGTACGAGAAGGGCATCGAGACGGCCTACGCGGACCGGGTCATCTGTACCGTTCCCTCCAAACAGATGCTGAACGTCATCCATCCCCGGTATTTCCCCCAAGAGATCGTCGATCGGGTCCAGACCAAATTCTGGGGCGCCGGCATGATCACGGGGTACGGAAACATGAAGTCCGACATCTGGGCGGACAAGGGGATCGAGGAGCGGAGCTTCATGTACATGCCGGATGTGATTGGGGCGGAGGAGGGCTACAGCGGCTGTATCGACATGGTGTTGTGGAACCTGGCTTCGGTGGCGCGGGGGAGCAACTCCAACCCTTCCCTGACGAGTGAGACCGGCGCGGCGCCGGAGGGCAAGCATGGCTGGATCTTCTCGACCGCCATGACCCACGAGGAGATGAGGACGCCCCGGAAGGTTGCGCGCGTCGTGGAATGGAACGAAGACTGGTGGAAAAAGACCTTCGGCCGGGCCAAGTGGGAGGCCGAGATGGAGTTCCTGCTCTGGATGTGCACGGATCATGCCTTTGGCTGGATCCAGCCCATCGGGACCGACCGGATCGACGTCAAGTCCCCCTATGTCGACGGGCTGTACTTTGCGGGCGACCAGTACGGCGAGCGCCTGTGGGGCTGTGGGGTGGACGCCGCCGCGCTGAGCGCGACGCTGTGCGTGGACAGCATGATGGGGTCCAACGCCGAGGAGAAGGTTTTCCCCTTCTACCACCGGGCGGTGCCGCCGTGGAAGAAGGCCTGGTAGACGTGTCCGGTCTGGCAGAGGCCGCATTCGAAAATGAAAAGGGGCTGCAGGCGATTTGCCTGCAGCCCCTTTTTTCTGGGGTGTATCGCAACATTTTGCGGGTGGAACGATTCCCGATTTGTGCCCGGCTTGGACGATACTTCCATCGGCGCTACGGCAGGCCATCTGTTGAACGCCGCGGGAAAGGTGAGGCCGCCTCAACGAACGGGCCAGGATACCTCACCCAGCGCCATGCGGCAAAGATCGGTGATGAAGATCTGGGGCAATCCGGCCTTAGCCGTCTGATCACGCAACACCGTATCGCACATTGGGCAGATCGTGATCATGGCCTCGGCATGGTTGTCCATCGCATCCCGAATGTTGTTCTTCTGAATGCCCATGGAGAGTTCGTTGTTGACGAAGAGTGCCGGTCCTCCGCAGCACAGGGCATTCACCCCTTCATACGTTCGTGAAACGCGCTCCACACCGATCAGTTCAAAAATTTCATTCAGCCAGATGTCCTGTTCGGGAAACCACCTGACCGCGCAGTTCGGCTGGTACGCGACCATTTTCTTTAATTTTTTGATGTCTCTTTGGTTCTCCTTGAAATAGTCCAACAGATACTCGAACAGGTGCAAATATTTGTAGGGCACCTCGATCCCGAGCTCCCTGGCTTTGATGTGAGCCAGAATATATCCCTCGTTATGCATGTAAACGATCTCTTTGCCCAGCTCAGCCAACGAATCGATCACCCTCCGACCATATTTTTCGGCAAGGCTCTCCCCTCCCATATGGGCCATACCGACCAGCGAGGCGTACTTTCTCCCCCGAACCACCGTCATGCCCTTGAACATCCGGCTTTCGAGCGTTCCGGCCGGGAACTGCGCGAAGGTAAACGAATCGAAGGACAGCGCAGGTTTATCGGGGTCTCCTTCAATCACCTGAATATCCCGGCTGCCTTGTTCGAAGGTCTTGACCACGGAATTGATCACCGGTTTGAAGCCCACGGTGATCGGGCTCCCCATCTTCTCCTGCATCCGGCAGATCAGGTTCGCCGGATCCGCCCCGGTCGGGCAATACTGTAAACAGGCATTGCAGGTGATGCAATGGTCCAGGATGTCCGCGGCTTTTCCCTCCATCAGAAGCTTCATTTCACTCGCGGCCCTGTCCTTGTCGTAATCGACATATCGGCACTTGACGAGGCAATCACCGCACAAATCGCACTTCAAAGCGTCCCACATCGTTCACCTCCATGAAAGTAGGTTGGCAGATCGGCCTGCCTCCGGGATGATAAAATGATCCGTTGTCGCCTCATAAAGATCGATTCTCCCGCGTTCGTTCATTCCGGAGAACCGATCCCGCCGCTTTCTAAAAATTAAGGATACGGGACGCCTCATCTTCATCGACATCCATAATATACTGAATGCCGCTGACGCGTGCCGCCTCGGGTGTCAGGCTGGCGATATCGTTGCGCGACATGTACTCCAGGGAAAACTTCCGGCTGCCGGCCATCAACTGGCGGAGCCCCTGGGCCAATCTTTCATAATACGTGTACAGTCCGATGGCGCCGGTGGGCAGCTTGTCGAATTCTTTGTCACCCAGCTCCTTGCGGAGCGTGCTGGCGGTCACGAATATTTCATCTTTTGTGTTGCCGAAGCGCTCAATATAGACCGGCACCTGCTGAGCCTCAATGGTCTGGCCGATGGTCTTTCCGACCATGGCCGCCGCGATGGGCGCCCGGGCCATGCCCACCATCTTGACGTAGGGCGCGCCCATGGCGAGGGCCTTGAATATCTGATCTTCGAATGTGAAACCGCCGTTGACGGAAATGGCCGGCAGATATTTCCCCCGGTCCGCCAGCTGTTTGGCGTATTGATAGACGAGGGTATGCAATTCCACCGGCGGAACGCCCCACTCGTTCATCATTCGCCATGGGCTCATGCCCGTGCCGCCGCCCGCGGCATCCACGGTCAGCAGATCCAGTTTGTATTTCGACGCGAAGGCGATCGCCCTGGCCAGGTCAACGGGCCGGTAAGCACCGGTCTTGAGAAAAATGTATTTGGCCCCGGCCTCGCGCAGCCCTTCGATAGTCTCGGCAAATCCCTCTTCCGTGACCATGCCGACCCGCGAATGCCGCTCGAACTCCTTGAACGCCCCCTTTTGAAAGGCTGCGATGACGGTGGGATCGTGGGGATTGGGCAGGACGATATAGCCGCGGTCGTAGAGCATCTGGGCCTTCTTGAGGTCCTTGATTTTCACTTCGCCGCCGATGTCCTTCGCGCCCTGGCCCCATTTGAGCTCGACGCACTGAACCCCGAGCTTGTCGATGGCGTACTGCTGCACCTTCAGGCGGCTGTCTTCCACATTGGCCTGGACGATGATGGCCCCGTATCCGTCTCGCTGGTTATCCTTGTAAAGTTTGACGCGGCGCTTCAAATCGACGGTGTCCACAATTTTGCCGCCCTTAAATTTGGTTTCAGGGTCCATGCCGACCACGTTTTCCCCGATGGTCAGACCCGTCCCCGCCAAGGCGGAGCCGATGGCCAGTCCCTCCCAGTTGTTTTTGGCGATGTTGGTGGAACCGATGCCTGAAATGAGCCAGGGGAGCTTGAATTTGATGCCTTTATCATGGCCGATGTTCACCTCGAGATTGACGGCCGGGAAGATGGCCTTGTCGCTGTCGGCTTCGATGCCGAAGGCGCCGCTGGCCGTGCCCATAATGTTGAAATGGGAATAATCCACGGGGAATTTCTTCTCGGCGGCGGTGGTGATGACGCCGAAAGGCTGGGGATAGATGACCTCATGCCCGCGGTAGGCGGATTTGCCGATTTCGCACATCCCGATGCACCCGTCGATACACGTGACGCACATGCCCGATGTCGGCGTGATGGACTCCTCGGTCCTGTTTTTAGTAAGGGTGGCGCTTGAGGTATTGATTCTTGAAAAAGACATGTATCCTGCTCCTTTCTGGATTTGGTCATTTTTTGGCTTCACACGCCACACAGGGCGACATGTAACACATCATGTCATGGAACTGTTCCTTCTCGATGCAGGGCGGGCTCAAGTTGGCGCACCCGCCGCAGACGGCCTTTTCCGGTTCGTTGTAGGTGCAGCGGGCCTGACAGGCCGGGCAGACCTCGATGCACCCGCCGCACAACCGGCAGACGTCGGAACGGATATCGAAGGGGGTGCCGATGCTCCGGTTCTGCCCGCGGCCGCGGAACCCGATGGCCCCGGCCATCATCTGCTCCTTGCACATCCGCACGCACAGTCCGCAAAGGATGCAGTCCTCGTGTTCCTGCCGGAACCGCTGCTGCCGGACATTGTGCCGGGATGCGATGTCCTGGATGGTCTTGGACTGCGGACAGGACGCCAGCAGAAGCTCGATGATCATTCTGCGCGCCCTCAAGACGCGTTCGGAGGCGGTTCGCACCATCATGCCCTCTTCAACAGGGTACGTGCAGGATGAGACAAGTTTGGCGCCCGGCCCCTTGCCGATCTCCACCACGCAGAGTCTGCAGGCCCCGTAGGGTGTCAGCCCCTCCTTATGGCAGAGCGTCGGGATGGGGAAGCCGTAAAACCTGGCCGCCTCCAGGATGGTGGTGCCCTTCTCAACGGATATGGAAAGCCCGTTCAGGGTCAGGTTAATCATGCTTTGCTCCTTCAATCGTATGAGATGCCGCTTGACTTGCGGATTTGTCGCGGGTGAAGGCCAGATCGCAGCGCAGGCAGCGCCTGCATTCCGCGCGGGCCTTATCTTCCGGCAACACCAGAGTCACCTCCCGGAAGTTCTTTACCCGTTCGTGAGGCGCCAGGACGGCGGGCTCCGCGCGCCTCGCCGTTTGGGCCTCCGTTTCGTCGATGACGGCGGGTTCGATATAGGTGCTGGGCAGCTTCGGCGCCGCCGCTTTCTCGATTTTTCCCTTCTGCAGGAAACGGTCGATGCTCTTAGCGGCCTTCTTGCCCGCCGCGATGGCGTCGATGACGGTGTTGGGTCCCGTTACCAGGTCGCCGCCCGCGAAGACCCCTTTGAGGCTGGTTTCGAGGGTTTTTCTGTCGACCTTCAATCTGCCGCCCCGATTAACGTCGAGGCCCATCGAGGCGAGAAATTCACTCTTGGGTTTTTCCCCGATGGCCACGATGAGCGTGTCCAGTTCCACCCTGAATTCGCTGCCGGGGATGGGAACGGGCCGTCGCCTTCCGGTGGCATCCACCTCGCCCAGCCGGTTTTTAATGCATTCAATGCCGATAATCCGGCCTTCCTTCGAGAAGATCTTAATGGGCGTGACGAGGGTTTCCAGCTCCACGCCTTCCTTGAGGGCCGCTTCGATATCCTCCTGGCGCACATGGATCTTGACCGGCGAGATGAGCGTCTCAACCTTGACGCCCTCCTCGAGGGCCGCGTCGATCTCCTCTTCATAGGCCGGCATCTCTTCGCGGGTCCGCCGGTAGAAAAGGGACACGCTGGTGACGTCCTTTTGCCGCAGGGCGACCCGCGCGGCGTCCACGGCCGAATTCCCTCCGCCGATGATGCCCACATGCCCCCGCGCCAGTTCTTCGCCCCGGATGTTGAACGCCTTCAGGAACTGGATGGACGGGAAGATCCCCTCGACATCCTCGTTCTCCAGGTCCAGGCGCCAGCTCTCGTGGGCCCCGATGGACAGGAAGACGGCGTCAAACCGGTCGTTCAGGAGGTCCTGCAAAGTCATGTCTTTGCCCAGGGCGCGTCCATACTCGATCTTGATGTTCGGATTGAGGAGGGTCTTGATTTCCTTCTCCACGATATCACGGGGCAGCCGGTAGGCCGGAAGCGAGCAGGTCAGCATGCCGCCGGGCTGATTTTCCGCCTCATAGATGGTGACCCCGTAGCCGATCAGCGACAGGCCATGGGCCGCCGTAAGCCCCGCCGGGCCGGCGCCGATGACCGCCACCTCCTTTTTCTTTTTCCGGGCCCGTTGGGGCTTGTAGACGGAAGGATTGACACGGTCGGTGACGAACCGCTTGATGGCGCGGATGGCGATGGCCTCTCCGCCGCTCACACCGAGGCTGCAGCGGTTTTCGCATTTGCGGTCGCAGACCCGGGCGCTGACGGCGGGAAACGGATTTGCCGTACGGATCACGCGGTAGGCCTCTTCGTAATCGCCTTTTTCCACCATGGCGACATACCGCCATGGTTCCGTGTCCACGGGACAGGCTGCCTGGCAGGGCGCCCCCGTCAGTTGTTTGCAGACAAAGGCCCCGCATTTTTTATCTTCGATGTGCCGCTCATACTCCTCGCGGAAATACCGCAGGGTGCTCATGACCGGATTGGCGGCCGTCTGGCCGAGGCCGCACATGGTGGTGTCCTTAACGGTCAGGGCCAGCTCCTCAAGTAGGACGAGGTGCTCCGGCGTACCCCGGCCCTCCGTGATGTCCTCGAGGATTTCATGCATCCGCTGCGTTCCCTTCCGGCAGGTGAAGCACTTGCCGCAGGATTCGTCCTTCAGGAAGCTCATAAAATACTTGGCCACGTCCACCATGCAGGTGTTCTCGTCCATGACGATCATGCCGCCCGATCCCATGATGGACCCGGCCTTCGCCAGGCTGTCGTAATCGATGGGCAGATCGAACATGGAAGCGGGGATGCACCCGCCGGACGGTCCTCCGGTCTGGATGGCCTTGATCCGTGCCGCGCTGACGGGGCCGCCGCCGATATCATAGACGACCTTGTTGATGGGGGTCCCGAGGGGCACCTCGACAAGCCCCGTATTTTTGATCTTTCCGACGAGGGAGAAGATCTTCGTCCCCGCGTTGTTTTCAACGCCGATCTTCGTGTAGGCTTCAGCGCCGTGGTTGATGATGTAGGGCACGTTCGCCAGGGTCTCGACGTTGTTGATGCAGGTCGGATGGCCGAAAAGGCCCTTCTCGATGGGATAGGGCGGGCGCTGGCGAGGCTCTCCCATTTTCCCTTCGATGGATTTGATGAGGGCCGTTTCCTCCCCGCAGACGAAGGCGCCGGCCCCGTGAAAGACCTCTATTTCAAAATCGACGCCCCGGCCCAAAATGTTCTTCCCCAAAAGGCCCAGACGACGGGCCTCCCGGATGGCGATCGTCGCGTGCTTGATGGCCAGGGGATATTCCGTGCGGACATAGATGATGCCGTCGCTTGCGCCGATGGCGAGGGCGGCGATGATCATCCCTTCGATGATAGCGTGGGGATTGCCTTCCAGCATGCTCCGGTCCATGTAGGCGCCGGGGTCTCCCTCGTCGGCGTTGCAGATGATATATTTCGGGCCGCCGCCGTTTTTCATGTTCCGCGCCATCTCCCATTTTCTTCCGGTCATGAATCCGGCGCCGCCGCGTCCCCGCAGCTTGGATTTCAGGATTTCATCGACAAGCCATGCCCGGTCCTGTTTTTCCAGGGCCTTTTCCAGGGCCGCGTACCCGCCCATTTTCAGGTAGTCGCCGATGCGGATGGGATCGACATGCTGGTTCTGCCCCAGGACGATCCGGGTCTGCCCCTGGAAAAAGGGGATCTCCTGTTCCGAATAGCGTTTGACCGTGGAGCCGGGCTCCCGGTATAGAAGCTCCTCGACCACCTCGCCCTTCACGGCCGCATCGATAATTTTGGGCACGTTTTCCATCTTCAATTTCGGATAGAGGTTGTATCCCGGCTCGACGATGATGAACGGATCCATCTCACAGAAGCCCAGGCAGCCCGTCACCCGGAGGGAGAGCTTGTCGTGCAGGTTCTGCTCCAGAATCCGGCGTTTGATGATCCGGATCAGATCATTCGAGCCGCTGGCCTGGCCGCCCGTTCCCCCGCAGATGACGATGCAGGGTTTTTTCTCTTCGTTTTTGTCAGTCAGAAATGATGCGCGATACGCGTTGAATGCAGCGACGGTTTGAAAAGTCTTCATCTTGTTCCCTTTATCGGTTTATGACAGATTGATTTGATTCAGATTCAGGAGGTGTCCCCGGCACCCCCGGCGTGTGCAGATCTCCCAGGCGCAGCCCGCCCGGACAAGCAGGGCGGCCATAGGGGAGCCGCATTCCGGACAGATGGAAAAGCTCGGCAGTTCCTCGTCACAGTGGGGACAGAATAACGGCGATACCTGATTGAGCGGGACAGGATCTTCCATGGCGACAGCCCCGCTGCCGTAGAGGGAAGACAGGCGAAGCGGGTTTTTTCTGCCGTTCGCGGAGACGTCGATCCTGACGGACGGATGACCGTCGAGGGGATGGTCGGGGTCCATGAGGCTCGCCTTGCATAAGGGGCAGGATAAAGGCAGGCGGAAGATCCGGTCGTCCGTTTCCGTGTTGATCTTTTCCATCTCTTCCTTCGTCCTGGCAATGATTTCTCTCACCTCGCCCTTGGTGACGTGCGGAAAATAATGTCCGTCCGCCACGACCGTCGGTCCCAGGGCGCAGGCCCCGAGACAGTTGACCGTCTCCAGGCTGATCTCGTTATCGGGGGTTGTCCCGCCCGGGGCGATCTTAAGCTCATACTTGAATTCATCTACGATGGCTTGGGCGCCGCGGACATGGCAAGCCGTGCCGAGGCAGACGGAGATGCAGTGTTTGCCCCGGGGCTTCAGGCTGAAGGCCTTGTAGAACGTGGCCACCCCGTAGATGTCCGTCAGCGAATGCCCCGTTTCCTCGGCAACGAGCCTCAACGCCGCTTCGGGAAGATAGGTATAGGTTGCCTGGATCTCTTCGAGGATGGCAATAATCGCTCCCCTGTTTTTGTCGCTCCTTTTGATGATCTCAAGGATATTTTCCGTGTCCATGCCACTCCTTTCCACTACGGAACGTACTTCCGGCTGCTTGAGCGGATCGCGCAACCGGTATTCCTCGCAATGCATTGGATTGATTGATAAGACATTGCTTCTGGCGGCGTGGAGTATAGGGGGGCTGTTTTTTTGTGTCAAGTGATAATATTGGGTAATTGATCCTATTCTGCCGACCTTATCACAGGTGCCAGAACAGGATCAATTACCAAATCTTTTACAAATCTTTTACAACAAAAAAAAGGGTTCCAGAATATCTCTGGAACCCTTTACTGATGGTGGGTCAGGGCAGAATTGAACTGCCGACACTCGGATTTTCAGTCCGATGCTCTACCGACTGAGCTACCGACCCGGATCGGACGTCTCTTCTATAAAACCGCCGTGTTCTTGTCAAGGCTTTTTTATCGGAGGCACCCGAAACAAGCCGGGTTTCATGCCTCTTCTCTTGCATTATTTTTCCAAAATGGGTAGGAAGGGTACTTGATGGAACGAGTGCGAAGCGGGGCAGAACGAAAACAGACGAAGCGGTGCCGGGAGGCTGTGCGGATGGAAAAGAAGGTTCAAATCAAGGGTCCCTCCGGAGCGGAGGTGGATCGGCTTCGGGAAGAAAACGCCACGCTCAGGAAGCGTCTGGAATCCGTGTGCAAGGACCATGAAGCGTCCCAGGCGCGCGAACGCCTGCTCAAGCAGGTCACGGACAATATGTTCGATATGGTTTGCATGGTGGATGTAGCGGGAAATCTTCAGTACGCCAGCCCCTCGCATCGTGAGATGCTGGGTTACGATCTCGGCGCCGTCCTCGGGCAGTCGATTCTGAGCGCGGTGCATCCGGAGGATCATGAGCGCGCGAGCAAGGCGTTTAAACAGGGGGTGGCCACACGCGTTCACACCCAGATCGAGTTCCGGTTTCGCCATGCCGACGGCCATTATGTCTGGGTTGATGTCCGGGGGAACAACTACTACGACGCCGCAGGAAAAGTGACGGGAACGATCCTGACGAGTCGGGACATTACGGAGCGCAAGCGCGCCGAGGAGGCCCTGGCCCTCCGTGAAGAAGAACTGAAACAGAAATCCCGCCATCTCGAAGAACTCAATACGGCCCTGAACGTTCTGCTCCGGCACCGAGACGAAGATAGGGCGGAGTTGGAGAAGCGGATCGTGGCCCATATGCGGGAACTCGTCCTGCCATATCTCGAGCGACTGAAGGGGACGTCCCTCGACGAGTTTCAGCAGGCCTACCTGGATGTCCTGGAACGCAACCTGGCCAACGTCCTTTCGCCGTTCCTCAAGCGGCTGTCCGCGCACCTCTCGAAACTGACGCCGAAGGAATTGTTGTGCGCCAATCTGATCCGGGAGGGGAAGAAAACGTCTGAGATTGCCCGAATGATGAAGATCACACCCGGCGCGGTTGAATTGCACCGGAATCACATCCGGACGAAACTCGGCATCAAGGGGGTGAAAGCCAACCTCCAGTCCTACCTGCTGTCGCTGTCTTAGCTGATTCTGGAGTCCGGGGGATACGTTCCGAAGCGGGTCATGATCACGCCGCCCAGACCGATGACAACGGCCAGAACCTTGATGATGGGGCCAATGTAGGGAAGCCAGCCCAGAATCCATAGGATGAGCAGGCCCCAGAATATTGCACACAGAAGCCTGGGTTCGTGCTTGCGAAGCCGGAGAAAGATCCCCCGCCCGACCAGACGGGCCAGGGCGATGAATCCCATCAGCACCCCGCAAACGACTACGATAATTTCTAGAGGAATGAGAACGATTCCGATCACGGAGATGGCGAGCAGCACCGCGAGCGGAACGACGATGATCGTGGCGAGCAGGCCCCAGAGGAAGGCCCGGAATGTATGGAGCCGGATGGCGGTGGCGATGGTTTCGAAGGGTTTGGGCATCAGGGTGACCGTGATCAGTGCAATGACCAGGATCATGAAAAAGATGCAGATCGAGAGGATGGCAAACACCCAGGACCAGCCCTCCCAGTCCTCCGTCAGGACGGTGGAAACGGCCGTGGTGATTTGAGAGGAATTGAGCTCGATGAGATCGCCCCGGACGTCCGCTCCCCGCCCCTTGACGATGACCCCGCCGATGGAGATGCAATCCCCCGCCACTAGGGCGCTGCTTCCCAGAACGACGGAGCCCCCGATGGCAACGGCATCTCCCTGAATCGTGCCGTCCACGGTCACCTGCCCCCCGATGGCCGTGGCATTCTTGACCGTCGTTCCTTCACTGACGATCACGTCATTGCCGATTTTGGTGACGGACGACACCTCCGCCCGGGCCATGGCAGCCATCCAAAGAACCAGACCGACGGACAGGAGGGTGATCAAGGGCCGTTTCATCGTTTCTCCTCGTGGCAGGAGCCGCTCCACGGTCGGGAAGGGCCTCGTTCATACCGACGGGCCGCCTCGCGCCCCTGCCCGCTAAACCTTACACGCGCTAAGCTGGCCGAAGTATAGAGAAGCGTCACGCACGTGTCAATTGGAAAGACGGCGTTGTCGCCGGAAGGGATTGTTTTTCCGGGGGAGGGGTGGTATAAAATTCGATCCCGGTCCCAGGGATGGCCGAGGCGTGGAAGGGAACCGGACCGGGGGAGGGACGGATGCACGAGCTGGCGGTGACGGAGAGCATTCTGAATGTGGTTCTCAGGCACGCGGGACAGAACGGCGTCCGCCGGGTCCTGGGAATCGCCCTGAGGATCGGGGAGCTCAGCGATTTGGAGGACACGTGGCTGCAGCGCTACTTCGACTACCTGAGCAAGGATACCCTGGCCGCCGGCGCCCGGCTGCACATCGAGCGCGTCCCCGTGGTCTTCCGCTGCGAGCCCTGCCGCCACGACTTTCCCGTCAATGTCCGCGAGATAGATCAGGTCCGCTGTCCTCAGTGTGGCGGGGAGCGGATGACGCTCGTCTCCGGTCGTGAATATTTCATCAAAAATATCGAGGTGATATGATGTCAGACGTCCGCTTGATCGACATTCGGGAAGAGATCCTCTCCGACAACCAGGAACTCGCCGGAAAGATCCGCGCCGACCTGGGCCGGCATGGCGTCTTCATGCTGAACCTGATGTCCTCTCCCGGCGCCGGGAAAACGAGCCTGATCCTCCGAACCCTGTCGACCTTGAGGGACCGGGTCCGGATCGGCGTCATCGAGGGGGACATCGCCTCCTCCGTGGATGCCGAGAAGGTGAGCCGCGAGGGGGTGCCGGCGGTGCAGGTGCGAACGGGAGGGTTTTGCCACCTCGACGCGCCGATGATCGATCGGGCGCTCAAGGAACTCGACCTCGCGGATCTGGATTGCATCATCATCGAGAACGTGGGGAACCTGGTTTGCCCCGCCGAGTTCGACACCGGTTCCCAGAGGCGCGCCATGATCCTGAGCGTTCCGGAAGGGGACGACAAACCCCTGAAATACCCGCTCATGTTTTCCGTCTGTGACGCCCTGGTCGTCAACAAGGTAGACTATCTGGGGACCTCCGACTTCGATCTGGAACGGCTGCGCGAGCGGGTTTGCAAGTTGAATCCCGCTATCCGGATCTTTCCCGTCTCCTGCAAGACCGGTGAGGGGATCGCGGAATGGACCGGCTGGCTTGCCGAACAGGTTGCTAGCGCCAGACCGCCCGCCTGACGGTCCCCGATGAGCGCCCCGCCTTCGGATCTCAATGCCATCTTCGCCGCGGCGCTGGCCGCCGTGGATCCGGAGCCGGCCGTCCGCGACCAGCTGGACGGTGTCCGTGCCCTCTATCATCGCGAGGGGCATGGCCGCCTGATCGTGACCGGATTCGGAAAGGCCGCCTTCGCCATGGCGCGGGCCGTGCGGCGGGGCTTGCCGGATCTGATCGCAGACGGGTGCATCGTCACCAAGGACGGCCACCGCGTTCCGGAGGTCTCCCTGGACCCGATCCGGGTGCGGGAGGCCGGGCATCCCCTGCCGGATGAACGGGGTCTGGCGGCGACCGCCGAGATCCTCGGTCTGGGTGCGGTAGACGAGCGGACCCTGGTCGTCAATCTGGTCTCCGGTGGCGGATCGGCCCTCCTGGTTGCCCCCGCCCCCGGCGTCACCCTGACGGAGAAGCAACGGGTGACGGAGCAGCTCCTGAAGGCCGGCGCTACGATTCAGGAACTGAATGCCGTCCGTAAGCACCTCTCCCGGGTCAAGGGGGGACGCTTGGCGGCGCACCTCCATCCCGCGCGAACCCTGTCGTTCCTCCTGTCCGATGTCATTGGCGACGCCGTTGACGTGATCGCTTCCGGGCCGACGGCGCCCGATCCGACCACCTACGACGAGGCCTGGGCCGTCCTGGAGCGTCACCGGCTCTTGCCGGACGTTCCCGACGCCGTCCGGGCGGTGTTGAACCGGGGCCGGCGCGGGGAACTGCCGGAAACCCCGAAGCCGGGGGATCCGGTTTTTTCCCGGGTGGAAAACCGGATCGTCGGCAGCAACCGTCTGGCCTTGGCCGCGGCCGGCCGTCGCGCCGAATCCCTGGGGTACGCGGTCCGGATCCTCTCGGCGGAGCTGGCCGGAGAAGCGGTCGAGGTCGGGAAAGCGCTGGCGGCGGTCGCCCTGCGGGCGAGAATCGAAGCCGGATCCGGCCGGGACAAGCTCTGCCTGCTCGCCGGTGGCGAGACGACGGTGACGGTCCGGGGCGCGGGGCGCGGGGGACGGAACCAGGAGCTGGCCCTCTCCTTTGCGATGGAAATCGCCGGCGTCGAGGGCATTACGATGCTGTCCGCGGGAACCGACGGGACGGACGGTCCGACGGACGCCGCCGGCGCCCGGGTGGACGGCCGGACCGTGATCCGGGCGGAGCGCAGGGGATTGGCGGCGGACGAATATCTCGCGCGCAACGACAGCTACACCTTTTTCGAGCGGCTCGGCGAACGGTTCGTCACGGGTCCCACGGGAACGAATGTCATGGACATCCAGGTCGTCCTCATCGGATGAGGCCGTCCCTGCTTACCGGAGGTCAGGATCATGTGCGACACCTTTGTGGCAACGCCCGATTTCACGGCGTCGGGGCATCTGATTTTCGGAAAGAATTCGGACCGGGAGCCGAATGAGGCGCAGGCCATCGTGCGTTATCCGGCCGCCGAGACGGACGCGCCGTTTGTCCAGGCCACCTATATCCGTATTCCGCAGGTTCCCCGGACCTTCGAGGTCCTCCTCTCCCGGCCCTTCCACATGTGGGGGGGCGAGATGGGGGTCAATGAGCGCGGGGTGGTGATCGGCAACGAAGCCGTCTTCACGCGGGTCGGGATCGACCGGAAGACGCCGGCCCTGACCGGCATGGACCTGCTGCGGTTCGCCTTGGAGCGCAGCGCCTCCGCCACGGCGGCCCTGGAAACGGTGACCGATCTGCTCGAGCGTTACGGCCAGGACGCCTGCGGCGGGTACGAGAACCGCCGGATGTTCTACCACAACAGCTTTCTCATCGCCGATCCGAACGAGGCCTATTGTCTGGAAACCGCCGGACGGCAATGGGCCGCCCTCCGCGTGCGGGGTTTCCGCTCCATCTCCAACGGCCTCACCATCGAGTCGGACTACGACCGGATCAGCGGCGGGTGTATCGATTTCGCGCGCCGCCGGGGATGGCTGAAGCGGGGCGCGACCTTCAGCTTCCGCGGATGCTTCAGCGATGTCTTTTACACCCATCTCAGCGGCTCGCGCCTCCGGAGGGAACGAACCACGCGGGCGGGCCTGGCGGCGCGCGGGCGCCTGACGGCGGCGATGGCGATGGACATCCTCCGCATGGAGGGCGACCCGGACCGGACGGGGCCGTTCCACCCGGCCCGCTCGGACATGGGGTCGATCTGCATGCACGCCACCGGTCTGTTCACGCCCTCCCAGACGGCGGGTTCGCTCGTCGGGGAGATGCGCCCCGCCGGACCGTCCACCTGCTGGATGACCGGAACGTCGATCCCGAGCACGGCCGTCTTCCTTCCCCTGACCCTGCCCGGGACGACCCTGATGGATGCCGGCGGGCGGATGCCCGCGGCGCGGGCCGACGACTCCCTGTGGTGGCGCCATGAACGGCTCTACCGGTTGTGCCTCACGAACTATCCGTCGGCCGTGGAGGCCTTCCGGCGGGAGCAGGCGGAGCTGCAGGACGCGTTCGTCCGCGGGGAGAGGACCCTGTTCGATGGCGGCGCTCCGACCGCCGCCGCGCTCGACGCCTATTCCGCGGACTGCCTGACGCGCGTCCTGGAGGCGTACCGGGCCTGGCACGACCGGGTGGCGGCGCTCCGGCTGAAGCCCGCGCCCCGCGCCCCTCTGTACCGGCGGCGGTGGCGGCGCTGGAATCGCCGGGCGGGGCTTTCTCTGCCCGCTTGACGGAACGGTCGAGGCGACCGTTAGCGGAAGGTTGCCCGGAAGCGGAAGAGCGCCGCGAGAAAGAGGACGGCGCCGATGAGCGCCATGGCCGCGAGCGCTTCCCAGACGATCGCCGTTCCGGCCCCGCGGATGAGAACCGCCGACGAGAATTGGACGTAGTGCGTCGTGGGAAAGACCGACATCACGGTCTGTAGAAACGCCGGCATGGCCTCGAGCGGCGTCATGGCGCCGGAGAGCATCGTGATCGGCGTGATGACGGGCACGCAGAGCAGTCCCAGCTGCGGTCCGTTCCGGGCGATGGTGGCGAGGAGGATGCCGAGCCCGGTGGTGGCGAAAAGATAGACGACCGTCCCGGCGAGGAAGAGCGGGAACGAGCCCGCCACCGGCGCCCCCAAAACCCCCCGGACCACGAGCCACAGTGAGAAAATGGCGCCTGTCAGGACGACGAGGCTGTTCGCCCAGACCTTGGCGATCATGATCTCCGGCGGGGACAGCGGCATGACCAGCAGGTGTTCCACCGTCCCGTGCTCCCGTTCCCGGAGCAGCGCGGCCGCGGGAAGAATGATGGAGAGCATGGTGATCATGTTGACGAGCATCATGAGTCCCATGAACCAGGTGTTCTGGCGGTTCGGGTTGTAACGGACGCGGACGGTCTGCTGCACGGCGGGCGCCGGCGTCTGCCGTTCGCCCAGGAGATAGGCCGAGATCTCGGCGGCGATCATTTTCTTCAGGTAGGTGGTTCCCATCTTCGCATGACCGATGGCCGTGCCGTCGACATGGATCCGGATCTCGGGCCGCCGTCCGGCCAGGAGGTCCGTCTGGAAACCGGGCGGGATGTCGATGATGAAGGTCACGGCGTTGCGGGCCAGGGTTCCGCCGATCTCCGGGAAGGTCAGGTCCCGGGGCGTCTGAAAATAGGGTTTGCGAATGGACGCCCGGATGCGGGCCGAAAGGGGGCTCCGGTCTTCGTCGACGATCGCGACGGAGGCGTTGTTCACCTGAAGCCCGGTTCCCTTCGCCGTAACGATGATCAGGGCGGAAAACGAGTACACCAGGAAAAAGATCAGGATGTATTCGTGGCGGATGCTGATGAGCTCCTTCAACCCCAGCCGGTAGATGTGGGCGATCCGGTCCATCGCTACTTCTCCTGCTTGTTGAGCAGCGCGACCGTCGTGGCCGTCAGGGCGACGCACATCGCTGCCAGGACAAGATAATGGGCCGCCAGTTCCTGAAATCCGATGGCCTTGGTGAAGGTCCCCACGCTGATGTCGAGAAAGTAATGGGCGGGGAAGGTCCGGGCCATGAAGGCGGCGCCGCCCGTGAGCGACGAGACCGGCGTCAGGAGACCGGAAAACTGGAACGCGGGAACCATCGTCAGGACGAAGGCCGCCACCAACGCCGCGATCTGCGTCCGGGTGAAGGTGGAGACGAGCAGCCCGAGTCCCGTGCTGGCGACGAGATAGAGAAGGGCCCCGACGACGAGGGCCGGGAAGCTGCCCCGGAACGGGATCTGAAACACCCCGAGAATGATCGCGATCAGCGCGAAGAAATTGACCGCATTGACGACGACGTAGGGGAGCTGCTTCCCCCACAGAAACTCCAGGCGCGTGACCGGGCTGGTGTAGAGGTTCGTGATGGAGCCGAGCTCCTTTTCCCGCACCACGGCCACCGCCGTCAGCAGGGTGGGCACGAGCAGCAGGACGGCGGCCAGAACGCCCGGAACGATGGCCAGGCGGCTCCGGACGTTGGGGTTGTACCAGTAGCGGGATTCGATCTGTACCGCGCCGCCCGTGACCGGGAGGGCGGCCGCCTCCGGTTGCTCGGCCAGATAGGCCAGATGGACGGCCTCCGCGTAATTCTTCGCCGTTTCCGCCCGGAACGGCATGGTCCCGTCGATCCACACCCCCACCGCGGGGCTGCGTTCCCGCTTCAGGTCTCTGGCGAACCCCGGCGGAATTTCGATGACGAGGGAGTAATTCAGCTTCTGAAATCCCCGCTCCATCTCCAGCGGAGACAGGATTTGCCCCCGATCCCGGAAGTAGGGCGAACCGGTGTAATGCTCGACATACGCGCGGCTTGCCGCCGTTCCGTCATGGTCGAGGACGGCGAAGCGAATCGCATCGATATCCGTGTTGATGCCGTAGCCATACACCAGCAGCAGCAGCGGCGCCACGAGGAGGGCGAAGAGGAGGAGGACCGAGTCCCGGAGGAGTTCGAGCGTCTCTTTGTGCGCCACGGCGAAAAGGCGGTGGATATCGAAGCGGCGTCGGGATTCCGGTCGCGCCGGGGGTGTCAAGATCGTGGCGGGACGTTCAAGGCCGCCGGCCCCTCCCGCGTCCGCTTCGCGGTCGTCCCCGTCGGCATCCTCCCGCATGTAGGCGATGAACGCCTCTTCCAGGGTCCGGCACTTCCGGCGACGCGTGAGTTCCTTCGGGCTATCGCAGGCCAGGACGCGCCCCTGGCTCATCAGGGCCACCCGGTCGCAGCGGCCGGCCTCGTTCATGTAGTGGGTCGTGATGAAGATCGTCACCTGGCGCTCGCGGGAAAGTCCGGCCAGGAGTTCCCAGAAGTGGTCCCGGGCGATGGGGTCCACCCCCGAGGTAGGTTCGTCCAGGATCAGGACTTCCGGATCGTGGATCGCGGCCACGGCGAGGGACAAACGCTGGCGGATGCCGAGGGGCAGTCGCTCCGCCTGATCGTCCATGACGTTGCCCAGATCGAAAACCGCACTCATTTCTTCCACCCGGGCGGGGATCGCGGCCGCGGGCAGGTCGAAGAGGTGGGCGTGCAGGGTCAGGTTCTGCCGGACGGTCAGCTCGCCGTACAGGGAGAAGGTCTGGGACATGTACCCGATGCGTTTGCGCATGGCGATGCTGCCGGCGTCGACCGCGCTGCCGAACAGGTAGGCCTCGCCCGCCGTGGGGGGAAGAAGCCCCGTCACCATTTTCATCGTGGTCGTCTTGCCGCAGCCGTTGGAGCCGACAAAGCCGAAGATTTCGCCTTTCGGGATCGTGAAGGAGACATCCTCGACGGCGGTGAAGGCCCCGAAACGCTTTGTGAGGTGCTGGGCCTCGATGGCCGCGCCATCCTCGGAGGGGGCGCGGGGGGGGACGGCAAAGACGCGATGACCGGCACGCCTCTCCTCCGGGAGCAGGGCGATGTAGGCGTCCTCGATCGTCTCTTTGCCGCTGAGCGCCTTCAATTCTCCCGGTGTTCCCGCGGCCAGCACGCGTCCCCCCGCCATCATGACCAGCCAGTCGAGGTGCTCCGCCTCTTCCATGTAGGCCGTGGCGACGAGAATGCTCATGCCGCGATGCCGAAGCCGCATCTCGTCGATGAGTTTCCAGAACTGCTGCCGGGACAGGGGGTCCACCCCCGTCGTCGGTTCGTCCATGACGAGAACATCGGGATCGTGGATCAGGGCGCAGCACAGTCCCAGCTTCTGCTTCATGCCCCCGGACAGCTTGCCGGCCGGCCGGCCGGCGAAGGGAGCCAGGCGGGTCGCGGAGAGCAGTTCGCGGATGCGCGCATCCCGCTCCGGACGGGAGAAATTGTAGAGGCGGCCGAAGAAATCGCAATTTTCCCGGACCGACAGGGTGGTGTAAAGATTCTGTCCCAGCCCCTGCGGCATGAACGCAATCCGGGAACAGACCTGAAGCCGGTACGATGCGGAACGCATGTCGCCGCCGAGGACGGTGACGTTTCCGCGCTGAATCTTTTTCAGGCCGGCCAGGATGCCCAGGATCGTCGACTTGCCGACGCCGTCGGGACCGATGAAGCCGACGCGGCGCCCCGCGGGAATCTCCAGGGAGACGTCGTCCAAGGCCCGCCGGGCGCCGTACCGGTGCCGGAGGCCGGCGATGCGGCAGACGGGGGGCGGGATATCCGTCCGGTCGTTCATTGCAGGGAAGGGGGCCAGGGGGCCCGGGGATCGAGGCGCACCCAGGAAACGCCCGGCAGACCCGGTTTCAGGCGGGATTCACGGTGGGGCTCCAGACGGACCTTGACCCGGAACGTGAGCTTCTGACGCTCCTCGGCCGTTTCCACCTCCTTCGGCGTGAATTGGGCCTTGGCCGAGACGAAGACGACGCGCGCCCGGAGGGGGCGCTCCGGAAAGGCGTCGGGCACGACCCGCGCCTCAGCGCCCAGGGCGAGATTCCCCGCCTCCTTTTCCGGCAGAAAGACGGTCATGTACATCTCCTCCGGGTCGATGACCGTCAGGACCTTGCCCCCGGCCGGCAGCACCTCGCCCGGCTCGGCGAGGCGCACGAGCACGCGCCCCCGGACGGGGCTCCAGAGGGACCCGTCCGCGATTTCCGCCTTCAGGTAATCCGTCCGGGCGACGGCCGCCGCGATCGCGGCCTCGGCTTCGGCCACCCTGGCCCGGGCCGCGGCATCGTCGGCCTCGGCGCTCTGCCGGTTGGTCTGATCGTGCTCCAGCCGCTGCTGGGTGGCGATTCCCTTGGCCAGAAGCCGCTCCGACCGCTCCAGCTCCCGACGGGCGAGGACCACCCGGCTCTGGCTCTCATCGACCTTGGCCAGCGCCGAGCGGCGGGCCTCTTCGGCCCGCCGGACCTCCGCCTGGGCCTGCCGGAGCTGGGCCTCGAGCGGCGCGGTATCCATCCGTGCGAGGAGCTGATACGGCCGGACGGCGTCCCCCTCCCGGACAAAGACCGCCATCAAGCGTCCCGGCTGTTTCGTGGCGATGTCGATCTCCGTCGCCTCCAGACGGCCGTTGCCGACGACGAATCCCGGCGGGACGGTGTTCTGGTCCTGGCGGTGGAGAAGGGCGTAACCGGCGGCGGCCGCCAGCAGAAGAGCGGCGCCGATCCAGATGAAACGGGAGAAGACCTTTTTCGTTCCGGTCATGGCGGTCCTTTCGCACAGGGAACATTCGCGCGGTTCGGGGCGTCCCGTTCCCCATGGCGGGCGGAAACGCCCGTAGCGCAGGAAACCTAGCAGATTTCCGGGAAAAAGTAAAAGACCATCGGGGGCAGGGGGCCGTTACGTCTCCGCGTTCCCGGAGGCCGGCCGGAAGAGCGGCAGCCCCAGCTGCTTGCGGCGGGTCTTGCCGTAGGGGCAGGTGTTCTCCCGGACCGTCGGGTCGCCCCGGCGGCCCTTGCCCCGGACCTCGATCAGGTGGGAGCCCCCCAGGTGGAGGGCGTGCTTGCCGTAGCGGCGGCTCACCGCGTCCACGGCTTCGTAGAGCTCGCGGATCTTTTCCGCCTTCAGGGGGTCTTCGAAGAGGGAGTACTGGATGAGCGCGTCCGGGGCCAGGTCGAGGAGGACGACCCCGGTGGCGCGGTAGAGGTCCCGGCGCCGGTAGAGGTCGTTGAACAGGCCGCGGAGCAGGGGGGACAGCTCCAGGGGGTGGGCGCAGGGGCGGTTGAGGCGCGCCTCTCGGCCCGTTGTGTCGAAGTTCTGCCGCTTCAGGAAGGCGGCCACCCGCCGCGGGGCGAGGCCGTAGCGCCGGGCCTTGATGCAGGCGGATTCGAGGTTCCGGGCCAGGTGGGCGAAGAGGTACTCCGGATCGGCGCTCGGCGGGGCGAAGGTCTTCGTCTTGCTGATGGAGGCATAGACGCTCTTCTCCTCCGGCGAGACGGGGTAGACGGACGTCCCCCGGAGCTCCTGCCAGGTCTCGACGCCGGGCTTCGTGAGGCGCTGACGGACCGTCCGCTCCGCAAGGCGGGCGAAGTCCAGGGCGGTCCGGACGCCCAGCTTGTCGAGATAGCTCGCGGTCGCGGGGCCGATGCCCCAGACCCCGCCCACGGGAAGCGACTCGAGCAGGAGGGGGATCCCCCGGCTGGGGACGACGGTGAAACCGGAGGGCTTCCGGTGCTTGGAGGCCGCCTTGGCGAGGACCTTGGTCAGGGAGAGGCCGACGGAGACGGTCAGGCCCAGTTCCCGCTCGATGGCGTCCTTCATCCGCAGTGCGATGGTTTCGTAGGAGGCCTTGAGGGGCCGCCTGAGGCCCGTGATGTCGGCGAAGGCCTCGTCGATGGAGTATTCCTCGACCTGGGGGGTGAAGCGGCGCATGACGTTGAACATCCGCCGGGAGAGGAGGCTGTAGGTCTCGTAGTCGGAGGGGAGGACGACGAGGTCCGGACAGAGCCGTTTCGCCTCCGGGAGGGAAACGGCCCGCCGGATGCCCAGAGCCTTGGCCGCGTAGCTCGCGCAGGCGACGATGCCCCGCTCGCCGCCGGTGACAATGGGCTTCCCGCGCAATTCCGGGTGGAGGACCTCCTCGCAGGAGGTGAAGAAGGCGTCCCCGTCCACGTGCAGGATGGCCCGGGGCCAGCGGTGGGGCATCAAGATCGCGTCGTTCATCGTATTGCCCGAAATCCTTGACCTTTGGGAAACGGATCGCGCTTTTCAGAGATCTCAAGCGGTTTACGGCCGGGAGAATCTTTTTCTCTTGCCTCCGTGGATCCATTATGATAGAACGCACGTTCTATTGTCAAGGGGTTTTTTGCTCATTGACAGGGGGGGGAAAAGAGGATAACTGAGAGCGGAAAAATGAAGGCATTTTTGGCGGTTTACGTCCGGCGGATCCCGCCGTACACGATGCCGGAAGGGGTGCCCTTGGGCGAGAGGTTTGTCAGGATCATCGCCACCGGTCTGGGGAGCGGGTATGTCCCCTTCGCCCCCGGAACGGCGGGGACGCTCGTCGCGATTCCCCTTTATCTCGTCCTTTTTCCCCTGTCCTGGCCGCTGTATCTCCTGACGGCGGTGGCACTGACGTTTCTGGCGATTCACGTCTCCGGGGCGGCGGAGGTTCTCTTTGGCCGGAAGGATGCCCCGCGGATCGTGATCGACGAGATCTGCGGGTTTCTGTTCGCCATGTTCTGCGTCACGCCGACCGTGACGCATATCGCCGCCGGGTTTGCGCTTTTCCGGCTCTTCGATATTGTGAAGCCCTTTCCGGCCGGTCTCATTCAGCGGCGGTTTCCCGGCGGTTACGGGGTGGTGCTGGACGACGTCGCGGCGGGGGTCTACGCGAATCTCGTCCTGCGGGCCCTGGTGTGGGCGGGCGTTCTGGGTTAAACGGGGGATATCTCAACATGAGGGTCGGCATTCTGACCATCGGCAACGAGCTGATCAGCGGGCGAACGCAGGACACGAACGCCTCGCTGATCGCCCGGACCCTCCAGATCCAGGGGTGGCCGGTGGTCGTCATCCTGTCCGTGGGGGACGACGAGGCGGCGATCCGGGAGGCCCTTGGGCTGATCCTGGCGCAGGCCGACGCCGCCGTCGTGACCGGGGGACTGGGGCCCACGGCGGACGACATCACGACCGCCGCGATCGCCCGGATCTTCGCGCTGCCCCTCTTGACGGATAAGGCGGTCCTGGCCACCATCAAGTCGATCTTCGAGAAATACCGTCTGAACTGGACGGACAACAACGCCAAGCAGGCCGTTTTCCCGGCGGGGGCGGAGGTCATCCCCAACCCCGTGGGAACGGCGGCGGGGTTTGCCCTCCAGAAGGGCAACCAGGTGGTGGCGGTGATTCCGGGCGTTCCCCGGGAGGTTGCACGGATGCTGCCCGAGGGGGTCGTCCCGCTCCTGAGGCGGGCGTTTCCCGAGGCGGCGGCCTGTGTTGCGACCCGGACGGTCAAGAGTTTCGGCCTGGGCGAGGCCGAGGTGGATCGGGCCCTGGCCGATGCCGACTGGACCGGAATGGGCGTCGAGATCGGCTTCTACCCCCACTTCCCGGAGAACCACATCGTCCTGACGGCGCGGGCGGCGACCGATGCGGAGGCCGAACGGCGGCTGCAGGCGGCGGAGGCGGCGGTGACGGGGCGCCTGGGGCGCCATGTCTTCTCGCGGGACGGGGAAGCCCTCGAGGCCGTGGTGGGGCGCCTGCTCAGTGAACGGGGGCTCACCCTGGCCGTGGCCGAGTCCTGCACGGGTGGGCTCGTCACGGACCGGCTGACGGATGTTCCCGGCAGTTCCGCCTACCTGGAACGGGGACTCGTGACCTACAGCAACGCCGCCAAGGTGGCGCTCCTCGGGGTGCCGGAGGCCGTCCTCGCGGCGCACGGCGCCGTCAGCGAAGAGACGGCCCGGCGGATGGCCGTGGGGGTGAGGCGGCAGGCGGGGACGGATCTGGGTCTCGCCGTGACCGGCATCGCCGGACCGGAGGGCGGAACGGCGGCGAAGCCCGTGGGGACGGTCTTCATCGCCCTGGCGGATGCCGATGAAACGGTCTGCCGGCGGTTCGCCTTCCGCTGGGACCGCCGCCGGATCAAGATGATCGCCGCGCAGTCCGCGCTCATGATGGTGAAGCGCTATCTCGCGGGTGAGGTGCAGCAGGCGTGACGGAAAGGGCGGCCTTGGGGAAGCGATGAGCGGAGAAACGACCCTGCGGGCCTTCCTGGCCGTCGAGCCCCCGGCGGCCGTGCGCGGAGAGATCGCCGCGATCCAGGAACGTCTGAAGAAAACGGTCCGGGGGGTGATCCGGTGGGTCCGTCCGGCGGGGATTCACCTGACCCTCAAGTTCTTCGGGAATATCCCGCCGCCGGCCGTGGACCGGATCTCGGAGGCGGTCGCGGCACGGACCGTCGGGGTCGCCCCGTTCGATCTGACGGTCCGGACGGTCGGTGTTTTCCCCGATCTGAACCGCCCTCGCGTGGTCTGGCTGGGGATGGCAGGGGAGGTGGAGCGTCTGCTCGTCCTGCAAACGTCGCTCGAACGGGCGTTCGGGGTCCTGGGGTTTCCGCGGGAGGAGCGGCCTTTCCGGGCGCACCTGACCCTGGGGCGGATCAAGACCCCGAAGGGCCTGGTCGGCCTGGCCCGCGCGGTCGAGATCGGCGAGAGGGCGACGGCCGGTCTGTTCAGGGCCGATCACCTGGTCCTGTTCCGGAGTGAATTGACGCCGCAGGGCGCCGTGTATGCCCGGCTTGCCGCCTTTCCCCTCCGGGGATGACCCGCCCCTTCCGGAAACGAAGCGAGGGGCGGGAATGGGTCGGCTCCCGCCGGGGCGCCGGGCCTCAGGGGGTCCGACGCCCCGGAGAGCGGAGAAATGAGGATTTACCAGAATCGCGCTTGAGCAAAAGCGGGAAAAGGAAGAGGCATACCCACGAATGTTGAAGAGAAAAGATCATTATCAGGAGGTGGCTATGGTCGCGGATACGGAGAGGATGAAAGCGGTGGATCTGGCCATTACCCAGATCGAACGGCAGTTCGGCAAGGGGTCCATCATGCGGCTCGGCGGCGGTGAAAGAGTGGCCGACGTGCCGGCGATTTCCACCGGATCGTTGAGCCTCGATCTGGCCTTGGGCGTAGGCGGCGTGCCGCGGGGACGGGTGATCGAAATCTTCGGCCCCGAATCGGGCGGGAAGACGACGCTCGCCCTGCACATGGTCGCGGAGGCCCAGAAGCAGGGGGGACTCGCGGCCTTCATCGACGCCGAGCACGCCCTGGATGTCGGTTACGCCAAGAAGATCGGCGTCGACACGGACGACCTCCTGATCTCCCAGCCCGATACGGGGGAGCAGGCCCTGGAGATCGCCGAGACGCTGGTGCGGAGCGGCGCCCTGGACGTGCTGGTGGTCGATTCCGTGGCCGCCCTGGTGCCGAAGGCGGAGCTCGAGGGGGAGATGGGGGACGCCCAGATGGGCCTTCAGGCCCGGCTGATGTCCCAGGCCCTCCGGAAGCTCACGGGCAGCATCAGCAAGTCGCGGACGACCGTGATCTTCATCAACCAGCTCCGGATGAAGATCGGCGTTTTCTTCGGGAACCCAGAGACGACCACCGGCGGCAACGCGCTCAAGTTCTACGCGTCCATGCGCCTGGACATTCGCAAGGTCAGCACGATCAAATCCGGCCAGGACGTGATCGGGATGCGGACCCGCGTCAAGGTCGTGAAGAACAAGGTCGCCCCGCCCTTCCGGGAGACGGAATTCGACATCATCTTCGGCGAGGGCATCTCCCGGGAGGGAGACATCCTGGACCTCGCGGCGGAGCAGGGCATCGTGGAGAAGAGTGGGGCCTGGTATTCCTACAAGGGGGATCGGATCGGCCAGGGCCGGGACAATACAAAGCTCTTCCTGAAGGAGAACACCGAGGTGATGGCCCGGATCGAGGTGGAGGTCCGGGAGAAGTTCGGACTCAAAAAGGGGGAGCAGGAGGCGTAGCGCCGTGGCGGACACCCTCTCCGATCAGGAGGCCCTGGAGCGGGCCTTCCGGATGCTGGCCAGACGCCCCCACAGCGAGCGGGAGATCCAGCGGAAGCTCAAGGAAAAGGGGGCTTCCGGAGCGGGCATCGCCCGGGTGCTGGATCGGCTCCGGGAACTGGGGTACGTCGATGACGCCGCCTTTGCCCGGGGGTGGGCGAAAGGACGGGCGGGCGGGCGGCTCTGGGGGGATCGCCGGATTGCGGCGGGGCTTCGGGAGAAGGGAATCCCGGCGGAGCTCATCCGGACGACGCTGTCCGAGATCCGTGAGGACGTGGACGAGGGCGAGGCCCTGCGGCGGTGCCTGGAAAGGAAACTACGGGGGCGCGATCCCGCGGCGCTGGAGCTCCGGGAAAAGCGGCGTCTAGCCCAAAGCCTTGCCGGGCGCGGGTTCCCGTTGGATCTGATCGTGAGGGAGTTGAATGCAGGCGAAGGGCGAAGCGTGAAAGGCTGAGGGCCGAGGGCGAAAGGTTCGGAGGAACGGAGCCTTTCGGCGTTCACCCCGGACCTTTGGCCGGAGACTATTTTGTACAGGAGGCGGTTGTTTCACATGATGACGGGGACGGAGATCAGGGAGAGTTTTCTAAGGTATTTCGAGGGGAAAGGTCACGCGCGGGTTGCCAGCTCATCGCTCGTTCCCAAGGACGATCCGACCCTCCTGTTTACCAATGCGGGGATGGTCCAGTTCAAGAACTGTTTTCTCGGCCTCGAAGACCGGGGCTACAAGCGGGCGGCGAGCTCCCAGAAGTGCGTCCGGGCCGGGGGCAAGCACAACGACCTGGAAAACGTCGGCGTAACGGCCCGGCACCACACCTTCTTCGAGATGCTGGGAAACTTCTCCTTTGGCGACTACTTCAAAAAGGACGCCATCGCCTGGGGGTGGGAGTACCTGACCGGGGTCATGGCCCTGCCGAAGGACAAGCTGTGGATTACGATTTTCAAGGACGACGATGAGGCCTATGCGATCTGGCGCGACGAGATGGGCGTGCCGGCGGAGCGGATCGTCCGCATGGGCGAGAAGAGCAATTTTTGGATGATGGGCGAAACGGGTCCCTGTGGCCCCTGTTCGGAGATCCTCTACGACCAGGGCGAGGGGACGGGCTGCGGCCGACCGGAATGCGACATCCACTGCGAATGTGACCGCCACCTCGAGATCTGGAACCTCGTCTTCACCCAGTTCGACCGCGACGCCGCCGGGACGCTCAGCCCCCTGCCGAATCCGAACATCGACACGGGCATGGGTCTGGAGCGGCTGGCCGCCGTTGTCCAGGGGGTCAAGAGCAACTACGATTCCGATCTTTTCCGGCCGATCATCCGCTTCATCGAGCGCCTGAGCGGCAAGGCGTACGGGACGGGCGCGGAGTCGGACGTCTCCATCCGGGTCATTGCCGACCATAGCCGGGCCGTCGCGTTTCTCGTCGGTGACGGCGTGCTGCCGAGCAACGAAGGGCGGGGCTACGTCCTGAGGCGAATCCTGCGGCGAGCCGCCCGCCACGGGAAACTGCTCGGGTTCGATAAGCCCTTCCTCCACCAGGTGTGCGGCGTCGTGATCGACCTCATGCAGGGGGTCTATCCGGATCTGACGGACAAGCGCTCCTATATCGACAAGGTCGTGGTCAACGAGGAGCAGCGGTTCAGCGATACCCTGGACGCGGGGCTCAAAATCCTCCAGGAGGAGGTGGCGCGTCTCCAGGCGGGCGGCCAGGGGGTTCTTGGCGGCGAGATCGTTTTCAAGCTCTACGACACCTTCGGCTTTCCCACCGACCTGACGGCGGACATCGTTCGGAAGGAGGGGATTCGCCTGGATATGGACGGTTTCGAACGGGCCATGGAGGCCCAGCGCGAGAAGGCGCGGGAATCCTGGAAGGGCAGCGGTGAGGAGGCCGTTGCGGAGGCCTACCAGCAACTGTCCGTGGCGGGCGTCGCCACCACCTTTGTGGGCTATGAGGGCCGGACGGAGGCCGACTCCCGGGTGACCGCGCTCCTGAAGAAGGACCGGCCCGTGGAGGAGATCGCGGCGGGCGACAGCGCCGAACTCTTCGTGGCCGAGACGCCTTTTTACGGCGAAACGGGCGGTCAGGTGGGCGACACGGGGGTTGTCACGGGTGACGGCGTCCAGTTCGAGGTTTGGGACACCCAGCGTCCCGTGGAGGGGATCGTCACCCATATCGGCAAGCTCAAACGCGGGCGTCTCCGCGTGGGAGATGCCGTTCACCTGAAGGTGGAGGCGGGCGACCGGCGGGCGACCGAGGCGAACCATTCGGGCACCCATGTGTTGAACGCCGCCCTGAAGGCGGTCCTGGGCGACCACGTCAAGCAGTCCGGATCGCTCGTCAATCCGGAACGCCTTCGTTTCGACTTCACCCACTTCTCCCGGATCGAGGACGACGAGCTGGCGTGCATCGAAGCCCTCGCCAACGAAACCATCCGGCGGAATCTCCCGGTGGTGACCAAGCTCCTGCCGCGGGAAGAGGCGATGAAATCCGGCGCCACGGCGGTCTTCGACGAGAAGTACGGGGCGGAGGTGCGCGTCGTCCGGATGGGGGAGGTCAGCGCGGAGCTGTGCGGCGGGACCCATGTGACGCGGACGGGCGACATCGGGTTTCTCAAAATTGTCCACGAATCGGCCGTCGCCGCCGGCGTCCGGCGGATCGAGGCCGTGACCGGCCGGGGTGCGGTGGTGTATGCCCGCCGTCTAGAGGAAGAATTGAAGAAGGCGGCCGGTTTCGTGAAGGCCTCGCCCTTCGAGGTGTCCGAAAGGATGGAAAAACTCCTGAAGCAGCAGCGGGAGCTGGAGAAGGAAATCGAGGCCCTGAAGGGAAAACTGGCGGCGAAGGATTCGGCCGACCTGATCGATCAGGCGCGTGAGGTCAAAGGGGTTCGCGTCCTGACGGCCCAGGTGGAGATCGCGGATGTCAAGACCCTGAGGGATTTCGGTGACAAACTGAAGGACCGGATCGGTTCGGGGATCATCCTCTTGGGCAGTCGGTCCGGCGACAAGGCGATGCTCCTGTGCCTGGTGACGAAGGATCTGACCGGTCGCTACAATGCGGGCCGGATCATCAAGGCCCTCGCCCCGGTCGTGGGCGGCAGCGGCGGCGGCCGGTCGGACATGGCCCAGGCGGGAGGGCCCCGGCCGGAAAACCTGCCGGCGGCGCTCAACAAGATCGAGGAGATTTTGTGAGGAGAGAGCCATTCCTCGGCGCAGTTCAGTCCTCCCGTTCGTATAGGTCGTAGGTGTCCAGATCCGGCGTGTAGATCATGAAGGTGCCGTCGCTCCGGCGCCGGATGACGGTTCGCGCGGAAATCAGCGAGTACCAGACGCCAATCGCCTGCCCTGCGCCGTCCCGGAGGACGAAGCCGTACTGGTGGCGGTGCAGATTGATCGCCCGGAGCCTCATGCGGTCGATGATGTCCTTGAAGGCCGCGGGATCGGCGGGAAACGGCTTCCAGAGGGTTTCGCCCAGAGATATCCCTTTTTCCAAGCCCAGTACCGCGTTGGGGCAGGCGTCGGAGCCGCTGATGTAGTAGTCGTATCCGGGGTTCATTTCGTAGCGTTCGAACGCCCCGGTGACGCCCTCATCCAGGTCGAATCGGCCCGCCTGCTGGGCTGCCGGCCATCCGGCACAGCCGATTGCGAGCAGGATCAGACCGGTTATGACGAACCGGATGCTCAGGGCTGTCGTTCGTTTCATGGCGGTTTTCCTCCTCATCGGGTCTGGGGTCAATTGGTCCCCACCGTTACCTTCACCTATTTCGGACTCGGCCTCGTGATCGCCTTTCTGGCGATGGTCGGTCTGGTCTCTTACCGGACGGAGTAGTCCGGGCGAGCCCTTCCCCGCCCTGTCGGGTCGGTTCCGTCCGTCTCCCGCCCCGTCTGGAAACACCCGTTGCCCCGCCACGCTCCTTCAGCCCAGCGTCTCCAGCACCAGCGTGTTCCCGAGGGCCTGATTGGCCTGCCGGAGGCGATCCTCCGGCGCCAGAACGGCGACATCGGCCCGCGGCTCGGCCTCCCGGAAGTACCGCGCCATTGCTTCCCGAATACCCTGCGGCGTCATCTCCAGGATGGCGCTCCGCAGGCGTTGCCGCCGTTCGTCCGTCAATCCGACGAACTCCCGGATCATGGCCACGTGGCCGCGTCCGGATGGGTCCAGGGGTTTGTCCAGGGCGCCGATGGTGCCGATGATGGCCTTGGTCAGTTCCTCGACCGGGACCGGTGCGTCGATCAGGGTTTTCACGGCACCCGTATAGGCCGTGAGGGTCTGGACGATATGGGGGTCCCGGTAGGAGAGAAAGGCGAACACGCCGGCCAGGGGATCATAGGCGGACAGGCCTCCGTAGGCCCCGCCCTGGAGCCGGACGTGCTTGTAGAGATAGCCGCCGGCGAGGTGCCGGGCGGCGACCATCAGGGCGGCGGTCAGGGGATTGTCGTAGGCGGGGGCGGGGAGGAGCTTGGCCACGTAACAGACCTGCGCGGCGATCGCGATGCCCGGATGATGCGGGAGTGGCAGGACGGGTGCGGCGGGCGCCGTGTCTTCCCCCGCCGGGAGGGCGCCGAGCCGGGGCGCCAGGGCCGCCGTGAGGCCGTCCAGACCTGCCGCGTCGGCGGTCAGATTGAGGATCAGACCCGCGCGTTTGAAGATCGTCGACTTAAGTGTGCGCAGGGGCTCTTGAAGCGCGGTCGGATCGGCGTTCCCCTGTTGCGCCTTTGCATGCATAAACTTGAGTTGCGTCCGCCCGTGCCACTGCTCGTCCCGGTAGGCCGGCAGGGAAAGCGCCGCCCCCGCCGCCCGGCGGGCGAAGATGTGGCCGGAAGGGATGACGGAAGCCTGGAGGCCGTTTTTCCGCTCGGCGATCAGGTCCTTCAGCCGTGCGGCGTCTTCCAGATCACCGGCCGACAGCAGGTCGATCAGGATCGAGACGGCCTCCTCGATATTGCGGTGCAGGGCCCTGACGTGAAACGTCATCTTCTGCCAGTGGCCCCGGTCGTCCGCCAGGAGCCCCGCCTGCAGGCCGCAGCCGAGCCCTCCCGTCTTCAGGGTGATCCGCCGGGCCATGTCCGCATAGTCGTGTCCGGCCGCCCCCATGTGGGTCGTGCACTTGCCCAGGAGCGGCAGCCAAGGATGGAGTGCCTCCGGGAGGTGGGAGAGGTCGAAGGCCAGGTCCAGATAGGCAATGCCGTTGGTGAACAGTTCGTGCCGCAGGGTGGGAACACCGGCGATCGCCGTCCTCTGCGTGGGAACGGTTTCCACGTCGCGCGGGATGTCTTTGAGCTGCAGCTTCGGCAGCGTGGCCAAGGCCTCCGAAGAATCCGCTTCGGTCTGATATTTTCGCAGTGCCTCGGTCTGGGTTCGGATTTCCTCCAGCCGCGCGACCGGCAGGGAGGCCTTCAGGCGGGCCATCCGCTCTCGGAAGGCCGCCTCCCGGCGGGGCAGATCGTCCGGGTCCGGCACCATGACGGAGAGCACCCGGTGGGGATTTTCGATGAGCCACTGCCGGACGATGTCCTGGAACAGGGTGGACCGGCCCGACCATTGTTCCCGGATACGCCCGATGATGCGGGGGAAGTTGAGGCCGGCGAAGGGATCGCCGTCGTACAGCCAGGTGTGATAGGCTCTCCCCATCAGAACGATGCCGTAGGGGTAGGCGCCCCGGACGATCTCCCGGCCGTGAAATTCCACCTGATGGAGGGCGCCTTCTATGAGGTCGCGCGCGAAGCCCTCGCGGGCCACGCGTTCGAGGGTGTCGAGGATCAGGGCCTCGATCCGGTCGGCCCGGTCGGCGTCCGTACCCCGGAGACCGACGGCAAAGGCGACCTGCCGCAGATCCCGTTCCATCCCTGTGGCCGACGAGAGATCCTCGCCGAGACCGGAATCGATCAGGGCCTTGCGGAGGGGACCCGCGGCGCTGCCCACGAGGGCGTCTGCGGCGACTTCCAGGAGCGTTACCGTTTCCCCGTCGAGATTCTCCGCCAGCATCCAGGCCACGTTCACGACGCTCTTGCCGGAGGCGGATTCGTCGCGGCCGATGGGGTAGGTGCCTCTGACGGCGACGGACTTCTTCCAGCGAGGCTGCCCGGGGATTGCGGAATCGACCGATACACGCGCGAAACCGGACAGCATCTCGGCGAGAAAGATCAGATGATCCTCCGTGGGGATGTCTCCATAGAGGAAGATACGGGCATTGGAGGGCGAATAATACATCCGGTGAAAGGCCCGGAAGGCCTCGTAGGTCAGCGTGGGGATGACGTCCGGGTCCCCTCCGGAATCGCAGGCGTAGGGCGTTTGCGGGAAGAGCGACTCCTGGATGACCTTGGCCATCAGGGCATCCGGCGATGAATAGGCCCCCTTCATTTCATTGTAGACCACCCCCGAGACGGTCAGGTCGCTCGCGATGTCGTCCGGCACGGTGAATTCCAGGTGGTGCCCCTCCTGCAGGAAGGTCTCCCGCCGCAGCCGGGGCCGGAGGGTGAGATCGATGTAAACACGGGCCAGGTTGTAGAAGTCCTGCCGGGTCTGGCTGGCGACCGGATAGACGGTCTTGTCCGGATACGTGAAGGCATTGAGAAACGTCTGAAGCGTGCCGCGCAGGAGTTCGTTGAAAGCGTCCTTCACCGGATAGCGCTCGGAGCCGGCGAGGACAGAATGCTCCAGGATGTGGGGGAGCCCCGTGGAATCCGGGGGCGGGGTCCGGAAACCGATCGCGAAGAGGTTTTCCCGGTCGTGGGCCTGGAGGTGGACAACCTGGGCGCCGGTGGCCTCGTGGACGAGCTCGCAGGCGGTGACGCAGAGGTCCGGGATGGCTTCGATTCGCTGGACGAGAAACCCGTGACGGACGTCTCCCGCTCTGAGTGGGGATTCTGGACAGACTGGGGACATATGTTGCCTCGCTTGCGGGGCGCCCGCGTCCCGGGACGTTGCCGCCCTGGGTGCTCCGGCCGTTGACACGGGCCGGGACCGAAGCGTCGGGCGCAATGCGTTGCCGGTGATGCGGAGCCGCCGGTTGATGGGTCTGGGTTACACCGTTTCCGTCCGGGGCGTCAAGCGCAAAACCCGCCTGGCGTCGGGAGTGTCGTCGGCTCGATCCCGGACGCATCCCGATTCTCAAAGATCTTCCTGCACGAAAAAAGGGGGGACGGTTTATCCCCCCTTGGGATGAGATGAAGGTTTCTCGAAGCGGCGGCGGTTTTCAGACCCAGCCGCGGAGCTTCATGGCCTCCACCACGCGCTCGACCGCGACGACGTACGCCGCCTGCCGCATGTTGATGTTGTATTTCTTCGATGTCTCATAGACCTTGTGATACGCGGCGGTCATTTTCTTTTCCAGGCGCTTGTGCACCTCCTCCTCGTCCCAGTAATACATGTAGAAGTTCTGGACCATTTCGAAGTAGGACACGGTCACGCCTCCGGCGTTGCACAGGAAGTCCGGAATGACATGGACGCCGTTCTTGTGGAGGATCTCATCGGCTTCCGGCGTCGTCGGTCCGTTGGCCAGCTCGGCGATGATCTTCGCCTTGATCTTGGGGGCGTTGGTCTCGGTGATGACGTTCTCCATGGCGGAGGGGAAGAGGATGTCCACGTCCATTTCCAAGAGCGCTTCGTTGGAGATGGCATCCGTTTCGGGGAAGCTGCAGACGCTCGAGGTCTGGGCCTTATGCTCGCCCACGGCCACCGGGTCGAATCCGCCATCGCAGCAGATGCCGCCCTTGGAGTCGCTGATCGCCACGATTTTGGAGCCGAACAGGGACTGGGCGAGGCAGGCGGCGTAATATCCGGCGTTGCCGTAGCCTTGGACGGCGATGGTCGCCTTGGCGAGGTCGAGCCCCAGGACCTTGGCCGCCTCGCGCACGGTATACAGACCACCCCGGGCGGTGGCGTCGCCGCGGCCGGCGGAACCGCCGAGCGCCAGGGGCTTGCCCGTGATCACGCCGAACTGGTTCTTGCCGCAGAGCTTGGAGTATTCATCCATCATCCAAGCCATGATCTGGGGATTGGTGTACACATCCGGAGCGGGGATGTCCTTTTCCGGGCCGATGATCCGCCAGACCTGGTCGATATAGGCGCGGCTCAGGCGTTCCAATTCGCCCTGCGACATCTCCTTGGGATTGCAGATGACGCCGCCCTTGCCGCCGCCCAGCGGCAGGTCGACGAGGGAGCATTTCCAGGTCATCCAGGCGGCGAGGGCCTTGACGGTGTCGATCGTTTCGTCCGGGTGGAACCGGATGCCGCCCTTTGTCGGGCCATTGGCGTCGTTATACTGAACGCGGAACCCCTGAAAGACCTTTACCTCGCCGTCGTCCATGCGGACCGGCAGGGAGACGTGCAATTCACGGACGGGGACCCGGAGCATGGCCTGGATGCCGGGGTCCAGGTTCAGGATTTTGGCACATTGATCCAACTGCCTCTGCGCCATTACAAAGGGATTCAATTCTGCCATACAATTTTCCTCCTCAAAAAATGAATTAAGTTTTCGAATCGTCGAAGTGCCGGGACGATCCGTCTTATCCGTCGTATTTGATATTCCGATGGTCCAGGAGGGTCCAGAAATTCTGGAGATCGTTGAAGTCCAGCACGGTGGACATGGCCTGGCTTTCCGTCATCAGCCCGAGTTCGTGGGCGCAGGCGACGGGGTTCAGGCCACCGACCAGGATAATCCCGACCTTGTTGACATCGACGGGCGTCTGGCCCACGGGTTCGCTTATCTCCCCGAGTGACAGGTCGCCCCGAATCCCGGCCCGCTTGAGTTTCAGGAAGAGTTCCTCGGCCAGCCCCCGGCTCAGCGCGGGAATCTCCCGGAAGTTGGCCAGGATCTTTCCCTCGCCCGTCTCGATGACCCGCTTTACGGAGGTCATCCGGCCAAGGATGAAAGCCTCCGAAGGATCGAGGGACGAGCCGGAGTAATAGATCAGCTCCACGAACCGCAGGGCCCGGCCGTTCTTGACCTGGAGAATGCCCCCGAACTTGGAGTCCATCGGGATGCCGTTTTTCAGGAGCACGCCGTTGATGACGATGCTGCAGACCGTTGCGAACCCGATGCGGTCCGGAGGGACCCGCACCTCGCCCAGCCGCTGCCCCTCGTCGGCGACGGCCACGAGGTCGCTGACCGCGAGGCCGCGCCTGAAGGCCGGCGCCATGGCGGCCAAGGCCGTATCGAACTGGTCCCGGGGGAAAAAGGAGACATTGACGGGCAGGACGCCGTTCATGGTCTGGGGGTTGAACGTCGTCCGGAAGGCCAGCGATTCGATCCGGGAGATGGCCAGGCCGATCTTGTCCCGGACGCGGGCATCGGCCGCCTCATCGATGCCCATCTCCGTGATCAAACGCCCGTCGCGTCGCCCGACAAGTCGGGTGAGGCCGCGCTCGTCCATGAGCTTGAGGTGGTACCGGACGGCTCGCTCGCTCAGGAGGATGCCGAAATCCTGCATGCGGCGCGCAATGAGGCGCGCCCCTATCGGGCCCGGCGATTCCTTGAGAATGCGGAGGATGAGGAGGATTTTACGCTCGACGTCTTCGCTGTTCGATAAGGGGTTCATAGGCAAACGGCAATCCTTTTCCGTATTCACTAACATGCCGAAACGGGCCTGTCAAGCACATAAAGAGGGCGCCTGGCGATGCGGGGATGGGCGGCACCTCCAGATCAAATCACCCCATCATGGCTCATTTGAAGACATTTCTGAATGCAGAAATCAAGAAAACGGTCACAGGATTCCCGCCAGGCCCGGTTTTCAATATAGCGGGTCACATCGCCGGGATTGCTGAAATCGCAATAGCAAAGGGCAAGGCAGTCGGTGGCGCCGAAGGTTTTGATGAAATCGGCATAGAGCTGCTTAACGCCTTCGATGGAACGGCTTCTCTGTTCGGGATGCGCCTCGGGCGGCGCCCCGACGTGACGGCCGCAGTAAAGGCCGATGGCGATGCTGCTGCCGATCAGCGTGCCGCAGGTTGTCTTGCCGGCCAGGATGGCTCCCATGTACCCGGCCGTTGCCCACGACGCTGCCACAGGCAATTCCCAGAGGGCCTGCAGTCCCTGCAGGCTTGCTTCCGCTCAGGTGTAGAGGTGCATACGCTGACGCGCCTTCTTCAGCGTATCCTGGAGGAGAGTTTCATGTTGCTGGCTCATACAACCTCCACGTCATGGTTTCGGCAATCCGGTCTCGGTCAGCGGCCATCGGCTTATTTGCCCTGGCCCGGGTTCAGCGGGCACAGGTCATTGATGCAGTTGGGGCAGCCCGACCAAAACAGATTGGAAACCCAAAACAGGATGAAGATCAGACCCAACAGGATCCCCTCGAAAACCAGCCGGTCCTGAAGGATGATCCCGACGGGGAGTCCGACCCGGAGTACATAGGCGATCGAGGCGTATAAGATGGCAGACCCCGTGAACGGCTGTTCGCTCTTCGGGAATAAGCGGCAGACGATGGAGCCTTCCAGCGGGATGGGGCAGGACCTCCCGTAATAGGCGCATCGTCGGCACGTGCCTGCAAAGAGGACAAGATAGGATGCCACCCATAGAAGGACGTACGCGACGGAGGCCCAGAGGCCCCACTGGGCGCTGATATAGAGACCCAAGAAAAAAAGTGCGATGAGGGTGAGCCGGGTGGCGAGGTTGTCCTTCCAGGAAAATATCTCGACAAACCCCCTCCGCTTCGCCAGAGCCATTCTGAACGCCATGGAGTCACCCCTGCGGATTCATTCCCCGCCCCCACCCTTGCCGTCTGCGCGGGTGTCGGAGTTGCGGGAGGTTGCCTGCCGGTGTTTGTGCCCGTTTTCCCCTCGTGGGAACAGAGGGAACCAGAGCAGCGATGGTGTAAGATGCATACCACCCTGATCCGCGATGTCAAGGCAAAACGAGGCTGGGGGGCCGGGACAGGGTTGCCCGGAAGGGAAGGGGGTGAATCGGGCAGGGCAGGCACCCTTTTATGTCTGCAGGCTGGAAATTCGTCTCTCGGAAGGAGGAACGGGCCGGGAAACCTTCTTTGACGGATGGGTTTTATGATTGACGTCCCCACGGGGAGTCGAACCCCGGTTACCGGCGTGAAATGAGAAACTAAAAGATGTCTAAGCCACCTGTTTTATTGTGATTATCTGGATTCATTCAGTTCCGGGTGTTCCCCGCTGTGACCCTGTGTGATCGTTATAAGCCAATTTGGTGTAAAGGACACCCAGCCTTGCCCCTTTCTTGAAATCAGCGGCGGTAATATGAGAACGCAGTCTTTCCAGTTCATCCATGAAACCTCCAGTGTGTTTCGAAACCTGAGAAACCGTGAAAATACGCTGAAAGGACTCTGAGGCGAGTCAGTATCGAAAGATCTGCCGGAATGATGGGGTAGAGCCCTGGCCTGTAGCGGTGATTGTCTTGCTGAAAATCCCCGCTGTTTCATCCGGAATTCTGGAATGCCCTGAAGTGGAAAAAGCGGATAGAACGGTGGGTGGCACACCCGCCGATGCAGAAAAAGGATGTCCCAATATCTATTCCTCGATCAAATTAGGGATTGAATCTCCGCTGCACGAACGTGTTTTTGGGGTATTCTTTCCGTAACGCCGCCTTAAACCGGCGCCATTTACGGCGGATTTTTCTTTCCGCCAGAAAATCGACGTAATTACAGATAGGGATAAAATCGGAATTGCCGATATTATCCACGATGACCAGCCTTCCCTCATTTTTGCCGATTCTATGGTAAAGAATATTTTTGGCCTTGATCGTCATGGTAATAATCTTCCACTGCAGCAAATAATCCCTCAGGAGATCGAAGGACATCGCCAGTTCTTCGGCATGCCTTTCCGTTTCCAGGGACGAGGCCAGGTAATGGCCGAGTGTTTGCGATACGCCGCCGTCGTAATCGCGGATCAGGTCAAAAACATATCCCGGACCGCGGCTGGTAAGCACCTCTCCATGGAATTTCGGCAACATGGTCCAGGGAATGCCTCTTCTTTCGAGTAAACGATAGTAGCCGACTTCACGGACCGCCTCGATCAAACGTGCCTTGGATTCCAATGGAAGAAGGACCTTGATGCAAAGATTCTCATCCTGTGGATGGGCGTAACAGACACGATGCAATCCCTTTCCCACCACACGCGCCGTTTCAATATCCAGCATGTCCGATCCTCTCACCCCCACCTTGACTCACACTTTGGCAGGTGTGATGAGCCTTCTTGATGTAATTCCGACCGAAAGTGCCACCGAAAGTACCACCAAAGAAAAAAACCAGTTGAAGAATTCCTTAACTGGCTAATATGATTGGCGTCCCCACGGGGAGTCGAACCCCGGTTACCGGCGTGAAAGGCCGGTGTCCTAGGCCACTAGACGATGGGGACGTGGATGAGCCATCCGAGGACGGGCTGCGTCAAAGGTCGGCCTATATAGATGTTTATCCCTCGGAATGTCAAGCAGAATTTACGTAAACCGCACCGGTTCCTTCAGGATGGCCTCCCGTGCATTCCACGCCAGGGCGGCCATTTCCGGATGCGTTTCGTTCAAGGAGGCCAATTGGCGAAGATTGTCTGCGGTCCTGAGAACGAGCATGGCCAGATCTCCCTCGCCGATGCCGGTTCGGTCGATGATGCCGTCCCAGTCGGAACCGCGGGCCCAATCGTAGATGACGGAGGCCGCCCCGAAGCAGAGCGGGTGGGTGTCGAAACCGGCTGCCTCCTGGCGCGCCGCAAACGGTTGCAGCGCCCTAGCCACGCGGTTGCAGGCCGCAACCAGCCGGCGCGGCAGACGCTCTTTTTCCGGGAACGGGTCCTGGTCGCCATCGTAAACGAAGGGCGCCACCACCGCGGCGAGGAGTTTGGCGTCCTCGCGGGGGAAGGCACCCCGCCGGAGACATTCCGCAATGAGCAGCGGTTGATCCAGCCGGAGCTTCGAGGCCCAGACACCGCTTTCCGTCAAGAGATCGTCCGTGTCGACAAAACCCTCGGCCCTCAGAAACGCCAAGTGGCGGAGAAAATCTTCCCAGAGATCCGCCGTTGCAGTCTGCATCGGGGCAGTGCGCCGTCCGGCGCGGGACCGTTCCGCCGCGGCAAGGGCGGCGCCGGACTGAGGGCCGCGCTTTTGCTGGAAGGTTGAGAAGGAGCTGGCGAATATCTCCCGGATGTCCTGCGGTGTCTGGGAAAGCAGCAGGTTCAGGACCATGGAAAAGTCGCTCCGGATGCGGCTGTGAACGGACTCCGCCTCTTTGAAGAGCAGGTCCCGGACATGCGTCAGATCCATGAAGCGGCCGGGTATGGCAAGGAGGAACCCGATCTTGTCCTTTCCGCGGCGGCCGGCCCGTCCCGTCATCTGATGAAATTCTGTGCCGTTCATGGGGCTGAAGGCCTGGCCGTCGAACAGGTCCGAATTGAACAGGACGATGGTCCGCGCGGGAAAATTGACGCCGGCAGCGACGGTCGAGGTCGCGAAAATCGCGTCGAGACAGCCCTGCTTCATCAGAGTCTCTACGAGAAATTTCCAGGCCGGGAGCTGGCCGCCATGGTGAGCCGCCACCCTGGCACCATCGAGATGCGCGAGTTGCTTGTGGTTCGCGAGGTAGGGGAAGCGGTCCATGAGTTCGTCCCGGACGAGGGGAAAGGGATCGGACACGGCGGCAGGGGCTTGCCTCCGGCAGGAGTTGAGGGCCGCATCGCATTCCGAACGGGACTTGAGGAAAAAGATGGCCGGGGTCAGGTTGAACGTCTTGAGGACCTCCAGGATATGTCCGAAGTCCGGCCGGGAGTGACGGTGTCCGGCCCCGTGAGGGCGGTGCAGATATTCGTGGACCTGGCCGTAGAGCTTCTCCTTGGCCAAAAGGGGTATGATGCGGCCTTTCGGGTGGAGAAACAGCGGATACAGGGGGACGGGGCGCCTGCTTTCGTTCACCACGGTACAGACCTTGCCCCGGATCTTTTCCAGCCAGGCGGCGATCTCCTCCCCGTTGCTGATGGTGGCCGACAGGAGGAGGAGATGGATGCGGGCGGGGAGATAGATCATGATCTCCTCCCAGACGACGCCCCGGTCCCGATCACCCAGGAAGTGGGCCTCGTCCAGAATCACGAGCTCGCAGCCCAGATCTTCACCGGAATGCATGGCGTCGTAGAGCTGATTTCTCAGAATCTCCGTCGTTCCGACCAGGATGGGGGCATCCGTGTTCTCCTTGGTGTCGCCCGTGACGATGCCGACATGGTCCGCACCGAAGATCTTTCCGAACTCCACCCACTTGGAGTTGGTCAGGGCCTTGAGGGGAGAGGTGTACCACGCGCGTCCACCACGCAGAAAGACCTCCCGGATGGCCTGCTCGGCGATCCAGGTCTTGCCGGAACCGGTAGGGGCGGTGACCAGACAGTCCGTATGGCGGATCGCTTCGACGGCCCGGCACTGGAACGGATCCGGCACGAGGGGGGCTTCCAGAGGCTTGCCGATCCGCTGGAACACCGTCTTGAGGAGCGGGTCCGCCTCGATGACCCGGTGTCCCGCGGCGGGCTCCCGTCGGGGAGAGCGGGATTTTCTCATCCGTCTGGCGGAGGGAGGGGAGGATTTCCTGATCACTGTGGCGGGACGTGTCCTTTCCGACGCCCAAAGCGGAAGCGATCCGCCGGGGGAGGGCTTGCCCTCCCCCGGCGTCATCCGTCCGCAGACGGCGATGGGATTTTCTTCTTCAGGCTTTGTATCACAATTGCGCAATTTTGGAAAAGAAATAAGGACCGTTCCTCGTTGACAAACGGGGGGATTCATCATACACGTGCGCAAACTTTTCGCCGGGCGAAGGAGTGAGCGATGAAGCGTGAAGCGGGGCTGTACTGGGGATGGTACGTGGTGATGGGCGCATTCCTGATTTTGGGGATCAATTATGGGGCGCGGTACTGTTTCGGCGTCTTCGTCAAGCCCATGGCCCTGGAGTACGGCTGGTCGCGTTCGGTGATTTCCGTGGGCGCTTCCCTGATGATCCTGACCTATGGCATCGGCGGAATCCTTTCCGGTCGGCTATTGGACCGGATGGCCCCGAAGTGGCTCATGACCCTCGGAGCACTCGTGGTGTCTGCGGGATTCATCGCCATGGGCTACATCCGCGCACCCTGGCAGTTCTATCTCGTTTACGGGCTGATTTGCGGCGGCGGCGCGGCGTTCTTCGGCGTCGTCGTCAACAGCTCCTATGTGGGCAAGTGGTTCGTGAAAAGACGGGGAACGGCAATCGGCATCGCTACGATCGGGATCGGGATCGGCACGATGCTCCTGGCGCCTCTTTCCGGCTATATCGTGAAGGTCTATGGCTGGCGGATGGGGTTTTCGTTCCTCGGGGTCCTGATTCTCGTGATCGGCGTCCTGCTCTCCCAAGGGCTCATGGGGAAAACCAGGCCCGAGGACTACGGCCTGGCGCCGGACGGCGACCGCTCCGGCGCGCCTCCGGTTTCCGCCGGAGCGACGGTGAACGCCGCACCGGTCGGATGGGTCCTGAAGGACTCCCGGTTCTGGATTCTCGCCGCCTGCTACAGTCTGGCGGTGATGGCGGAGATGTCCGCCTTCGTGCATCAGGTCGCCTATGCCCGGGACAACCACATCGAAGAGGTGGTCGCCGCCGCCTCCCTGGGATTCATCGGCATCGGCAGCATCGGGGGGCGGTTCTTCTTCGGCTGGTTGAGTGATCATATCCCCGACGCGAAATACTCCGCCTCGCTGGGCTTCATCTGCATGGCCGCGGGGATGATTGTCCTGCTCCAAGCCACATCCGCGACCCTGCTCATGGTCTACGCCCTGCTCTTCGGCTTCGGTTACGGGTCCATCGCCACCATGATGCCGTATCTGCTGGCGGATCGTTTCGGCCGGCAGGTCCTGGGGACGGCCTACGGTATTCTGACGTTCTTCGTGGCGGGAATCGGCGGGAGCATCGGGCCGGTGCTGGGTGGAGCCCTCTACGACCGTCTGGGCTCTTACGCCTACGCGTGGCAGCTCAACCTGGCGGTCCTGATCCTGGCCGTTTTCCTGATCCTGGCGATGAAGCCGCGGATCGAAAACCCGGGACACTGAAGGGGGGCTGACGCGCCTCCCGGCTAAAGATCCTCGCCCTGTTCCATGATCCAGTTCAGCCAGCGCTGCGCGTCCCGGTTGCCCAGCGCCACCGCCGCCCGCAAGTCCTGAACCGCTCCGGAGCGGTCTCCCAGTTTTTCGCGGGCGAGCCCGCGCTGGACGAACACACCGGCCTCCTCCGCATAGTCCCGGTTCAGGTCGATCGCCTCGTTGAAATCCTTCAGGGCGAGGTTGAACTCCCCCAGTTTGAAGTACGCCATTCCCCGGCTGAAGTAGGCTCCGGCGTAGCGGGCGTCCTGCCCGATGGCGCGCGTGAATTCCTGGATGGCGCCCTCGTAGTCGTTCCGGTAAAACAGCAGGAAAAGCCCCTTCGTCCGGGTCTCTTCGCCGGCGGATGCCGGGGCGGTCTTCGAGACGATCCGGACGGACGGCTTCATCACAGCCGCGGGGACGGGCGATTCTCCCCCGCCCAGATCGATATCCAGCGGGACTACCGCGTCTGGCTCCGCTTCGGCGTCTTCAAGCCGCTGCACGACCGGCGCCTCTCCCGAAAGCCGGCGATACACGTGGGCGTAGGCGATCACCGAGAGGGGCAGGGTGACGAAAAGGCCGACCATCAGGGCCAGCATCCCCAGGAGGTTGATCCCGACGATGAGCAGGCAAAAGAGGAAGAGATCCACCTTGGCGCCGTCGGTTACGTCGGCGCTCTTCCGGATGGCCTCCACCGGCCCCAAGCCCCGATCGACGACAAGGTAGCCGAAAAACTGGTACTTGATGGCCCAGATGACGGTCAGGGGCAGAAGAATGAGAAAGAGAACGCCGAGGGTGATGGCCGCCGCCAGGGTCGTGGACGGGGCGGCCTGCGCCTTGAGGCTGGGGATCAGGATGGCGGCGACGATGCCCAGCAGGAATACGGGCCAGAAGCAGCGCAGGCCGTACAGGATCGCCCCGAGCAGGTATTTGAAAAACAGGCGCCAGGACGAGAAGAGGTCGGCGAAGCCGCTGGGAGACCCGTCATGGAAATTGAGAGAGATCCGGATGAATCCCATCTGCAGGATCAGGTAGAGGACCGAACTGAGGAGAGAAAAAAGGAGGCCGATCCCCTTGAATGCGAGCCCCAGGCCCGGCGCCTGTTCATCCGCCAGACCGCTCAATGCCTTCCCGATGCCTTCGGGGACGATGACGATCAGAAAAGCCGCCAGCAGGATCCCGACGAAAAAGAGAAAATGATCTTTCGTCGTGACCCAACCGAACCGGACGGCCTCCCGCATGGAAAATCTGTCCGTCGACATGGCCTCGCCTCCTCAGGGAGCGGGTTCGAGAACGATCAGGGCATCCACGGCGATGGGTTTCCCCTGTACAATGATGATAGGGTTGATGTCGATTTCCTTAACCCGGTCGTTTTCAAGACCGATCCGGCCGACGCGGATCAGGATCTCCGCCATCGCCTCGAGGTCCACCGCCGGCATGCCCCTCAGGGCACCCAGAATCTTGTGTCCCTTGATTTCCTGCATCATCTCCAAGGCGTCGGCGCGTTCGAGCGGGGCCTTCCGGAAGGAAACGTCCCGGAGGATTTCCGTGAAGATTCCCCCGAGTCCGAACATGACGCAGGGGCCGAACTGGGGATCGCGCGTCATCCCGACGACGAGTTCCCGCTGGCCCCGGATGAAGGTCTGAACGAGGACCGCGCCCCCGGTTTCCGCGAGGGCCTCCCGAAGGGTGGAGAAGGCTTGGCGCGCCTCCGCTTCGTTGCGGACATCCACGTGGATGAGGCCCTTTTCCGTCTTGTGGGCGATGGCGGCCGCGCACCCCTTCATGACCACGGGGTAGCCGACCTGCCGGAGCGCGTCGGTCAGGTCCACCTCCTTTTCGACCAGGACTTCCCGGGTCACGGGAATGCCGTAGGCGGACAGGACCTGTTTGGCCTCGTATTCGGAAAGGGCAAGACGACCGTCTCCGAGGGCCTTCTCGATGATGTTCATGAATACCTCCCGTTTGGCGATGGACACTGCGATGGCGGTTGCTTATGAAAGGGTTGTGTACGACGTTGCGGGGCACGCCGGCCCAACAGGTGCTGCGGGTGGACCCTGGTGCGACGAAAACCCCGCCCCGCGTCGAAACGCATAACAAAAATGTGGGACAAGATCAATGGGAAAAGTTTTTTTGATTGCATTTATTTCCCGATGCCCTTATAGCCGGGGAAAATCCCGGGTCGCCGCGCCGATCCGTGAGGGAAGAATGACGACAAGGAGGGAACATGAAGCTGGCGTTTGCGAACATCAGGGATATGGTGGAGACTCAGGCCCACCGCTACGGGGACCGGATCGCCATCCGCTATTACGAACGGGACATCACCTATCGGGAGCTCGACGAGGGGAGCAATCGGGTCGCCAACGGCCTTCTCAAACTGGGGGTCCGGAAGGGCGAACGGGTCTGCATTCTGATGGACAACAGCCCGGAGTTCTATGAGGCCTATTTCGGCATCATCAAGATCGGGGCGATCGCCGGTCCGGTCAACTGCTGGTGGCAGACCGGGGAGATCCAGTACCTGCTCAACGATTCCGGGGCGGTGGCCCTGTTTTGCGACCATGTCTACCGGGGGCACGTCGACAAGATCCTCGACGGGACGCCGGCCCTGAAGCACGTCATCGAACGGGAGGCGACCGACGACCGGTTCCTGAAGTTCGAAGACCTGCGGGCTTTGGCGGCCGATCTCACCCCCGTCGGGATCGACCTCGACGACGTGGCGACGATCGTCTATACTTCGGGGACGACGGGCAACCCGAAGGGGGTGCTGCTCACCCACAGGAACATCCTGACGAACTCCTGGCAGGCGAGCCTGCTCGCCAATATCGACGAGAACGACGTCATCATGTGCTTCCTCCCCCTGTTCCACGTCAACGGCCTCGTCATCACCGGGACGTCTCCGCTGTCGAAGGGGTCCCAGATCATCCTGCGTCGGAACTTCTCGGCCTCGGAGTTCTGGGAGTGCGTCGCGAAATACCGCGTCTCGATCTTCAGCGGCGTGCCGACGGTGTATCAGATTCTCCTTAACACGCCGGGGTTCGAGGGGGTGGACGTGTCCTCGCTACGCTACGGCGTCTGCGGGGCGGCCCCCATGCCCGTGGAGGCCATCCGGAAGTTCGAGGAGACCTTCAACATGATCATCATCGAGGGCTACGGGCTGACTGAAGGCACCGCCGGGGCGACGGCCAATCCCATCGACGGCGTCCGGAAGATCGGTTCCATCGGGATCCCCTTTGCGGAAAGCGAGATCCGGCTGTTTGACGAGCAGGACCGGGAAGTGTCCCAGGGGGAGGTCGGCGAAATCTGCATCAAGGGCGATCACGTCATGAAGGGCTACTTCAACAAGCCGGAGGAGACGGCCCAGACCCTGCGGGGCGGATGGCTTCACACCGGGGACATGGCCTACAAGGACGAGGAGGGGTACCTATTCATCGTGGACCGGAAGAAGGAGATGATCATCCGGGGCGGTGAGAACATCTATCCCAAGGAACTGGAAGGCATCATCTACCGCCATCCCCAGGTCATGGAGGTTGCGGTCGTCGGGTCGCCCGACCCGATCTACGGCGAGGAGGTGATGGCCTGCCTCGTGCTCCATCCCGGTCAGGCGCTGACGGAAGAGGCCTTCAAAGACTGGTGCCGGGCCAACATGGCCTCATATAAAGTTCCGAAATACGTGGATATCCGGACGGCGCTGCCCAAGAACATCCTGGGCAAGATCCTCAAGAAGGAGCTGAAGTCCGCGCTGAAGGCGGAGGGGAAGATCACCGCCGCGTAATCACGGCCCGAAAAATGAAGTCAAAAACACCCCCGCCTCGTTCGTGAGGCGGGGGTGTTTCCAGTCAGGGATTAAGCCTTCTATCCTTCGGCGGCTTCGGGAGACGGATCCCGGAAGCGTGTCCCGCGGATGTTCGGGGGTTCCCGCCCCACCCCAGGCGAAGCGGGGAGGTCGGGTTGGAAAAGGACCGGGGCGCCCGTCTGGATCGGGGTTCCCCGCTGTCCCGTCATTTCTTCCCGTAGCCGATCTTCTGCGCGGCGTCGGTGATGCTCCCGAGGACGGAGGCGTCCTCAATGGTGGACGGGACATCGAAGTCCTCGCCGTTGGCGATCTTGCGCATGGTGCTCCGGAGGATCTTGCCGGACCGGGTTTTCGGGAGGGCCTTGACGACGACGCACTGCTTGAAACAGGCCACGGCGCCGATCTCGTCCCGGACCATCCGGACGAGTTCCTGCTCGATCTCCGCCGGATCTCGGTCGCTGCCTGCCTTGAGTACGACGAACCCCAGCGGCACTTCGCCCTTCAACGTATCCTGAACGCCCAGGACGGCGCACTCCGCCACGTCCTTATGCTTGGAGACGATCTCTTCCATGGCGCCGGTCGATAGGCGGTGTCCCGCCACGTTGATGACGTCGTCGATCCGCCCCATGATGAAGATATAGCCGTCCTCGTCGTAATAACCGCCGTCTCCCGTGACGTAGCAGTCGGGGATCTTGTTGACGTATTCCAGGAAACGTTCGTCGTCCTTCCACAAGGTGGGCATGCAGCCGGGGGGCAGGGGCAGGCGGATGACGACATAGCCCTCCTGTCCGTTGGGAAGCTCCTCGCCGCGGAAATCCGTGATCTTCACGTTGTACCCGGGCGCCGGCTTGGTGGGGGAGCCCGCCTTGATGGGGAAGGGCTCGACGCCCATGCAGTTGGCCGCAATAGCCCAGCCCGTTTCCGTCTGCCACCAGTGATCCACCACGGGGATCTTGAGCATGTCGCTCGCCCAGTGGTAGGTGTCCGGATCGAGGCGCTCCCCGGCCAGGAAGAGGTAGCGGAGGGAACGGATATCGTACTTTTTCAGATAGGTCCCCTGCGGATCTTCTTTCTTGATGGCGCGGAAGGCCGTCGGGGCGGTGAAGAGGACGGAGACGCCGTGCTCGGAGATGACCCGCCAGAAGGCGCCGGGATCGGGGGTGCCGACGGGCTTCCCTTCATAGAGCACCGTGGTGCAGCCGGTCAAAAGCGGGGCATAGACGATATAGGAATGGCCGACCACCCAGCCCACGTCGGAGGCCGCCCAGTACACCTCACCCGGCTTGATGTCGTAGATGTGCTTCATCGACCACTTGAGGGCCACGGCATGACCGCCGTTGTCCCGCATGACCCCTTTGGGGCGGCCCGTGGTCCCGGAGGTGTAAAGGATGTACAGGGGGTCCGTGGCGGCGACGGGGACGCAGGGAACCGCTTTGGCGTCGGCCATCACGGCGTCCCAAGCCAGATCGCGGCCGGGCGTGAGCTCCGCCGTTACCTGGGGGCGCTGATAGATGATGCACTTCTCCGGTTTATGATCGGCGAGTTTGACGGCCTCGTCCAGGAGGGGTTTGTAGGGGATGGTCTTTTTCCCCTCGATGCCGCAGGAGGCGGTCACGATCAGCCTCGGCTTGGCGTCGTTGATGCGGATGGCCAGTTCGTTGGGGGCGAAGCCGCCGAAGACGACGGAATGAACGGCGCCGATGCGGGCGCAGGCCAGCATCGCCATGACGGCCTCCGGGATCATGGGCATGTAGATGATGACCGTATCGCCCTTGCGTACGCCCTGAGCGGTCAGGACGCCGGCGAATTTCGCAACCTGATCCAGCATCTCCCGATAGCTGATCTTCCGGACGGTTCCGGTGACGGGGCTGTCGTAGATGATGGCGGCCTGCTCACCGCGACCCGACGCCACCTGATAATCCAAGGCATTGAAGCAGGTGTTCAGTTCCCCGCCAGCAAACCAGCGATAAAACGGCTTGTTGCTGTCGTCGAGCACCCGGTCCCACCGTTTCGTCCACTGGATCTCTTCCGCTGCCTGACCCCAGAAAAGCTCCGGCTGGTGAATGGATTGTTCGTAAACCTCGGCGTACCTCAACTGGCTGGACATACGTTTCCCTCCCTACAGTAATTTTCAGCGATCGAGGCGGCGCACTCCACCGCTCTATTCCATTTCACGATTCAATCAAATGATGGATATTCGATAACTCATATTCAGATCGCGGGTGAATGTCAAGCAAAAAATCAAGATCCTAGGGCTGAACCGGGGCGGCCGGGGTTCTTTTGATGCCCAGTTTGTTCATCCGGAAGGCCAGCGTGGAGGGCGGAATGTCCAGAAGCTCCGCCGCACCACCCTTCCCGCGGACTTTCCAAGCCGTTTTCTCCAGCGCCCAGAGGATATGGCGCCGTTCGTTGTCGCGCAGGGTGATAACGTCCTTGCGGGGTCCGGTTTCCGGGTGCTGCACGGCACCCAGTTCCGGAACATTGAAGATCGGACCGGACGAGAGAATCGTTCCGCGCTCGATGATGTTTTCCAGTTCGCGGACGTTTCCCGGCCAGTCGTACTGGATGAGCTTCTCCATCTCCGCCTCGGTGATCCTGGAAAATTCCTTCCCCCGCTTCTGGGAGTAAATCCTCAGGAAGTAATACGCCAGCCGGGGGATGTCTTCTTTCCGCTCCCTCAGGGGGGGCACATAGACGGGGAACACGGCCAGTCGGTAGTACAAATCGGAGCGGAAGGTCTGATTCTTGACCAGCCCTTCCAGGTTGCGGTTCGTGGCGACGATGAGGCGGAAGTCGGAACGCAAGGTTTCGCATCCACCGACCCGCTCGAACTCCTTGGTCTGCAGGACCCTCAGCAGGCGGACCTGGATGTCCGGGCTGATGTCGCCGATCTCGTCCAGGAACAGGGTCCCGCCGTCGGCCAGCTCGAACCTGCCCAGACGCCGCCGAATGGCCCCCGTGAAGGACCCCTTTTCATGGCCGAACAGCTCGCTGGGAATCAGGCTCTCGGGCAACGCGCTGCAATGGACCCGGATGAAGGGCTTGTCCCGCCGGGCGCTGTGGCGGTGGATGGCCCGGGCAACCAGTTCCTTACCCACGCCGGTTTCTCCGACGATCATGACGGTGGCGTCCGTCTGGGCGACTTGCTCCACCTGGCTCAGGACATGTTTGATGCCTGAACTCTCGCCAACGATGTCCTCGAAGTGGAGGTTCTTCAGGTGCTCTTCCTTGTAGTACAGGTTCTCCTCGCAGAGCTTTCGGTTCAGGCGCTTTATTTCTTCGTAGGCGCTGACGTTGTCCAGGGCGAAGGCCGCCCACGCCGCAAAGTAGGAGATGAGATCGAGGTCGGATTCCTTGAAGGCGCTGCTCAGAAGCCGGTTGTCGTGGTAGAGCACCCCCACGGTCTTATCCCTCAGGATCATGGGGACGCAGATGCGGGAGCGGATGATTTCGCCGGCCGACAGGGCCTGGTTTTCCAGGTCCGCCTCGAAGATTCTTCCCTGGCCGGTCGCGGCGACATCGTCGATCATCTTCATGGAGGAGGCGAAGTTCTCATGGCTGATCTGCTCCTGGGTCAAATTCTTGGAGGCCCGGAGGAGGAGCTTCCGGGGCGAACGCCCATCCTCGAAAAGGAAGATGGCCCCCCGCTCGGCGCCGGTGATCCGGTTCAGGGTGGTGATGATGTGCTGGATCAGATCCTTGTTGTCGCGGATGGTGACCACTTCATGACCCAGCTTGATAATCTCCTTCAGGAGGCTTTCCCCCACCGGCCGGTTCTTGATCAGGGCCCGCAGGTCGTCCGGAACCATCTCTTCGTTGAAGGTGGCGAGGATCTTGCTCGTGATCTGCATCAGTTCCTGCGCCTTGTCCTCCTCCCCGCTGGCCAGGTATTGGCGGGCCAGTTCCAGGCGTGTCTTGGACAGCTCGATCTGATGCCCCGCCTCGTCCAGCCACCGGACGGCGTTGTTCAGAATGGGGATGATCTCCTCCGGGGGGGCGCCTTCCATCTTCCGGACAATGGCGAGGAACCGATAGGCCACCCCCTTGAGAAAGATATTCTTCCCCTTGATCAGGACGTTGATTTCCTTCTCGAGGGAGAGACCGTCGATCTGGGGCAGCTTGCCCGTCTTCATGGCGAGACAAAGTTCCAGCAGGTACGGGTACAGGTATACGGTGGCCTGGACTTTCTTGCTTTGCTGCAGAAAATCCTTGAGGTGCCGGACGGCCGGTTTCGTGTCGCCCCGAAGGTAGTAAAGATAGGACAGATTGATGTTGACGGACATCCCGACCCAGTCGTTATGGGATTTCTTCGCTTCCCGCCCCGAGGTTTCCAGAAAGGACAGGGCGTCTTCCCGCCTGCCGATGTCGAGCAGGATGTTGCCGATGTTTCCCGCGGTATGGCACGCCAGGTAGAGATCCCCCCGCTCCAGGCAGTGGTTCCGGATGGCGTCCAGCATCCCCAGCCCCTGCGTCACCTGGCCGATCTGGGCGTAGCAGTAGCCGATGGTGATATTGGCCAACAGATTGAAACTTTCCCGGGGATAGTTTTCGATGTCGGAAACGGACTGTTCGTAGATTTGGATGGCATCCTTGAAGCGTCCTTGCCAGTACAGGAAAAAGGTGGAGAAATTCATCGCCGAGCGCATCAATCTCGGTTCGTTCAGTTCCTTGGCCAGGGCCCAGCCCTGATCGAAGTAATGCATGGCGCTGTCATAGCGGGAACGGAGCCACTCGTTCTTGGCCATGTGCATCTTGAGAATCGCCTGGGTGCTCTGCAGGTTGCGCTTTTCCGCCCTTTCCAGGGCCGCCTGCAGGATGGCGAGGACCTGAGCGGTGTCATGGCGGGCGGTCGAAACCTTGGAGTACTGAATGGCGGTTCGGGCAAACAGGCGGTCCTCATCCTCGCCGTGCCGGGTCGAGAGGTCGTCGAGAACCTTGGTGTAGCACTGAAGGGCGTCTTCGGCCCGAAAGGCGTTCAGGTGAAGATCGCCGGCGGCGGTCAGGTATTGGCACCGTTCCGTGTCGTTGACGATATGGATGAGGTGATGGGCCAAGGCGTGGGCCTTCTGATCGTCGTCCGGCAACTGGCGCATCAGGATGTCCGCGATGAAACCGTGCGCAATCGTCTCTTCCTGTTCGGAAAGGCGCTGCTTCCAGCCGTCCTTCTTCTTGGGATGCGAAAAGCGGTACTGACCCGGACCCTCCTGGCACAGCACACCCTCACCGACGCCGTTGGCGAGCAGGGAAAGGATTTCGGAAGGTTTCCTGTCCGCAAAGAGATCCATCAGCCAGTCGATCGAAAAGGTCTCCTGAAAAAGCGCCGCGGTGGCCAGCAAGCGCTGGTAGTCGTTCTGCACGGGATGGGTTTCCACGTTTCCGGTCTCCTTTACCCCTGAAAAACCCGCGGGCAACGGTTGCCGGCCGAAACGGACGGCAGCGATTTGAACCTGATCCGAACGCTATCACAAGACGTGAACTCAATCAAGGACCCTGCCCCGGACGGCGTTATCCGGCCGTGATGGGATTGCGGCGGATTGGGGCGGGGGAGGGGAGGGCTTCAGTGTTCGAGCTTTACGAAATCCGGAATATTCTCCAAACGGATCCCGTCCTGAACCTGCTGGAGAAAGGTTCTCCCCTCGCGGGTAATGTGGATGAGACCCTCCAGATTGAGGATGATGCTGTATTTTGTCTGAAGGCGGTTCTGGCATGTATGGTTGAGAACGGCGGAGGCGTCCTGGTCCAGTACCCCGTCCACCTTCATGACGATTGTGCGGTCATCGACAAACTTTTCCTTGATGTAGATCATGCTTCGACACCGTCGGCCCTGAATTTGCCTGTTGGATAACTCGCAATTTACATGCCTGTGCCTCCGGCAACGCCGGTTGCCGAATGAAACCCGCAGGAGGAATGACCCCGGGTTCCATGGTGGTTCGACCTCTCCGGGCCGTCGGTTTTTCCCATGGGGTGCCGCTGGAACGACACCCTCGGCCAGGCGGGGGAAGGATCAGTGCACAACATCCCGATGGCCAAAAACAATATGTTGCGCAATTGACCTGGTCCCCCGGGTGTCCGTGAGGGACAAAGTTCAATTTTAATTAATGAGAACAAGTGGTTGACATATTTGGCTTCAATATTGCGTGGAATGATAGATCCAGAAGACAGGCCGATCCCACCTTCCAGAAACAGGTGGTCCGGGAGACGCCCCGGTCTTTCGGGGTTGTCGGCGGGTGCCTTGGGCCATCGGCCTTCATCCAACGGGGGACAGGATCATCGGACGGATTGTGCGTCAGGCGTTGACATTTTCCGATGGGAACCAGGGGGGTCTGGTGCTGAGGGTCACCAATCTCGAAACCACCTATAACGACATCATTCTGGCCTTGAAGGGCATTTCCCTCCAGGTTCCGGCGGGACGCATCGTCGCCCTCCTCGGCGCCAACGGCGCCGGCAAGACCACGACGATCAACACCGTCTCCGGAATCCGAAAAGCCATCGACCTTAAGATCGAGGACGGAAAGGTGGAGTTCGACGGCCGGGACATCGGCGCCCTCGAGCCACACGAGGTGGTCTCCCTGGGCATCTCACAGGTCCCGGAAGGACGCCGCATCTTTGCCGAACTGACGGTGGAAGAAAACATCCTCATCGGTTCCTATGCCCTGAAGGAGAGAAAAAACTTCATTCGCAACGAGGAGATGGTCTTCAACTATTTCCCGATTCTCAAGGAACGACGTCGGCAGCAGGCCGGCTATCTCAGCGGCGGGGAGCAGCAGATGCTGGCCATCGCCCGGGCCCTCATCGCCGAGCCCCGGCTGATCATGCTGGACGAACCGTCCCTCGGACTGGCGCCCCTGGTCGTGAGAGAAATATTTGACATCATCGGCCATATCAACCGGGAGCGGGGGGTGGCCATCCTGCTGGTGGAGCAGAACGCCAACGTGGCCCTGTCGATCGCCCATTATGGATATATTATGGAGACCGGTCGGATCGTGATGGAAGGTCCCAGCGACGTGCTTCGCGAAAATCGGGACATCAAGGAATTTTACCTGGGGCTGACGGATGTGGGCACCAAAAAGAGCTTCCGGGACGTCAAACATTACAAGAGACGGAAACGATGGCTGTCATGAATCAAGAGGCCTCCCTTCAGCTTGAGATCGCGGATCTGTCCATGAGTTTTGGCGGGATTCAGGCCATTCGTGGTGTTTCCTTCGGGGTCAAGAAGGGCGAGATCTATTCCATCATCGGACCGAACGGGGCCGGGAAGACCACCATCTTCAACTGCATCAGCGGGATTTACCGGGCCAAAACGGGCAGCATCCGCTTTGAGAGCCGCGAACTGATCGGCCTCAAGCCCGACCGGATCGCGCAACTGGGAATTTCCAGGGCTTTTCAGAACATCGCCCTGTTCAAGGGGATGACCGTCCTCGACAATCTGATGTCGGCGCGCGTCCACCTCATGAAGTACGGGTTGATCGGGGCCGCCGTTTACCTCGGCCGCTGTCTTCGGGAAGAGGTTCAGAATCGCGACGAAGTCGAAGACGTGATCGAGTTTCTCGATCTGCAGCCGGTGCGCAAATCGCCGGTCGGGAGTCTGTCGTATGGCCTGCAGAAGCGAGTGGAACTGGCCCGGGCCCTGGCCATGAAGCCGAAGCTCATGCTGGTCGACGAGCCCGTGAGCGGCATGAATCTCGAAGAGCGCGAGGACATGGCGCGGTACATCATCGACATCAACGAGGAGAGGGACATCACGGTGATCCTCATCGAACATGACATGGGCCTCGTGATGGACCTGTCCGATCGCGTGACGGTCCTGAATTTCGGCACCAAAATCGCCGAGGGTGTTCCGGGGGAAGTCAGCAGAAATCCCGGGGTGGTCCAGGCGTACCTCGGGGAGGCGGGATGACGTCAAGCGGACCGTTGCCTTGTCCCGACCGGTTGGGGGAAAGGGATTCATGGAGAGGGTAGAGACCACGCTGCCGAAACTCCTCTTGGAGAAGGCCCGGCTCTATGGGGGGCGGGTCGCCATGCGGGAGAAATACAAGGGCATCTGGCAGGAAATCTCATGGAACACCTACCGGGACAAGGTCGAGGCCTTCTCCTTGGGCCTTGTAGCGCTGGGCATGACAAAGGGGGACCAGGTCTCGATCCTCGGAGAGAACTGCCCGGAGTGGATCTTTACCGACCTCGCGATCCAGGGCGTGGGCGGCGTGGCGGTCGGCATCTATCCGACGAATTCGGCCGACCAGGTCCGGTATATCCTCGATCACTCCGAATCCCGGTTCGTGGTCGTCAAGGACCAGGAGCAGGCGGATAAGGTGCTCGCGGCCAAGGAGTCGCTGTCCCGGCTTGCGAAGATCATCGTGATCGACATGAAGGGGCTGCGCCATTACGAGGAGCCCCTCATCGTCAGCTATCGGGAGGTGGAAGCGGCCGGCCGCGAGGCGGCCCGTCAGGACCCGGAGCGCTTTTCCCGGCTCGTGGCAGCGACCCGACCCGAGGACGTGGCCTTTATCGTCTATACCTCGGGTACCACGGGGCATCCCAAGGGCGCCATGATTTCGCACCGGAACATCATCCACCAGATCGTCAACGGCCTGCAGCCGATCCTGCGCTTTACGGATCGGGATACCCTGCTTTCCTATCTGCCGCTGTGCCATATCCTGGAGCGAAACCTGTCCATGGCGATGCCCCTGGTGTTCGGCTACACGGTCAACTTTGCCGAGTCGATCGATACGGTCCAGCAGAACATTCAGGAAATCGGCCCGACATTTTTTGCCGCCGTCCCCCGCATCCTCGAAAAGCTCCACTCGAGCGTCCAAATCCGGATGGGGGATTCAACGTGGTTCAAGCATTGGATGTATCGGGCCTGGCAACCGGTCGGGCGTCGCGTCTCGCAGTTTGAAATGAGCGGCGCGCCGGTTCCTTGGGGCTGGCGGCTCCTGTATGCCCTGGGCTATCTCTTCATCTTCCGTGCCATCCGGGACAAGATCGGAATGCTCAACTGCCGTTGCCTCATGAGCGGCGGCGCCCCCATTGCACCAGAAATCCTCAGTTTCTTCCGAATATTGGGCGTACGGACGATCGAAATGTACGGGATTACGGAAACGGCGGGGACGGTTTCCGGTCCCCGGGGCCAAATCAAGCACGGCTCCGTGGGCGAGCCCTGCCGTGCGCTGGAGATCAAGCTGGCCGAGGACGGAGAGATTCTGCTTCGCGGGGATTCGATCTTTGTCGGATACTACCGCGATCCAGCGGCGACCCACGATGTCCTTCCCGACGGCTGGTTCCATACGGGTGACATCGGCCAACTCGACGCGGACGGCCATCTTTACATCGTCGACCGCAAGAAGGACATCATCATCACCTCCGGGGGGAAAAACATCTCTCCCTCGGAGATCGAAAACAAGCTCAAGTGCAGCACCTATGTCAAGGAGGCCATTGTCATCGGGGATCGCCGCAATTTTATCACCGCCCTCATCCAGATCGATTACGACAACGTGGGGAACTGGGCGCAGAAGAACAAGATCCCCTTTACGACCTATCGGAGCCTGGCGGAGAATCCGGCCGTATACGACCTGATCAAGGAAGAGGTCCATGCCGCCAACGAAGGTCTCGCCCAGGTGGAGACCGTCAAGAAATTCAAGATCCTGGAGAAGGAGCTGGACCAGGACGACGAGGAGCTGACGGCGACGCAGAAGGTGAAACGCAAAATCATCGAAGAGCGGTTCCAAAAGGAAATCGAGGCGATGTACGCGGGACGCTGAGACCGCGGTCGTGACGTCCGGATCAGGAAGGCGGGTGGATGCATGGAGAAAATTCTGGAGATCCTGTTGAACGGCCTGTCCATGGGGGCCATTTACGCCCTGCTGGCCCTGGGGTTCGTCCTCATCTTCAAATCGACGGGCGTCATCAATTTTGCCCAGGGAGAACTGGCCATGGTGGGGGCCTTCATCTGCTACAGCTTCGCGACGCTCATGGGCGTGTCTTATGTTTATGCCTTCTTCATCGCCCTGATCGGCGGCCTGCTTCTGGGCGCAATCGTCTATCAGGTCTTCTTCCGGACGATGGTGGGCGAGCCCCTGTTCTCGACGATCATGGTGACTGTCGGGCTCGCGAGCATCCTTGCCTGTGTGGCCGGTCTCATCTGGGGGCACGACGTCTACTCGCTCCGCTCCCCCTTCACGGACAAGATCTTCAATCTCGGGGGGATTATCTTCGCCCAGGGTTCGTTTTTTACCATTATCGTATCCGTCATCCTTTTCGCCCTGTTTGTCCTGTTCTTCAACCGTTCGCTCCTGGGGATTTCCATGCGGGGGACGGCCGAGGATCCCGATACGGCAGGACTCATGGGCATCAACGTGAAGCGGATCCACATGGCGGCCTGGGCGCTGGGGGCGCTGGTCGCGGCAGTGGCGGGCATGTTCCTCGCGGAGCAGAGTTTCGTCCGCCTTTCCATGAGCCATACGGGGATCAAGGCCATGGCGGCGGCGATTCTCGGGGGGATGGACAGCATCAGCGGCGCCATTCTGGGCGGGATCCTCATCGGCCTGGTCGAAGGCCTCGCCGCGAGCTATCTGAGCGGCATGGAACTCGGGAACTTCCATTTCGGGGACATCAAGGATGTGGCCGCCTTCGCGATCATGATCCTCGTGCTCATGGTCCGGCCGCACGGGATCTTCGGCCGGGAAAAGGTGGAGAGGGTGTAGAGAGACCGTCATGGCGAACTTCAAGGTCAGTTATCAGGAAGATACGGCGCTGTTCCAGAATCTCTGGGTCAAATCCTGGCTCGCGATCTTCGTGGCGGCCATGATCGCGCTTCCCTTTCTGATGTCGCGCTACCAGCTCAGCATCCTGAACGAGATGGGCATTGCCGTTATCGGCGCCCTGGGCCTCAATCTGTTGACGGGCTACACGGGGCAGATTTCGCTGGGACACGGGGCCTTCGTGGCCATCGGCGCCTACACCACCGGCCTCCTGACGGGGGCGCTCGGACTTCCCTTTGTGATCGCCCTGCCCCTTTCCGGTCTGATGGCCGCCCTGCTGGGGATGATCGTGGGGATCCCCTCCCTCCGGCTCAAGGGCCTCTATCTGGCCCTGGGGACGCTGGCCTTCGGCTTCATCGTGGAATACGTCCTCTTCCACTGGGACCTCACAAAGGGCGATATGGGAATGGCGGTTCCCAAGATCGGCGCGGGGGGCTTTGTGATTGAAACGGAGCGACAGTATTTCTTTCTGATCATGTCGTTCGCGGTCCTGGCCACGCTTGTAGCGAAGAATCTCGCCCGTACCAAGATCGGACGGTGCTTCGTGGCCATCCGGGATCGGGATATCGCCGCGGAAGCCATGGGGATCTCGCTCGCGAAGTACAAGATCATGGCCTTTGCCGTCAGCGCCTTCTACGCCGGCGTGGCGGGATGTCTGATGGCCCATTACCAGAAATGGATCGTCCCCGGAAACTTTGACATCTCCCTGTCCATCGCGTATATTGCCATGATCGTTCTCGGCGGGATGGGAACCATCCTGGGGTCTATCCTCGGGGCCATCCTGATTACCGGCATTCCCCACGGCATCGTTTTTCTGACCGACGCCTTTCGCGAAACGTATCCCAGCCTCAGCGGGCTGATCGTGGATATCAAACTGGGCATCTTCGGTATCATCATCGTTCTCACGCTGCTGTTCGAACCTCAGGGCCTCTTCGGGATCTATCGTCGGATCAAGGTCTACTGGAAGACCTGGCCCTTCAAGTATTGACGGGCGGGGGTCCCGGTCGGTCCGTCACCAGCGGTTCCGCCGGGGGAAGAGGGAATTCTTCGGACATCGGAAGCCAGCATGGGCCATCGGTCACCGGAAGGAACGATGGCGAAATCGAATGATCCAATCACGAAAGGGAGGGGAAAAATGAAAGCGAGAATGGAATGGTGGTGTGTTGTGTTGGCGGTGGCCCTGTGCCTGTCGCTGGGCAGCGCCTGGGCGGCGGACGTGCGCGGCGTGACGGACAAGGAAGTCAAGATCGCCTGTCTCGTCGACCTCTCGGGCCCGGGGAAGTATGGCGGACCGCCCATTGCGGACGCCTTCCGGGATTATGTGGCCTGGGTGAACGATACCGGCGGCATTAACGGGCGGAAGATCAACCTGATCGTCGAGGACAACGGCATCCTGCCCACCACGACCATGAACGCCGCCAAGAAGGTCATCCTCAAGGACGAGGTGCTGGCCATCGCCATGAACCTGGGTAGCGCCGGGGCGAGAGCCATCTTGCCCCTGTGCGAGGAGAACCAGGTCGTCCTCATGCCCCATGGGGCCAACAAGGAATTCTACTCCCCGGGAAACAAATGGGTCTTCGTCCCCCATACGGTTCAGTTCAGCATGGCATCCCGTGCGGTCGAATACATCCTCGGCAAAAACAGGAAAGCCAGGATCGGGATCATCTATCAGGACGACGATTTCGGGAAGGAAGGTCTGGAAGGGGCCCGCGCGGCGGCCAAGTTCATGAAGACCAAGCTGGTGGCTGAGGCCCCGTACAAGACCGGAACCATCGACTTCACCCCGCACATGAACGCCATGAAGGAGGCCAACGTGGACACCATCGTCCTCTGGACGTACCTGCCCCAGTCGGCCGCCATCATCAAGCAGAAGGTCAAGATGGGCTGGGATGTCCAGCTGATCTCCAACAACACGACGGGTGTTCCGCCGCTGTTTGCCCTCACGGGAGAGGCGGCGGACGGCTATATGCTCGTCACGCCCTACGCCCCGGGACACATGAGCCTTCCGGGGATCAAGCGCATTAAGGAGATCAACGCGAAATACGGCAATCCGGCCAAGACTCTGGGCAACCCCATGTATCCGGATTATCTGTATCTGGCGGGTTGGGGGTACATCGAAGCCATGGGCCAGGGGCTCCGCAAGGCCGGGCGGAATCTGAACCCCGAAACCCTCGTCAAGGGGCTCGAAAGCGTCAAGAACTTCGACATGGGCGGACTTTCCCCGAACATCACCTTCGGTCCGAAGCAGCACGTGAGCAGCTTTTCCAGCCTTGTCCTCAAGGCGGACGGGAAGGCCAAACGGTTCGTCATCATCGATTCGATCAAGGCGCCGCGGACGCCCCAGAAGTGACCGGGTAAATCGCTCGACCCGGCGGTCGGACATGCCGCCCGTCAGGGTCCCGGAGGCGGATGTGCCCGCCACCGGGACCCTGACCCTTGGGGGGGGGGGGACAACCCCCGACGCGCACCCGCGCAACATGTGGAGGGTCAAGAAACCGTATGTTGTGCCTCTCGAGCGTTTTTTGGGGCGGCTTAAATGCCAAGCATTTGAAATCACGGAGATTCATTTATAAATGAGAGGTGGCATCCATTTTGCTAACGAGACGGGATACGCGTTCCAGGAGGCCATCAATCATTCGGAAAGGAGAAAAAGTGTGAATACATCCTATCTGTCGTTGCAGGGAAAGGTCGCCGTGGTCACCGGAGGAAGCCGGGGCATCGGCAGGGCCGTTGCGTTGGCGCTCGCCGATGCCGGGGCCGATGTCGTCGTCGGCAGCCGCAAGCTGGCCGATCTTGAAAAGGTCGCCGAGGAGATCAGGGCCATGGGGCGAAAGGCCCTGGCGGTGGCGATGCACAACCGGGAAGTTGAAAGCATCAAAAATTTCGTCGATACCGTCGTGAAGGAATTCGGTCGCATCGACATTCTCGTGAACAATGCGGCCACCAATCCCGGCATGGGCCTGCTCGTCGACATGGACGAGAAGATGTACGACCAGATCATGATCACGAACCTCAAGGGCTATACCATCCTGAGTCAGCTCGTGGGCAAGGTCATGCAGCAGCAGAAGGGCGGCAACATCGTCAACATCTCCTCCGTCGGCGGCGTGAGCCCCGATGTCGGACTGGGGTTGTACTGTATCAGCAAGGCCGGGATCGGCATGCTGACCCGGGCGATGGCCAAGGAGCTGGGCGATTTCGGCATCCGCGTCAACTGCATTGCTCCCGGTGTGGTCCGGACGAAGTTCAGCCAGGCCCTCTGGAGCAACGAGCCGATGATGAAGCAGGAACTCGCCCACACGCCGATCAAGCGCATCGCCGAGCCGGAAGAGATCGGGCGGATCGCCCTGTTCCTGGCGTCGGATGCCTCGGCCTATATGACGGGGCAGATCCTGATCGTCGACGGCGGCGGATCGATCTGAGTATGGATCTTCACTTCATCCCTCAGCCGGAGAGAATGCATAAGGAGGCATGGGTACCATGGGTTTAATGACCGCACAGGAGTACAAGGACAGTTTGAATGACGGGCGCATCGTCTACTACAAGGGACGAAAGATCGACAATGTCGCCACGGATCCGGATTTGAAGGCCTGCGTCGAGACCCTCGCCGTCGATTACGAAATGGCCCACGATCCCCGGTACAAGGAGCTTGCCCTGGTGTACGATGAGGAGTTGGGCGAGAATATCAGCCGCTATTACCACACGCCGCAGAACGGGCAGGACCTCCTCAAACAGCTCGAACTCATCATCAAGGCCACGGAACTCGGTGACGGCTATATTCCCCTGGCCCACGACATCGGTGCGGACGCCCTGAATGCCATCGCCATCACGGCGCGGGCGATGAAGGATGCCGGCAAGGTGTACCTGGAGCGCATCGAGAACTTCCGCACGTACCTGAAAAAGACGGACAAGTGCATCGTCGCGGGCGTGACGGACGTCAAGGGCGATCGAAGCCTGCGGCCCTCCGATCCGAAGCAGAATCACCCCGATTTCAACGTCCGGATCGTGGAGCGGAACGACCAGGGCATCATCGTGCGCGGCGCCAAGGTCCATATCACCGGGGCGGCCTATGCCCACGAATTTTTCGTCATCCCCTGCCGGGCCATGACGGACGCGGATGCGGATTACGCCGTGGCCTTCGCCATCCAGGCGAATGCCAAGGGGATCCGGCAGATCGTTCGTCCCTTCCACGGACGGATCAGCGACATGGAGTTTCCGGTCAAGCGGGAGCTCCGCCGGATGCACACCGACTCCCTCATCATCTTCGACGATGTCTTTGTCCCCTGGGAGCGGGTCTTCCTGTGCGGCGAGGTGAAGTTCGCCGCCTCCATCGTCTACAACTTCGCCCTGATGCACCGCCGCACGGGCTGCGCCTACCGGATTCCCCTGAGCGAGCAGCTCCTGGGGGCCGCCGTGGCGATCGCCGATTACAACGGTGTGGCCGACGCCCCGCATGTCAGGGAAAAGATCACGGAGTGCGTCATTTATCTGGAAACCCTTTCCGCCCTGTCCCGGTCCGCCTGTCTCGACTTCGTGGACCATGCGGGCATTCCGGTGCCCAATCCCATGACCACGAACATCGCAAAGTACCACTTTGCCCACAATTATCACAAGATCGTCGAGATCGTTCAGGACCTGGCGGGCGGACTGCTCGTCACCGCCCCGACGTATCAGGATTGGTGCAATCCCGAGACGCACGACGACATCGACAAGTATCTGGGTGGGAAGGCCGGCCTGCCGACGGAAGCGCGTCTGCGCATGTTCGACCTCATCCGCCGGATGACCTCGGCGGACCTGGAGACGATCTGTCTCCACGGGGAGGGGTCGCCCTACGCCGAGCGGATGACGATCCTGATGGAGGCCCGCGGGCTCATCAAGAAATGCAAGCAGATTGTCGAGGAGCTGGCCGCGATCAAAAAGTGAGGGCCTCTCGATGGGGATGTCCCGGATGCGCTTTCCGCCCGCGGGCGGGGGTGCGTCCGGGCGGGGTGCCTTTTCGGGGAGTTTCGTGTCGCGCCGCTGAAGCCCGGCGGCAGGCCGGAGATGCGGGGAAGGCGCGAAGCGTTCGTTGGTGAGGAGGAGAATCATGATCGGTATCACATCTTTTGGGGGGTATATTCCCCGCTTGCGATTGAGCCGGAAGCTGATTGCCCAGAACGTGGCGTGGTACTCGCCGGTCATCTGGGGCGCCGCTCAGGGAGAAAAGGCCGTGGCGAACTGGGATGAAGACGCCCTGAGCATGGCCGTGGCGGCCGCGCAGGACTGTCTCGTCGGGCGGGACAGAACGCAGGTTGACGGCGTCTATGCCGCCTCGACGACCTTCCCGTTTGCGGACCGTCTCAACGCCGACATCCTGGCGACGGCGCTCAACCTGAGCGAGGACGGGACGGCCTGTGCGGATTTCACGGGCTGCCTGAAGGCCGGAACGACGGCCGTCATCTCGGCCCTGGAGGCGATTCAGGCCGGCGGAAAGAAGCGCGTCCTCGTGGCGGCGGGCGACCAGCGGCGAACGAAGATGGCGACCAATTTCGAAATGTTTCTGGGGGATGGGGCGGCCGCCCTGCTGCTGGGCAGTCAGGAGGTGATTGCCGAATTCAAGGGCGGCTATTCCCTCAGCTGCGATTTCATCGATCATTATCGCGACGCCGGCAAGGAGTTCGACTATGCGTGGGAGGAACGATGGGTCAGGGATGAGGGATACGGCAAGATCATCCCCCGGGCCATTTTCGGCTTTCTGAAGAAAACGGGTCTGACCCTCGGCGACTTCGACAAGGTCGTCTATCCCTGCTACTTCAGCGCCACCCACAGGGGGATCGCCAAGAAGCTCGGGCTCGATCCTGCGAAGGTGCAGAGCAACCTTCACGAGGTCTGCGGAGATACGGGCGCGGCGCACCCGCTGGTGATGTTCGTGGCGGCCCTGGAAGACGCCAAGCCGGGAGACAAGATCCTCCTCGTGGGGTTCGGTCAGGGCTGCGACGTCCTGTATTTCCAGGTCACGGACGCGATGGCGGGTTATCGCGGCGGTCAGGGCGTCAAGGGCTCGCTGGCGAAGCGGGCGGAATTGACGAGTTATACGAAGTTCATGAAGTTCCGGGATATCGTCACCGCGGATCTGGGCATCCGCGGCGAGGCCAATCCGAATTCGTCGCTCAACATCCTGTGGCGGAACCGCAAGAAACTCATCGGCTTGGTCGGCAGCCGCTGCAAAAAATGCGGAACGCCTCAATACACCTTTACACCGGTCTGCGTGAATCCGGACTGCAACGCCGTCGGCGATATGGAAGACTACGCGTTCTCCGGTCAGAAGGGAACGGTCTTCATGTATACGGGCGATATGCTGGCCGCATCGGTCGATCCGCCTGCGATCTACGGGATCGTAAACATCGAGGGCGGGGGTCGGCTGCTGGCCGATTTCACGGACTGTACGCTGGACGAGATCAAGGTGGGGCTTCCCGTCCGGATGTCGTTCCGCCGGAGGTCGAAAGACCCGGTGCGCGGGTTCAGCGGCTATTTCTGGAAAGTCGTCCCGCAGGCGACCGAGAAGGGGGTGTGACGATGGCTACGGGAATCAGGGACAAGGTTGCCATTATTGGCATGGGATGCACCAAATTCGGCGAACGCTGGGATTGCGGTCCGGAAGACCTGATGGTGGAGGCGTTTCAGGAGTGCTTGAGCGACGCCGGGATCGAGAAGAACGACCTCCAGGCGGCCTGGTTCGGCTCCTGCCTGGATGAGGTGAACGTCGGGAAGAGCGCGCTGCCGCCCTCCCTGGCTCTGCGTCTACCCAACATCGGCGTGACGAGGGTGGAAAATTACTGCGCGAGCGGCACGGAGGCGTTCCGGGGCGCCGTCTACGCCGTCGCTTCGGGGGCCTATGACATCTGCCTGGCCATCGGCGCCGAGAAGCTCAAGGATATCGGGTATGCGGGGCTGCCGGAATTTTCGGCCGGGATGGGCCTGACCAACCAGCAGTGGTTCCCCAACATGACCGCGCCGGGGTGCTTTGCCATGCTGGCCAGCGGTTACAGCGCCAAATACGGGGTGGACATGAAGGAACTGAAGCGCGCGATGGCCCACGTCTCTGCGAAAAGCCACGCCAACGGCGCCCTCAATCCCAAGGCGCACCTGCGGGCGCCGGTGACGGAGGAGGTCATCCTGAAGGCCCCCATGATCGCCTATCCCTTGGGACTCTTCGACTGCTGCGGCGTCAGTGACGGTTCGGCCTGCGCCATCGTCGCAACGCCGGAGGTGGCCCGGCGCCTCGGGAAGAAGGATTTCGTGACGGTCAAGGCCCTGCAGATGTCGCTGAGCAACGGCGAGGAGATGTCCTTCACCAACTGGGACGGCTCCGGCTTTGTCACGACGGCCAAGGCAAGCGCCGCGGCCTACCGGGAGGCCGGGATCGTGAACCCCCGGGAGGAGATCAGCATGATGGAGGTCCATGACTGCTTCTCCATTACGGAACTCGTGACCATGGAGGACCTGCACATCTCCGCGCGGGGAGAAGCGACGAAGGACATCATGGACGGCTTCTACGATCTGAACGGCAAAGTGCCCTGTCAGGTGGACGGGGGGCTCAAGTGCTTCGGACATCCGATCGGCGCCTCGGGGCTGAGGATGATTTACGAGATGTACCTCCAGTTTCACGGACGTGCCGGCCAGCGGCAGCTCGAGAACCCCCGATACGGTCTGACCCACAACCTGGGCGGATTCCCGTTCATGAACGTCTGCAGCATTGCCATCGTCGGCAGGAACGAAGCCTGAGGCCCCCCGTTGGACCGGGGGGCGTGCCGGGACGGACGGCGAGGCCCCCCGGCGATACAGGATGATTCTGCAAGGGTGAGAGGAGCGCAAGAACCCGAATGCCGCCCTTGATTCAAACAGAATTCACCGCCGTGATGGGTATCCGTTATCCCATCATCGGGGCGCCCATGTTTCTGGTTTCCTACGAGGAACTCGTCGCGGCCGTCTGCGAGGCCGGGGGGCTCGGCATGCTTCCCCTGCCGAATTACCGGACGACGGATCAACTGCGGCGGGCTCTGGACATCATCCGCTCCCGGACGGAGGCGCCGGTGGGCGTCAACATCCACCTCTCCGGAAAATTTCCCTGGCAGGAACAGCTCGATCTCTGTCTCGATCATGGGGTGAAGTTCTTCATTACGTCGCTCGGCGATCCCCGCCTGATCCTGGATGCCGTGCATGCGCACGGGGGATGGGTGTTCGCCGACGTCGTCTCGCTCGCGCAGGGACTGAAGGCCAGAGAGGGCGGCGTGGACGGTCTGGTGGCGGTGGGGGCCGGCGCCGGCGGTCATGGCGGCCGGATCTCGACGCTCGTTCTCGTTCCGTATCTGAAGGAGACGATCGGATTGCCCGTTGTCGCGGCGGGCGGCATCGCGTCCGGTGCGCAGATGGCGGCGGCCCTGGCGGTCGGCGCCTGCGCGGTGATCGTGGGGACACGGTTCATTGCCACCCCTGAATCCCGGGCCTCCGCGGCTTACAAGCAGGCGGTCATCGATGCCGATCCGGACGGCATTGTCTGCACGGATCGAATCACGGGGAATCCGGCGAACTGGATCGCCGCGAGCATCGCGGACACGGAGGAGCGTCCGCCGCTCACCTCGAAAAAATGGCTGGATTTCTGGAGTGCGGGACAGAGCGTGGCCCAGGTGAGGGACATCAAGCCTGCGGGCGCGATCGTCGCCGAGATGGTGCGCGAGTATGGTGAGACGTGCCGGCGCATGCAGGGCACGGTGGTGTCGAACGGAACGTGATCAAGGGAGGAGGTCCACCATGAGTAAACTGAAAGGGAAGGTCGCCATCATCGGGATCGGTGAAGTCCCCACGGGGAGATTTCCGGAGACGGCGGCCATCTATCACGCCATTGCCTCGGCCAGGCTGGCCATCAGGGACGCCGGTATCCAAAAGGATGAGATCGACTATGTCATGCCCACGGCGGCGCTGTTCAGCCCCCAGTTCAACACGGAACTCGTGACCTGCCGGGTGGCCGAGGAACTGGGGCTCAAGAACGTAAAGAAGAACTGCCAGGTGTTCGCGGGCGGTTCCAGCAGCACCTGCGCCCTGGAAATCGCCGCGAGCCTCATCCACAGCGGCGCGGCGAACATGATCCTGTTCGTCCATGCCGACCGTCTGGGGACGGGCGTCTCCGCGCAGGGCGGCATCGATCTGTTCTCGACGGCCGGGATCTCCGCGGAGTGGGAAGTGCCGTTCGGCCAGCACTATTCGGCGATCGCCGCGATGTCGACCATGCGCTACAAGTACGAGACGGGCTGTACGGACGAGCACATCTCGGCGGTCTGCGTCTCCAACCGGAAATGGGCGCAGCTGAACCCCAACGCGATGTTCAAGAAGGATCTGGCGATCGAGGAGGTCATGGCCTCCAAGTCACTCTCCACGCCGCTGAGGGTCAAGCACTCCAACGTCCTGGCGGACGGCGGGGCGGCCTTCATCGTGACCTCGGCCGAGCGGGCGAGGGCCATCTGCGAGCGTCCCGTGTATCTCCTGGGCGAGGGGGGTGTCGTGACCCACTTCGTCTTTTCACAGGAACCCGATGTCAGCCGGTTCGGATGGGCCAAGGCGGGGCGGATGGCCTTCGAGGAGGCCGGGCTCACGCCCAAGGACGTCGACGTGGCGGAGATCTACGATTCCTATCCGATCTACCAGCTGATCGGCTTCGAGGAGCTCGGTTTCGCCGAGCGGGGACAGGGCGGCGAGATGTTCCTGAAGGGCGATACCTGGCCCGGCGGGAAGATTCCGACGACGACCAACGGCGGCATGCTGTCCCAGGGGCATACGGGCGCCGGCGGCGCCGTGGCCCTGATGGTCGAGACGGCGCGCCAGTTGATGGGCAAGGCCGGCGAACGGCAGGTCCAGGGGGCGCGCTTCGCGGTCGAGACCGCTGTCGGGGGGACGTACATGGACGCCCAGGTCACCATCCTGGGAACGGAAATTCCGTAGGGAGAGGAGGTCAGTCATGGATACACCCGTTAAACCCAAACCGATTCCGGTCGTCAATCCCTGGGCCAAGCCTTTCTGGGAGGCGGCGCGGGAAAACAAGCTGATCATCCAGCAATGCAAGGATTGCGGCACCTATATCTTCTACCCGCGGATCGCCTGCACGAACTGCTTTTCGGACAACCTGACCTGGGTGCCGGCGTCGGGCCGGGGAAAGGTTTATACCTACACCGTCGTCGAGAGCTATCCGCCCTCGGCCTTCATTCCCGATCTGCCCTTTGTGGTCGCCGTGGTCCGCCTGGAGGAAGGGGTGCAGATGTTGAGCAACATCGTCGGCTGCGATCCGCACAGCGTCTATTGCGAAATGCCGGTGGCGGTCGTTTTCGAAAAATTGAACGAGGAATTCACCCTGCCGAAGTTCAAGCCGGTGGAAGCGTAAGATTCCGCGGTCCGGACGGGGCGAACTGATCAAGGAGGTGGATCATGTCGCAGAAGTACTGGGAAGATTTCGATATCGGTTTCAATTTTCGGACGCCGTCCATCACGGTGACGGAAACGCATGTGGTGAACTGGGCGGGGTTGACCATGGATTTTTATCCCCTCCATATGGACGCGGAGTATTGCGCAAAAACGGTCTTCAAGGAGCGGATCGCCCATGGGCCTCTCATCTTTGGGATGGCGGTCGGCATGGCGGGCCTGGCGAAGGTGGAGGGCGGTTCGATCATCGCCTGGATGGGCGTGGATAAGATGCGCATGCTGGCCCCGGTCAAGTTCGGGGACACGATTACGGTCCATATCGAAGCGGTGGAGAAGAAGGAGACGAGCAAGCCCTCGCAGGGATTGCAGACCTGGCGTTATACGGTGAAGAACCAGCGCGACGAAGCCGTCATGGTTTTCGACATGAAGTTTCTGATGCGCCGGAAAGGCGCCTGACGCCCGAGCGGACGGCCCCCTCCCTGCCGGGGGAGGCGCCGGACGTTTTTGGAAGGAGACGGAACGTGGATTTCAATTTCAGCGAGAAGCAGAATGCGTTGCGGGAGAAGGTGCGGGGATATACCGAGGCCAACATTTCCCGGGCCGTGGTTCGTGAAATCGAGGAGAGGGACGAGTTCCCCCACGATCTCGTGAAAAAATTCTGCGAACTGGGGTTGGCCAGGATCAATATCCCCGAGGCCTACGGGGGCTTGAACGGCGACATCGTGGATTTGATGATCGTCTTCGAGGAGATCGCCAAACGGTCCCCCGTCCTGTGCTGGAACCTCGGCAACATCCTCCTGTACGGCAACGAGATCATCGGCGTGAACGGCAATCAGGCCCAGAAGGATGAATATCTCCCGAAACTGGCCCGGGGCGAGATCATGTTCAGCTTCGCCATTACGGAGCCTAACGCCGGCTCGGATGCCGCCAGCATCAAGACGCGCGCGCTGGAGGCGGTTCCGAAGGACGGGTCTTACGTGATCAACGGCGGCAAGATGTTCATCACCGGGGCGGGTGTGACGCAGTACACGGTGACGTTCGCCCGGACCGCCGAATCGAAATACGGCGGCATCACGTCCTTCATCGTCGACACGTCCCTGAAGGGCTACAGCGCAAAACCGATCAAGAAGCTCGGCTTCCACGGGTCGAATACCTGCGAGGTGGTCTACGATAACGTCCGGGTGCCCCCGCAATCCATTCTCGGCGGGGAGGAAAAGGGGCTCAACAATGGCTGGAAGCAGGAAATGAAGCTGCTGAACCAGGAGCGGCTCGTTCTGTCTTCCATGACGCTGGGCATGGCGCAGTCCTCCTTCGACGAGGCCCTGCAGTTTGCTCGGGAGAAAATGCAGCGGACCGATCCGGGCACGGACGTGCAGTCGATTCAGCACGACATCGCCGAGATGGCCTCGGAGCTGGAGGCCATGAAGGTCTTGGCCTACAGCGCGGCCTGGAAGGAGGCGCAGGGGTTGAATCCGGTCCGGGAAACCTCCATGACCAAGTACTTCTGCGCCGAGACGGCCAAGCAGATCATCCTGAAAGGAATGAACGTCCTGGGCGAGAGCGCATCCTCCATGGATTACGAGATGCAGAGAAACCTCCGGGAGATCCTCATCTTCTCCATCGGTGGAGGGACGTCGCAAATCCAGAAGAACATCATCTGCAAGACCTTTGGACTTTGAGGGTCGGCCGAACCGGGGGATGACGTAGGCCGCGGCCGGACCGATCATGCGTTGACGGAAGGAGAGGGAACATGGGACGGATTTTTAACTGCAGCAACGAGGACGGCATCGCCGTGGTCCGGTTCGACGTGCCCGGCGAGGCGATGAACACCTGGACGGAGGAGGCCATCGCGGATTTCGCCGTTCTGCTCGAAACCCTGGAGCGTCAGAAGGTGGCTTACCGGGGCGTGATCTTCATCTCCGGAAAAAGCACGAATTTTCATGCCGGCGCGAACCTGAACATGCTGGGGGCGGAGAAGGATCTGGCGGACTTCCGGAAGGGGTGCGATGCGTTCAACGGGCTCTTCATCCGATTGGAAAACCTCGGCATACCGACCGTGGCCGCCATTCATGGCCCCTGCATGGGCGGGGGGTATGAATTCGCCCTGACCATGACGGCGAGGATCGCGACCGACGGCAAACGGACGACGATCGGCCTGCCCGAGTGCAACGTGGGCGTCATTCCCGGCGCCGGCGGCACCCAGCGTCTCCCCCGGCTCATCGGCTATCCGGCCCTGGATTTTATCCCCCGCGGCGCCGTTCTGCCCGCGGCCAAGGCCCTGGAGGTCGGCATGGTCGACCGGGTGATCCCGGAGGGAGAAGACCTGCTGGCGAAGGCGAAAGCACTCCTCGCGGAGATCCTCGGCGGGACGGCCGGATTGAAGCGGGAGAAGCCGGATCTGTCCGCACTCGACGCGACGCTCGAGGCGGCGAAAAAGAACGTGCTCAAGGCGACGCGGGGCCGGGCGATTCCGGCGCCGATGCTGGCGCTCAAGGCGATGAGCGAGGGGCTCAAGGTGCCGATCGAACAGGGCCTCAAGATCGAAACGGACTGTTTCATCGAGGCGCTCAAGGCGCCGGAATGCAAGGGGACGATCAACACCTTTTTCCTGAAGACCCTGTCCGACAAGCCGCAGGCCATGATTCCCAGGGGATTCGAGCCCAAGCCCATCCGGAAATTCGGCGTCCTCGGCTTCGGCACGATGGGGCGCGGGATCGTCATCAACATCCTGACCCGGACCCGGCTGCCGATCGTCGTCAAGGATGTCTCCGGGGCCCTGGAACCGGGCATGGGCTTCCTCCGGAAGATTCTGGAAGGCATGGCGGCCAAGAACCGCCTGAAGGAACCCGTCGACAGCCTGATCGCCCGGGTCAAGCCGGTGGCGGAATGGACGCACGACTTCAAGGACGTCGATTGCGTCATCGAGGCCGTTTTCGAGGATCCCGCCGTCAAGGATCAGGTCTACCGGGAGCTGTGCCAGGCCGTGGCGGACGACTGTCTCCTGGCGACGAACACATCGAGCCTGCCCGTGGATAAACTGGCGAAGAGCGTCTCGAACCCGGAGCGGTTCGTGGGAGCCCATTTCTTCTCCCCCGTCTGGATGATGCAGCTTCTGGAGATCATCCGGGGCCAGGCCACGAGCGACGCCACGACGAACAACATGCTGGCCGTCTGCGCCGCCCTCGGCAAGCGCCCGGTCGTCTGCAACGACAACCCCGGGTTCGTGGTCAACGCCATGCTCTTCCCGTATTTCATCAAGGCCTTCGATCTCCTCGCCGAAGGCGTGGCCATGGACAGGATCGACGCGGCCATGATGAAGTTCGGTCTGCCCGTGGGTCCCATCCGCCTGACCGACGAGGTCGGGATCGACGTTTCCTATCTCGTCCTGACGAAGTCCCTGGGGCTGGTGCCGCCCCCGGCCCTGGAGAGGGTCTACAAGGCGGGGCGTTACGGGCGCAACAAGAACGGAAAGGGATTCTATGCGCAGGACGGCGCGCCCGATCCCGAGGTCCTGCCCTTGATCAATCCGGACAACAGGCAGAAGGAGTATTCCGTGGCCGAGCTGCAGGACATGCTCTTCACCCCCTTCGTCCAGACGGGTCACGAGCTTCTCCGGAAGAAGGTCGTCAGCGATCCGCGGTCGATCGACATCGGCGCGATCTGGGGGGTCGGTTTCCCGGCCGACAAGGGCGGTCCGATGAAATGGGGCGACCTGATCGGATTGAGCGAGAAACTCTACGGCAAGAAATTCTACACGTAAAAAACGGAATCGTCGCACGCCGGGGGCCGCCTGTTTTGGGAACAGGCCGCCGGCCCGGGGCCGGCAAGAAAGGGAAAAACGTCATGGCAACACTGTTTCACGGCATCACCTGCGCGGATCTGTATGACCGTTCGGTGGCGGCTTTTCGTTCCCGCACCGCCATTCTTTTCAACGACGAGACGTACACCTACGACGAACTGCAGAAGAACGCCTATTCCCTGGCCCATGCCCTCGACAAGCTGGGGCTCAAGAAGGGCGATCGGGTCGCGTTCCTGATGGCCAACTGTCCGGAATACATCTTCTGCGAGTATGCGTTGGGAAAGCTGGGGTTGGTTCGCGTTCCCCTGGCGGTACTGCTCAGTTCCAAGGATCACATCTACATGATGAATCAGTCCGACTGCAAGGCCCTGATCTACCACGAACGGATGGCCGGCCGGGTTCAGGAGATGATCCCCTCGCTCGAGACGGTCAAGCAGTTCATCTGCGTGGCCCAGGATCCGGCGACCGTGACGTCCGGGCACGCGCACCTGCAGTCCCTCATCGCGGCGAATCCGCCGGAAGCGCCGCGGGTCGCGCTTGAATGCACGGACCTGGTCGCGATCTACTACACAGGCGGCACCACCGGCCTTCCCAAGGGCGTGATGATGGACCACAACACCTGGGTGGGCACGTTCATCAGCGAGATGCTCCATCTGGGGCTGGATTGGGACGAGGTGTTCGCCTTCGCCACGCCGCTCACCCATGCGGGAGGATGCCTGATCCTGCCGATCCTGCTGAAACGCGGGACCTGCGAGATCCAGGATCATTTCGACCCGAAGCTCTTTCTGGAGCGGGTGGAGAAGGTCAAGGTCACGACGACCTTCATCGTGCCCACGATGATCTATGTCCTCCTGGATTATCCTGACCTCAAGAAGTATGACCTCGCCAGCCTGCGCAACATCATCTACGGCGCTTCCGCCATCGCTCCGGCGCGCCTGAAACAGGCGGTGGACACGCTGGGGCCGATTTTTTCCCAGCTCTTCGGACAGACGGAGTCCCCCATGATGATCAGCGCCCTGTCCCGTCAGGAGCACGTCATCGCCGATCCGGAACGTCGCATGAGAATCTACACGTCCTGCGGGCGTCCGGTCATGACGGCCGACGTCCGCATCGTGGACGAGAACGGCAAGGAGCTGCCCCGCGGCGAAGCGGGGGATATCGTCTGCCGGACGATCAACATGATGACGGGCTACCTCAAGAATCCGGAACAGACGGCGGAGACGATCCGGGACGGCTGGTTGTGGACCGGGGACGTGGGAAAGTTCGACGAGGAGGGCTACCTCTACATCGTGGACCGTTCCAAGGACATGATCATCAGCGGCGGATTCAACATCTTCCCCCGGGAAATCGAGGATGTCCTCCATGAACACCCCGCGGTGAAAAACGTGGCCGTGGTGGGCGTGCCCCACGAGAAGTGGGGCGAGGAAGTGACGGCGGTGGTGTCGTTGCATGCGGGCAAGACAGCGAGCGAAAAGGAGCTCGTCCAGTTCGTCAAGGAGCGCAAGGGAAGCCTTTTGGCCCCGAAGAGCGTCAAGTTCTGGGATGAGATTCCCCTGACGAACCTCGGAAAGCTGGACAAGAAGAAGATCCGGGAAATGTTCTGGAAGGGGATGGACCGCAAGGTGTAAGGCGGATCCCCGGTAACGGAACGGAGGCGGGAGGGGGGGGCGTCTCCCATCCCGATCCCGGCATGGAAAAAGAAAAGGATTGAAAAATGGATTTCGCACTGACGGAAGAACAGGGGTTCATCCGGGATACCATCCGGAAGTTCGTGGCGAAGGCGTGTGACCGCGAGCAGATCAAGCGCATGGACGAGGAGGGGGCCTTTCCCGCGGAACTCTTCCGCAAGGTGTCGGACATCGGCCTGTGCGCCCTGACGGTTCCCGAAGCGGACGGGGGGGGCGGCCCCAACACCTTGGGCGCGGTGATCGTTACGGCCGAGCTGGCCGGCATCTATCCGCCCCTGGCGGGAACCTTCGCCACCCACAGCCTCTGCGGCGGAAAGGTGCTCGCCGACCTGGGAACGGAGGCGCAGCGGGAGCGCTATCTTCCCGGCGTCATCGACGGGTCGTCGCTCGTGACCCTCGCGCTGCTCGAGCCCGATCAGGGCTATGACCAGAGCGGCACCCGGACGACGGCCCGGCGGGAAGGGGAGCGAGTGGTCCTGAACGGGGCGAAGACGTTCGTGCGTCTGGCCGACCGGGCGGCCCTGATCCTCGTCCGGGCTGCCCTGGAGGACGGTGACGGGACCCCCGCCTTCTTCATCGTCGCCGCGGGCACCCGCGGGATCAGGATCCGCGCGCTGGAGACGGTCGGATTTCACGGCATGAGCCTGTGCAAGGTCGGCCTGGACGCCGTTGCCGTTGGCGCGGAAGAAAGGCTGGGGGGAGACGCCGATGCCCCGACGGAGCGCAAGAAACTGGCCGGGGTCATGAGCGCCGAGCATCTGGCCGTGGCGGCCTGCGGCATGGGCATCGCCCGGGGCGCCTACGCTTACGCACTCCAGTATGCCCGGGAGCGCGTGCAGTTCGGCCGGCCGATCATCCAGTTCGGGGCGATCCGGGAGATGCTGGTGGAGATGGCGCTGCAGGCGCGGGTGGCCGAACTGCTCACCTGCCAGGCGGCGTCGCTGATCGACCGGGGGCGGGAATGCCTGCCGGAGATCATCCAGGCGCGCCTTGCCGCGGCGGAGGCGGCGCGCAAGACGTCCCTGCACGGCGTCCAGATTTTCGGCGGCTACGGTTACGCCATGGAATACGACGCCCAGCGCTATCTCCGGGATGCCATGGTCCTGCTCAGCGGCGGGGGAACCCGTCAGGTGCTGGGTCAGGCACTGGGAGTGCTGTGGGAATATTGAAACGGTGGATCCGGAAAAAGGTGAAGCCACGGAAGGGATCAGACAGGGGGGGGAAAGCGCCTGAACTTTCCTCGGTGATGGACACGGTGCTTTTTAAAAAAGGAGGTGGCATATGAGGAGGGGCTTGTTTTGGATTCTGTTGATCATCATCGGTTTTTCGTTGCCGGCGACCGTCCTGGCTGCCGGTACCCCGGGCGTGACGAAAGACGAGGTCACCATCGGCATGACCTGCCCCATGTCCGGACCGGCGGCGCTGTGGAGCGCCATGGCGCTCGGAAATTCCGCCTGGGCGAAGCACATCAACGATCAGGGGGGGATTCACGGCCGCAAGATCAAGTTCGTGGTCAAGGACGACGGCTACAACCCGAGCCGGGCCCTGGCCAACCTGACGGAGATGAAAGACGACGTGCTCGCGTACGGTTGCGTGATCGGTTCGGCGACGGCCAATGCGAGCAAGGATTTCCTCCTCACGAGCAAGGTGCCGGTCGTCCACGTCCATGCCAACCCCCGCATCTGGCTGGGGACGCCGGCCGCGCAGCGGAGGAACATCTTTATCGCCTACCCGGACTACATCGACGAGTCCGAGGCGGTCGCCAAATTTGCCGTCACCAAGATGGGAATCAAGACGATCGCGCTTTTCGGCCAGAACGACGACTGGGGAAAGTCGGCTGAAATCGGCATTCAGAAGGCGATCAAGGCGCTCGGCGGCAAGGGGAAGTTCGCCGGCTTCGTCACGTTTGAAGTGACGGACCGGGCGGTGGGGGGCCACGCCCTGAAGCTGAAGGAACTCGGCGCGGACGCCGTGGTCATCTACGGGGCACCGACGCAGGCGGCGCTGATCATCAAGGAGATGGCGAAGATCGGCTACAAGCCCAAAATTTTCACCGCCAATCCCCTGGGCGATCCCCTGATGTACAAGATCGCCGGCGAGCTGTGGGAGGGCGCTTACCCCGCCGTCTCGGGCAACGTGTCCCTGCCGGGCGTCGATCCGCAGGCGGACAGGGTCGTCGACATCCTCCTCAAGTACGAGCCGGCGCTGAAGGGCCGGGAGTTCCTCGGCGTGACCGGCGCCACGACGATGATGCTGATCGCCGAAGGGTTGCGGAAGGCAGGGAAGAACCTGACGCGCGAGAGCTTCGTGAAGGCCATGGAGGGCATCAAGAATTTCAAGTGCGAGGGAATGGGAGCCCCCATCACCTTCTCGGCCAAGCAGAAAATGGGGCTGAACGCCATCCGGATCTGCGAGGCGAAGGGCGGCAAGCACGTGCCGATCAGCGAGTTTATGATTTTCAACCCCTTGTTTTAAGGTTCTTCGAAGACCATGAGCCTATTGAAGGTCAACAACCTGACTGTGCAGTTCGGCGGCATCAAGGCCCTGTCGGCGATCGATTTCGAAATGGAGGAGAAGGAAATCCTTTCGATCATCGGTCCGAACGGGGCGGGGAAGACCACCCTCTTCAACTGCGTGTCCGGCGTTTATCGTCCCACCGGGGGAGAGGTTCTGTTTGCCGGGGAGAGCCTGATCGGGCTCTCCCCCGACAGAATCGCCCAGCGGGGCATCGGCCGGACCTTTCAGAACATCCGGCTGTTCAACAACATGTCGGTGCTCGACAACCTCATGCTGGGCCGGCACATGAAGTTCAGGAGAAGCCTCCTCCACGCCTTCCTGCGTATCCGGAAGGAGGAGTTGATCCATCGGGAGAAGGTGGAAGAAATCATTGATTTTCTCGATCTCGCGGCCTACCGGGAATCCCGGGTCATCGACTGCCCCTATGGGGTGCAGAAGCGCGTGGAACTGGGCCGCGCCATGGTGATGGAGCCGAAACTCCTCCTCCTGGACGAACCGGTCGCGGGGTTGACCGTGGAGGAAAAAAATCGCGTGGCGTATCTGGTGACGGAGATGCGGGGCAGGTTCGGTTTTGCCGTTCTGCTCATCGAACATGACCTGAGGATCGTGTCTCGACTGGCCGACCGCATGGTGGTCTTGAACTTCGGAGAGAAATTGGCGGAGGGTCCTCCCGCGGAGGTGCAGAGAAACCCTGAGGTGATTCGCGCCTATGTCGGTGAGACCTCATGAGTTTTTTGAATATCGCAAGCATCGAAACCCTCTATTTCGACCGGATCTACGCCCTGCGGGGGATCTCCCTGACCGTGAGGGAAAACGAGATCTTCACCGTTCTCGGTCCGAACGGGGCGGGGAAGACCACGCTCCTGAAGACGATTGCGGGCCTGTTGAAGGACCAGCCCAAGAAGGGGACCATCGAGTTCCGCGGTAGAAAGATCAGCGGTCTCACGCCCGAGAAGATCGCCTCTCTGGGCATCGTCTACGTGCCGGAGGATCGCGGTCTTTTCCGTGAGCTGACGGTCGAGGAAAATCTCGATCTCGGTTGCTGGGGGCGTCGGGACAAGGCGGTCCGGAACGACCTGAACTTCATCTACGACCTCTTCCCCATCCTGAAAGAACGGGGCGGGCAGCAGGCGGAAACGCTTTCAGGCGGCGAGCAGCAGATGCTGGCCATCGGCCGGGCCATCCTCCGCCGGCCGAAACTCCTCATGCTGGACGAACCCTCCCTGGGGCTGTCCCCCATCATGGCCCGCAGCGTGTATGACACCCTGCGCAAGGTCAGCGAGCGGGACATGACGATCCTCCTGGTCGAACAGAATGCCCGGATGGCCCTGGACATCGCCGACTACGGCTACATCATGGAGGCGGGTCGCATCGTCCTGAAGGGGACCTCGCAGGAACTCAAGGAGAACGACGACGTCAAGGAGCTGTATCTGGGCCTGGAGCAGGGGAACGCTTCCGAGAAGGGCTGGAAATTCTACACGAAGCGGAGGAGATGGTAATGCCGCTGAATGCGATGGCCGTTCCCCAAGCCTTTTTTGAACAGGTGGAAAAGCACCGTACCCGCGTGGCACTCCGGCACAAGCAGTACGGGATCTGGAACAAGGTCACCTGGGGCCAGTACGGGGAGAACGTCCGGCAGGTGGCCGCCGCCATCCTGTCGCTCGAACTGCCCCGGGGGCAGACGGTCTGCATCCTGGGGGACAACCGTCCGGAATGGCTGATCTGCCACATGGCCATTATGACCGCCGGAATGCGGACATGCGGGATCTATCCCACGTCCTCTCCCGATGAAATCCGGTATATCATCGACCATTCGGAGGCGCAGCTGCTCTTCGCGGAAAACGAGGAGCAACTCGACAAGATCCTCGATATCCTGCCGAACCTCCGCCTCCAGCGGATCGTTGTCTGGGACGAGAAGGGCCTGTGGGGCTACACCCATCCCCGGGTCGTTTTCTTACGCGAGTTCATCCGCCGGGCGGAGGCGCACCTGGCGGATCATCCGGTCGCCGTGACAGACAGTCTACGGGCGATCGACGTCGAACAGACGGCGATGGTGATCTACACGTCGGGAACGACGGGTCGTCCGAAGGGCGCGCTCCTCTCCCACCGGAACATCTCGATGGTGACCCAGGCCTTCCTCCAGATCATTCCGGTGAGCGAAAAAGACGAAGTCGTTTCCTACCTGCCGCTCGCCCACATTTACGAAAACCTCGTTTCGGTCTTCATGCCGGTCTTCACGGGCGTCACCGTCAACTTCGTGGAAAGTCTGGAGACGCTCCCGGCCAACCTCCGGGAAATCTCTCCAACGATCTTCGGCAGTGTCCCCCGGATCTGGGAGAAGTTTGCCTCCAACATCCACATCAAGATAGACGACTCAACCCCGCTCAAGCGGTTCCTCTACAGGCGATGCGTACAGGTAGGGCGGCGCTACCAGCAGGCCCGGCAGGCCGGTGCCGGGTCGCTCCTCGTCTGGCGCGCGGTCTACGCGCTTGCCTACTGGGGCGTGCTCTACCACCTCAAGCGGCAGTTGGGGTTCGAGCGAATCCGCTGGGCGCTTTGCTCCGCCGCCGCGGCGTCGAAGGAGCTTTTCGAGTTTTTCAATATCCTGGGCATCCCGCTCCGGGACGGCTACGGCCAGACGGAATCGACGGGCATTATCGCCCTGCAGCGCCTGGACAAGGAGCCGCGGTACGGCTATGTGGGGGAGGCCCTCCCGGGCCTCGAGATGCGAATCTCGACGGAAGGGGAGATCTTAGCCCGGGGTCCCGGGGTCTTTCAGGGCTACTTCAAGAATCCCGAACTCACGGAAGAGACTCTGCGGGACGGCTGGCTCCACACGGGCGATCTCGGCGCCATCGACGACGGCTGGCTCAAGATCGTCGGGCGGATGAAGGACATCCTGATCACTTCCGGCGGGAAGAACATCACGCCGGAGTTCATCGAAAATAAGCTGAAGTTCAGCACCTATATCCAGGACGCCGTGATCATCGGCGACGGTCGCCATTATCTCACGGCCCTGATCCTGATCGACGAGGACAACGTGGTCAAGTTCGCCCAGGACAATCGGATCCCCTTCGCCACCTTCGAAGACCTCACGCAGAACCCGGCGATCGTCAAGCTGCTGGACGGAGAGGTCAAGGAGGTGAACGAGACCTTGGCGCGAGTGGAGACGATCAAGAAGTTCGCCCTGATCCCCCGGCGGTTCTACGCCGAGGACGGGGACGTCACCCCGACGCAGAAGGTGAAGCGACGGAACGTGGAAAAGCTCTACAAGGACCTGATCGACGAGATGTATCGTGGCGAAGCGTAAAGCGGTGGAGCGAAAGCGAGACGGAAACGACAATGAACTTGGTGGAAAGCTACAGAGACGATCTCAAACTGATTGAAAAGCCCTGGACGGGTTGCTGGATCGGTATGACCTTGCTAGTCCTCGTGCTGCTCCCCTGGTTCAGCAGCGCGCACTGGGTCTATCTGGGCACCCTGATCTTCATCGTCGCCGTCGGCATCATGGGGCAGAACCTCCTGATCGGATACACCGGGCAGATCTCGCTGGGGCAGGCGGGCTTCCTCGCCATCGGCGCCTTCACCTTCGGCCACCTGGCAAAGCTGGGCATTCCCGTCGGTCTTGCGCTCCTGGCCGCGGGGCTCATGGCGGCCTTCTTCGGGGTTCTCGTCGGTTTCCCCTCCCTCCGCCTGAAGGGGCCGTATCTGGCCATCGTCACCCTGGGGTTCGGGATTGCCGTGTACCAGACCTTCACCAGTTTCGAGGTCCTCTCGGGGGGGCGCATGGGGCTTGTCGTTCCTAAATTTCCCGCCCTCTTCGGATTTTCCCGGGAGGTGTCGATGTACTACTTTGCCCTTCTGCTGGGGCTGACGTTTACCCTGGTCACGTACAACCTCGTCTCGTCCTACCTCGGTCGGGCCTTCGTCGCCATCCGCGACAACGACATCGCGGCGGAGGTCCTCGGCGTCAACCTAACGAACTACAAGCTCCTGTCCTTCGCCATCAGCTCCTTCTACACGGGGATCCACGGCGCCATGTTCGGGATGTTCATGGGGTTCATCGAACCCCAGATGTTCAATTTCTCCGAATCCCTGATCATCTTCGTGGCGGTGGTCATCGGCGGATTGGCCTCGGTGGAGGGGGCGATCTTCGGAGCCGCCTTCGTCATCCTCATTCCCCAGATCTTCAGCGGCTACCGGGAATTCGTGCCGGTGATCTTCGGGGTGACGGTCGTCTTGATCATGATCTTCGAACCCCTCGGGCTCGCGGGACGGTGGTTCAAGATCCGTCTTTATTACCGCAACTGGCCGTTCCGCTAGCGACGAGGAGGAGTCCTCCATGGTCAACTTCACCCAATACATGATTTCCGGCCTGTCCGCCGGCAGCCTCTACGCGCTGGTGGCCCTGGGCGTGGTGCTGATCTACCGCTCCACGAGAATCCTGAATTTCGCCCACGGAGACATGGCCACGATGGGGACCTTTTTTGCATTCAGCCTCCTGTCCTGGCGCTTCCCCTTTTATCTGGCGCTCCCGCTCAGCCTGCTTTTCGGCGCCCTGCTTGCGGTCGTCTTTTACTTTTCCATCATCGTTCCGGCCCAGCGACGCGACGCGACCCTGCTGGGGCAGATTGCCCTCACCGTGGGATTGAGCATGATTTTTCAAGGCGCCATGATTTACGTGTGGGGAACGGACTCCAAAATGCTCGCCTTTCCCCTGTCCGACACGAAGACCTGGAACGTGGGGCCGATCTACCTGAACGAGCTGAGCCTCGGCACACTGATCGTCGGCATCCTGGGCAGCATCCTGCTGTATCTCCTGATCCAGAAGACCCGTTTGGGCCTCGCCATGAGGGCCACGTCGGAGAATCTGCCCGCCGCACAGACCCTGGGAATTCCGACCCGGACCATCCTCGCGACCTCCTGGGGGTTGGCCGCCCTTCTGGGGGTTCTGGCCGGGCTCTTCCTGGCACCGGCCCTGATTCTCGATCCCTTCTTCATGCTGGAGCCCTTCCTGAAAGGCTTCGCCGGCGCGATCCTGGGCGGATTGAACAGTCTGCCCGGCGCCATCATCGGCGGGCTCCTGATCGGGATCATCGAAAACCTCTGCGGCGGTTACATTTCCCTCGAATTCAAGAATACGGTGCCTTTCCTCATCATCATTCTCGTTCTTTTGTTCAAGCACGAAGGGCTTTTAGGCAAGGAGTTCAAGGAACGGATCTAACGCTCGATACGGAGGAACCATGAATGCGGATGCGATTGAAGATGCGTTGAAGATGAATGAGGATCTGGCGCCGTACTGCCGGAAGGCGCTCGAGAACGGCGCGGCGCATTTCAGGATCACCCATCCGGGCATGGTCGCGACCGCCCCCTGGGTGAGATGGAAGTGCCAGTTCGGCTGCCCCGGCTACGGCATGGGATATTGCTGCCCTCCCCATACGCCCACTGATGACCAGACGCGGGCGCTTCTCGATTCCTACCGGCGGGCGATCCTCTTCCACATCGAAGCACCGGCGACGCCTGAACGGGGCAAGCGGTACCGGGCCTTCATGGACATGCTCGTGAGTCTGGAAGGGGAGCTCTTCAAGGACGGATACTACAAGGCCTTTGTTTTTCTGGCCGGTCCCTGCATCCTGTGCAAGAAATGCGGGAAACTCTCCAACGTTTCCTGTCTGCATGCCGACCGCGCCCGTCCCGCAATGGAGGCCTGCGGGATTGACGTTTTCCAGACGGCCCGCAACAACGGATTTTTCATCGAAACCCTGCGGGTGAGGGAGCAGACGAACAACGAGTACTGCCTCATGATGGTGGACTGAGCCTCCACCGGGATCGACCTTCATGTCCCGCGGCCGGCGGGGGCAAGGTTTTCAAGAAAGGGGTGACCTGTGAAAAAGTTAGAAGAAACCTCGATGGCGGCGGTTTTTCAGAATCGCGCCCGTGAACACGGCGACAAGGCGTGCGTGGCCTATCGCAACGACGCGGGTCAATGGTTCGACGTTTCGTGGAACCGGATGAACGAGATGGTCCACAACCTGGCCTACTACCTGATGGGCAAAGGGATTCAACACGGCGACAAGGTCGCGGTCTTTTCCCCGAACCGTTACGAGTGGTGGGTCGCCGATCTGGCGATTCTCTCGATCGGGGCGGTGAATATCCCCATCTACGCGACGAACACCGCGGAAGAGGTACGTTACATCCTCGACAACGCCGATTCGCGGATCTGCTTTGCGGGCACCCACGCCCACATGGAGAAGGTCGTGGCCGTGCGGGACCGGCTGCCGATGCTCATGGAGATCGTCCTCTTCAATGATCTGGAACAGCCGGTGGACGGGGTGGTGACCCTCCCGGAGGCCATCCGGCAGGGAGGCGCGCAGGCCGACGCGGCGCTCTTCGACCGGCGGCTGGCGGCGATCAAGCCCGAGGATCTGTGCACGTTCATCTATACGTCGGGGACCACCGGCGATCCCAAGGGCGTCATGCTATCACACCACAATATCATCTCCAACGTCCACCAGTTCAACGCCTATTTCCCGGAGATGGTGAACCGCTTCCACAAGGCCCCGTCGTTCCTTCCCCTCTCGCATGCCGTTGAGCGCACCGCCGTGTACTACTGCCAAGTCTACTGCGCCAACAAGATCCATTTCGTCAAGAGCATCGAAACGCTGCTTGAAGACCTGCAGACAATCCATCCGTCCATCATGGCCTCGGTGCCGCGGGTACTGGAGAAGATGTACGAGGCGATCACCGCGAAGGTGGCCCAGGCCCCGCCCCTCAAGCAGAAGCTTTTCGCCTGGGCGCTCGACGTCGGCCGCCGAAACGTGCCTTTCGTTTGCAAGGGGAAGGCGCGGACCGGCCTGTTTGCGATCGAGTACGCCCTGGCGAACAAACTGATCTTCTCGAAGCTGAAGAGCGTGCTGGGCCTCGATCAGATCTATTTCATCGGCCTCGGCGGGGCGCCCATGCCCCGCAAGGTTCTGGAGTTCTTCCTAGGAATGGACATTCCCTGCTGCGACGCCTACGGACTGAGCGAAACCTCTCCGATGGTGACGTGCAACTACGTCGGCCATATCCAGCCGGGGACCATTGGCGTGCCCGTGATCGACACCGAGGTGAAGATCAGCGAAGAGGGCGAGATCCTCGTGAAGGGCCCCCAGGTGATGGTCGGCTACTACAAGAACGAGGCGGCGACCAAAGGGGCGTTCACGCCGGACGGATTCCTGAAAACCGGCGATTTGGGGGAGTTCGATGCCGAGGGGAATCTGAGGATCACCGGCAGGACCAAGGAGCTCATCATCACCTCGGGCGGCAAGAATATCTCCCCGCAGAATATCGAGAACAGCCTGATGTTCTCCCCCTACATCAATCAGCTTTCCGTCGTCGGGGAGGGGAAGAAATTCATTTCGGCGCTGATCGTCCCGGCGTTCGAGGTTCTTGAGCCCTGGGCGAAGGAGAACGGTGTCACCTTCGCCGACCGGTCCGAGCTGGTGAAGCATGCAAAGGTTCAGGCCCTGTTCGAACAGCAGATCAAGGCGTTTACGAAGGACTTCGGTCAGGTCGAGCAGGTCAAGAAGTTCACCCTGCTCGATCGGGAATGGTTGCAGGAAACCGGCGAGCTGACGCCGACCCTCAAGGTGAAACGGCGGGTGATCGCCGTAAAGTACGCAGACGCCATCGAGAAGATGTATTCGTAGGCACGTGCCTGCTTCGGGATGACGGATAGGTGCGGTCGCAACGATGAACTTCAGCAGCAGCCTCCGACTTTTCCCGCAGATGGACGCTTCGGATCGAGGCTGTAACCGCAGGACGGGGCTTGTCGGTTCAGCAGTCCGTTGATCACGGCCGCGGTACACCCGACACCGGCCTCGACGGACACGGCGCCGACCGGGCAATTGCGGGCGCAGGCGCCGCATTCCATGCAGGCATCGCGATTCCGGATGCGGATGCGCCGATCCTCCATCGCCAGGACCGCGTGGGGGCAGACTTCCAGGCACATCCCGCAGCCGGTGCATTTGTCCCGGTCCACTTCAAGGGTGACCACGTTCTTCAGGTAGATCATCGTCTTCGCCTCATCCTCTTAAAAAAAGCGGGAGACCAGGAGTACGGCCAATCCGGAAAGACCGGCCCCGATTTCGACGGGAAGCGCCCAGCGCATTTCCCGCCTCACGCCGGAGAGCGACGTGTAGGTGGAGGCCCCGGTGAAGTTCATCGCCAGAAAGGCGGAAATCCCCGGCATCATCAAGAGCCAGGCGCCTCCGAGCAGCAGGTCCCGCCCGCTTTTGAGATTCAGCCCCCAGGAAGAGAGCAGGGCGATCGCGGCCGCAAGCCCGACGGCCAGGCCTTTCGTTGCGAAGGCGCGTCCGGGGAGCCAGGGCAGGAGGAGCGGGCTCAAGACCGCCCCGGACAGGATCGCCAGCAGCAAGGCCGTCAACGAAAACAGACCGTCATGGATCAGGTTCTGGACGAACGCGCCCCGGCCGCCGAGCCCGCTGATCAGGACCAGGATCGGGACGAGCAAGGCCACAGGCTTTAGCGCGGCAACCAGCTCTATGGGAATGAGGACGGCGCGCTCCGGCAGGGAAAAGGTTTTCCGTCGCATCTTCGGTGTCGCCCTCAGGCCGCCGTCGAGATAGGCGGGAATGTCCCGCGCGCGTATCGGGCCGTAATGGACCGTAAACCCCGACATTTTCCGGACCCAATGGGCGGAAACGCCGGGGGCCCCCAACTGCGGCAGAATCAGCTCCCGGTGTCTGACGCAATCTTTCAGGCCGCTGGCGACGATGCAGCGGACGAGTTCCCCCGTTCCGAACGTCCCCTTGCCGGCGGCGCACCAGACGTTGATTCCCTCCGTGTTGAGGACGAGGATCCAGGCATTCCGCCCCGTCAGCGCCTCCCGGAGGCGGTCGAAGCTCATCTTGTAGTTGGCCGTGACGAGCACGGGGGACCCCGCATCGGGCGACCCGAGCGCGTATAGACCCGGATCGACGGCATAATCCATCCGGCCGACGCCCCAGCGGGCCTTGATCGAACCCCAGCTGTCCCGCCAAGTGAGCACCGACGAAACCCGGGGAATCTTTCCCGCCGGGCCTTCCGCAGCGCCGTTCACGAACGGCTGATCCAGTCCGGGCGGCCGCATCGGAAGTGCGATATCCGCGGCGGACAGGGCCTGCGGCGATGCCATGGGCAAGAGGACCGCCTCATTCGCTGAATTGTTCCGAGGCCATTTCATGGGATCCGCTCCCGAAGCGGAGATCCGCCGCCACGATCAGCCGGTAACCGCATCGCGCATCACCGGTCCGAGAAATTCCTTGACCTGGTCGGCCAGCGTGTCGACCTTGATCAACGCCAGACAGCAGATCTCCCCGTCCTTTTTCAGGCTGACGAGGGCCAGCTTGTCGCCGGCCTTGATCCCGGCCTTGTCGCGCAGGTCCTTGGGGAGCACCATCTGTCCGCGCTCGTCGACGCTGACCAGCGATTCGATGTGGCAACCGCTCGGCGTCCGGTTTCCGGGCGCGCAGCAGGACGCCTTCGGATCGGCCTTGACCATAACCCCACCCCCTCCCGTTCGATGCCCCGCGAATCATACACGATCAGCGCAATCAGGCATTGCTGAATGTACGGATTAGTGGAACGTTTGTCAAGGGATGAAACCCGGAAGGGACCGTTTCCCGGATGCCGGGCAACGCTTTCCGGAGGCAGGCTTGGAACCGGGGCACCCTGTCAGGGCGAGGCGGGCAGCGGAACGGCCTTTGACGACAGCGCGCCGAGGCGGGCGGAGACGCGGGCGCCGAGCTGCGCGAGAAGATCCGTCGCCAGGTCCGGATGATAGCGCTGCGGAGAGGGGTCACCGTGATTGAGGCTGCCGACGACCGTTCCGTCCAGGGTGAAGGGGACCAGGGCCAGCGACCGGAAGAGGAACTTTTTCATGGGCGGGAGCAGACGGTAGAAGGAGCGGAGATCACCGTTGACCAGGAGCGGTTCGCTCCGGCCGTCCAGAAGGGCCGCGAAGGCGTCGCCGTCGATCAGGTTCAGCCGGTCGCCGAGCAGGCCGGAGGCGGCGAGGGTGCCCCGGAGGGCGTCGGCCTGAGGGGTTCGGACCAGCGAGAGCCAGACGAAGGGGATCCCGAAGGCGGTCTCCATGCTCAGCACGAGATGCTCGAAAAGACCCGCAGGATCGGGACTATCGGCGATCTCCCGTTCGATTCCCGAGAGTTTCCGGGCCACGTCTTCATTCCATCGCAGCGTTTCCTGGATTTCGTCCATGACCTCACGCGCCTCAGCGCCGGAATTCGCCGATCAGGATCGTATGATCGGAGGGTTTCACCGCCCGGCGCGGTTCCAGATCGATCCGGCAGCCCAGGGACCGTTCCGCCAGCGGCGCGGTGACGAGCAGGTGGTCGATCCGCCATCCCAGGCCCCGTTCGAGGGACCGGGGGACCCGGTAATCGAAGAAGGTGTAGTGGTTCGCTTCACCCGGGTGATGACGCCGGAGAAGGTCCTCCAGCCCCCAGGCCGTCAGCGCGTCGAAGGCGTCCCAAACCTCAGGCGTGAAACAGACGTGTCCCAGCAAGCGCTTGGGGTCGTGGACGTCGATCGCCTCCCGGGCGCAGTTCAGGTCGCCGCAGCAGACCAGCGGTTGGGCGGGGGAGTAATGGGCGGCCAGGAACGTTTTCAGACGCTTAAACCACGCGAGCTTGTAGGCGAAGTGTTCGCTCTCGCGGTCCCGCCCCTGGGGCACGTAGGCGTTGACGACCGCCACGCCGTCGAAAACGCCGCACACAAGCCGGTCGTCATCGGGGGAGCCGCCGTCGGAAAATCCGTAGCGGACCGCCTCCGGCGCGGCGAGGGAGGCGATGGCGACCCCGTTGTACTGTTTTGCGCCCCGGAAGATGCAGTGATAGCCGAGGTTCGTGAAGGCGTCCGCGGGAAACCGGCCGTCGTCGACCTTGGTTTCCTGCATGCAGAAAACGTCGGGCCGGTATGTTTCCAGCCAAGGGAGGAGGATGTGCAGTCGGGAACGGATGGAATTGACGTTGTAGGTCGCGATCGTGAACGGATTCAAGATGAGCCCCTTTTTCCCCGGCGACGCACGTCAGGCGCCCATCCCCCGCGGAGACGACCCAGGGCCGCCGGGGCGGCACACCAGAAACGCATGGGGAGCCGTAGCATGATTTTCGCTATGTTTCAAGGGTTTTCCGCCCGCCCGCCCGGTTGGTCAAAAAGACGCCGACGACGACGAGGGCGCCGCCCGTCAAGAGGCTGCGCGTCAGCGTTTCGGAGAGGATCAGCCAACCGAACAGGACGGCGCTCACGGGGACGAAATTGATGAACACCGCGGCGCGGGAAGGACCGATGGCCCGGATGCCTTCGTAGTACCACAGGAACCCGATGGCCGTTCCCGGCAAGCCCAGGAAGAGCAGACCGGCCCAGGCCGCCGGCGAGGCGAGAGCCGTCTGCCGGACGAGGCCTTCCTGCCAGGCGAAGGGCAGCAGGGCCGCCGCGCCGATCAGGCAGGACCAGGCCACGGCCGCCAGCGGCGAGAGTTCGCGCAGAACGACCTTGCCGATGAGGGAGTAGGACACCCAGCTTGCGACGCAGCCCAGGATGAAAAGCTCGCCCGGCCCGATTGCACCCGACAGGAGGCCGCCGGGATTCCCCCGGGAAATGACGATGACGGCCCCGGCCAGACACACGCCGATGCCGATCCCGTTGGCGATCGAGAGGCGTTCCTTGAAGAGCAGGGCGGAAAACAGGGCGATGAAGACGGGGTTGTTGGCGACGATCAGCGCGGCTCGTCCGGCCGGGATGGTCTTGAGGCCGAGGAAGAAAAAGACGTTGTAGGCGAGGACGCCCGTCAGGCCGAGGAGGACGACCGGCAGGACCCGGCGCCGCCGGAGACGGGGCAGTCCCCCCTCGTGGAGGACGACCGGGACGGCCAGGACCGCCGAAGCGATGACGAAGCGCCACAGGGATGCACTGAAGGGAGAGAACTCTTGCGTGACGACGCGGGCGGCGACGAAGGTGCCCCCCCAGAAGAGGGCCGTCAGGAACAGCTTGGCGTAGATCATGGTCCCTCATCCAGGGATCGGGCCTCTTCAATGAGCATGATGGGAATGTCGTCCCGGATTTCGTACCTGAGGCGGCAGGCGTCGCAGATGAGCCCGTCTCCGGCGTCGTTTAAATGGATCTCTCCCTTGCACTTGGGGCAGGCCAGGATGTCGAGCAGGTCCTTGTTGAGGGTCATGGGGTTCTCCTTATTCGAGCGTTTTTTCTGCATGCATTTTCTGCCGGCGGTCCGTCAGTTTTTCCCGCACCGCCTCGAACACGGCATCGACCGTGATGTCCCGCATGCACTGGCGGGTCTCGCAAGTCTTGCGGAAACAGGGTCGGCAGTCGACGGGACTCTCAAGGACGGTGTGTCCCGGTCCGTACGGTCCGGTCCGGCGGGGGTCGGTGGGGCCGAACAGGGCCACCACGGGACAACCCACCGCGGCCGCGAGGTGCATGGGTCCGGAGTCGGTCGTGACCAGCAGGGCCGCCCGCCGGTAGAGGGCGGCCAGCTCCCGGAGCGTGGTCCGGCCGCCCAGGTTGACGGCGGCCTCCGTCATGCCCCGGGCGATCCGTGCCGTGTAATCGCATGCGCCGTCCGTCAGAACGACCGGCAGGCCGAGTTCGCGGCGGATACGGTCGCCCAGGCGGGAGAACCGCGCCTCTTCCCATAGTTTCGTTTCCCAGAAAGCGACGGGGCTGAGGGCGATGAACCGCTCCCGCGGGGCGATGCCGAGGCCCTGAAGGAGCGAATCGATTCTTCCCCGCTGGTCGGCGGTGTCCGGGATCAGGAATTCCGCCTTTCCGGGTTCGATCCCGAGGTGACGCGCAAAGTCGAGATAACGATCCACGGCGTGGCGCGTCAGGTCCTCCGGGATCTTCTCCGTGTAGAACAGGCCGCTGCCCTCCTGCAGGCTGTCATAGCCCAGTTTCCTCCGCCCCCCGCTCAGACCGACCAGGAGCGCGCTTTTGAACAGGCCGTGGAAGTCGATGACGAGGTCGTAGGGGCGGGAGCGCAGGTCCCCGAGGAACGCGGCGATCGCCCGCAGCGGCTGCCGGACGCGCCCCCGCTTCAGGTCGTCCTGCCAGCGTCTGCGGTGGGAGATGAGGACGCGATCGAGGTGGGGATGATCCGTGAGCAGGTCGCTCGCGGCCTCCTCGACGACCCAGGTGATGTGGGCTGCGGGGAAGTGACGGCGCAGGGCGGCCAGGGAGGGCAGGGTGTGGATCACGTCCCCGATGGCGCTCAATTTGACGATCAGGAGGTTCATGGCCGCCTCCGGTCGCGGGGATCCGGACCGTGCCGGTCCGCCTCGGTGAGGATCCAGTGGACGGCCGCGAGCAGATCGTCGGCGACATGCGCGGCGGTCGTCTCGGCGGCTGACGCGGCTTTCAGGTGTTCCGTGCCGTAGCCCGTGCGGACGAGAATCCCCCGCGCACCGGCGCGCCGGGCCGCCTCCAGGTCCCTGGGCGTGTCCCCCACGACGTAAGACCGGTCGAGATCGATGGCAAGGGCCGCCGCGGCCTTGAGCAGCATCCCCGGTTCGGGTTTCCGGCACGGGCACGCCCGGCGGTACCGACCCGCCCCCTCGGTCGGGTGGTGCGGGCAGTACTCGAAACGGTCGATCCGGGCCCCCTGGCGCCCGAGGAGCTCCGCCAGCGTGCGATGGACCTCGACGACGAAGGCCTCCGTGAACAGGCCCCGCGCCACACCGGACTGGTTGGTCACGACCACCACCTTGAAGCCCGAGGCGTTGAGCAGGCGGATGGCCTCGGCCGCGCCGGGGAGCAGGCGGAGCTTGTCGATGCGGTCCAGGTAGCCCACCTCCTCGTTGATCGTGCCGTCCCGGTCCAGGAAGACGGCGGCGTGTCCTGCGTCCCTCATGGGGCGATCCTCTCGAGCACCCTCGCCGCCAGCGTCTCCCGTTCGGGCAGGATGTCCATGACGATCCGGAGCTGGAAGATCTCTCCGAGAAAGTCGGCGCATGGGGCCAGACGGACCGCGTCCTTCTCCGTCGTGACGATGAATTCGACTTTTGCCGCGACCGCCCGCTGACGGATGCCCTCGATGTCCGAGCGGCGGTAGGCGTGATGATCCGGGAAGGGGAGAAAATCGGCCACCTCGGCGCCCAGCGCCGCGAGGGTCTTCCGGAAGGCGTCGGGCCGGCCGAGGCCGGCGAACGCCAGGAGGCGCTTCCCGGCGAGCATCGCGGGGGGATGTCGTTCGGCGCCATCGCCGCGGATGAGCTCACGGGGACGGTGAAATCCCCGCAGACCGCCGGCGTCCGCCGACGCGGGGGAGGTGCGGATCTCCGCTTCGGATCCGGTCCGGATCACGATCCGGGCCCGCTTGAGGGCCTGGACGGGTTCGCGCAGCGGGCCCGCCGGGAGGAGGCAGCCGTTGCCGAAGGGCAGGGTGAGATCCGTCAGGACGATGTCCAGATCGCGGGCGAGGCGCCGATGCTGGAAGGCGTCGTCGAGGATCAGGAGCTTCGCCCCGAAGCGGTCGAGCGCCGCCTTGCCCGTCCGGACGCGGTCCGGTCCCGTCAGCACCGGAACCGACGGGAGGGTGCGGGCCATCAGGACGGGCTCGTCCCCCACCGTTTCGGGTGTGGCGAGCAGGCGTCGGCCGTCCGAGACGACGTGAACCCCCCGGGACGAGCGGCCGCCGAACCCCCGGCTGAGGATGGCCGGGCGCCAGCCCGCCTCCTGCATCAGTTCCGCGAGGAGCATGACCAGCGGGGTCTTCCCCGTTCCCCCCACGGTGAGGTTCCCCACGCTGATGACGGGGCAGGGGAGTTTCGTCCGGGGAAGGCCGCCTCCGTCGTACAGGCGGTTGCGCAGACCGATCGCCGCCCCGTAGGGCAGGGACAGCGCGTAGAGCGGCCAGAAGAGGGGATGCCGGCGGGCCTGCGCCCCGGGCCGATACCAGATCCCTTCAAGGGCCGCCTGCGGATGCATCACGCCTCCCCCGTCGCCGCGGAACCGGAAGGGGACGGGGTCCGGTTGCGCACGCCGTTGCCGTTCTCTTCCTTGAACTGCATGGCGTAGAGCTTCGCGTACTCCCCCTGCCGGGCGAGCAGTTCGTCGTGGGTCCCCTCCTCGATGATCCGGCCGTCGACGAGGACGACGATCCGGTCGGCATTGCGGACGGTCGAGAGGCGGTGGGCGATGACCAGGGTTGTCCGCCCCTGCATCAGGTTCTCCAGGGCGCCCTGGACCTCAATTTCCGCTTCCGTGTCCAGTGAGGAGGTCGCCTCGTCCAGGATCAGGATGGGGGCGTCCTTCAGGATGGCCCGCGCGATCGAGATGCGCTGCCGCTCGCCGCCGGAGAGCTTGGTCCCCTGCTCCCCGATCCGGGTGTCGTATCCCTGCGGGAGACGGGTGATGAAGTCGTGGGCGTTGGCGGCCCGGGCGGCCCGGATGATCTCGGCTTCCGGTTTTTCGAAGCTCCCGTACGCGATGTTGTTGCGGACGGTGTCGTTGAACAGGATCGTCTGCTGGGTCACCATGCCGATCTGTTTCCGGAGCGAGGCGATCGTGGCGGTGCGGATGTCGCGCCCGTCGATCAGGATCCTGCCGGAGGTGACGTCGTAGAACCGTGGGATCAGGTTGACCAGGGTCGTCTTCCCGCCCCCGCTCATCCCGACGAAGGCCAGCACCTCGCCGGCCGGAATCCGGAGCGCGATGTTTTTCAGCACCGGCGTATCCTCGTAACGAAAGGAGACGTCCTCCAGGGCGATGCCCTGCGTGATCCGAGGCAGTTCCACGGCGTCGGGCGCATCGAGGATGTCCGGCGTCGTGTCGATGATTCCGAAGACACGGATCGCGGCGGAGATGCCCTGCTGAATCTTGTTGTTGACGTTGGTCAGGCGCTTGATCGGTTCGTAGAGCATGATGAGCGCCGTCAAAAAGGAGAAGAACGTTCCCGGCGTGGAGTGGCCCTGGATGACCTGGTAGCCGCCGTAGAAGACGATGACGGCGATGCCGATGCCGCCCAAAAACTCCATGAAGGGGCTGGAAATGGCGGAGATGGCGACCGATTTCATGGTCAGGCGGAACAACCGCTCGTTTTCACCGGCGAAGCGCTCGTTTTCGTGTTCTTCCATGCTGAAGGCCTTGACGATCCGGGTCCCCGAGATCGTTTCCTGAAGGAGGCTCGTCAGGCTGCCCATGGTGACCTGCGTGCGGGTGGCCACCTTCCGCATCTTCCGCCCGAAGGTGGCGATGGGGTAAATCGTCAGGGGGAAGACGACCATCGCGATGATGGCCAGCTTCCAGTCGCGGTAAAAGATCACGAAAATGAGGCAGACGATGGTGAAGGAATCCTTGAACAGGTTCGTGACGGCTTCCGAGACGGCCTCTTTCATGAAATTGACGTCGTTGGTGATGCGCGAGATCAGAACGCCCGTTGGGTTCTGGGTGAAGAAGGCCAGGGACTGTCGCTGGATCTTTTCGTACAGCCGGTAGCGGAGATCGGCGATCACGCGCTGGCCGATGAAGTTCATGATGATCGACTGGGCGTAGTGGCACGCGCCCTTGATCAGGTAGATCAGGACGACGGCGACGGGGATGAGCATGAGCATGCGGGTGTCTTTTTTGAGGAAGATGTCGTCCATGGCCGGCTTGACGAGAAAGGCCAGGGCCGAGGTCAGCGCACCGACGACGAGCATGCAGAGCATGGCGAGAACGAACTTCGGCGCATGGGGCCGGACGAGCTTCAGCAGGCGGATGTAAATGTCCCCGCCGGATTCCTTCCCGGGGGGGCGAGGCGGTGTGGGTTGTGGTTTCATCGGTTGTCCTTGTCCGCGGCGGCCGGGTGCGTTTCGAAGCGCGCCGTCGGTCACGTGTTCAGAAGGTCCATCGCCAGGGCCGCCGTCTTCGCGGCGGCGCCCGGCTCGCCCAGGCGGGCGCGGATTTGCGACAATTCTTCGTGCATCCGGAGCTTCCGCGACTTGCGGCTCAGGATGTCGATCACCTCCACGGCCATCCGGTTCGCGTGCGCCTCGCCCTGGATGAGCTCCGGCACGACCGTCTTACCGGCGATGATGTTGACCAGGCTGATGTGGCCCACATGGATGAACGCCCGGCCGACCCAGTAGGACAGGGGCGAGACCTTGTAGACCACGACCATGGGGAGGTTCATGAGGGCCGTCTCCAGCGTGGCCGTTCCCGAGGCCACCAGGGCGACGTCGGCGGCGGGCAGGACGTCGTAGATCCGGTTGCGGACGATCCGGACCGCGAGGTCCCGCCGCCGGACGATGCCCTCCACGACCGCCGGGTCGAGGCTGTCGGCCAGGGGCAGGACAAACTGGACCGGCGGCAGCTCCCGGGCGATGATCCGGGCGGCCCCGAGCATCTCCGGCAGGAGCTTTCTTGCCTCTCCCTCACGGCTGCCCGGCAGGAGCGCGACGGTGGTGACGCCTTCCGCCAGCTGGAACATCCGGCGGGCCTCCGGCGGGGCGGGGGTGTCCCCCAGGGCATCAAGCAGGGGGTGGCCGACGAAGGTGGCGGGGACGCCGGCCTGGTCGTACAGGGGTTTCTCGAACGGGAGAATCACGGCCATGTGATCGACGCACTTCCGGATTGCGTTCAGCCTCCCCTTTCGCCAGGCCCAGATCTGGGGGCTGATGTAATACAGGACGGGAACGCCGCGCGCCTTGGCGATCCTGGCCAGGGGGAGGTTGAAATCGGGGTAGTCGATGAGGATCAGGAGATCTGGGGGCGCGTCGGACAGAATCCGGCGCAGGTCGCGCCTCGCCCGGAGAATGGTGCCCAGCTTCCGGGTCACCTCGGTCAAGCCCACGACGCCCATATCCGCCACGTCGGCCAGACACCGCACACCGGCCTGGCGCAGGTTCCGCCCTCCGATTCCGCTAAAGGCAAGCGCGGGATCGAGGGCACGCATCGCCTGGACCAGACGGGCGCCGTGGAGATCGCCCGAGGCCTCGCCCGCGACAATCATTACGCGCCTGCCCGACATCGGCGGACCTCCCCGGGTGATCTCTCGCGGCACGCGATCCGGCCGTGCCGGCGGCGACGGGTCTGGAAAAGCATTCCGGACATCAGGCCCACCGCGCCTCCACCGCCTGGATCCGTTCACCGATGAGGCCGGCCATCTCCTGGGCGGCCAGGGCATCCCGCCCCGTGACCGGTGGCGGCGTGCGCCGGAGGACGGCCTCGACGAAGGCGCGGATCTCCGCCTCGAGCGGGTCCTGTGGAATGACGTCGGCCCGGTTGTCGACGATGTCGATCTTGCCGTCGGCCTGTCTGACACGCTTGAGGGAAACCAGCTCCCGCTGGGCGAAATCCACGGCGTGATAGCCTTCCAGGCCGAAGAATCGCATCTTCTGAAGGGTTTTTCCGGTGACGCGGCTTGCCGTAACGTTTGCGACACATCCGTTCTCGAAGGTCAGGCGGGCGTTGGCGATGTCCACGTTCTCCGATAGAACCCGGACCCCGACGGCCTCGACGTGCGCGAGCGGCGCCGGAACGAACCAGGCCAGGATATCCAGATCGTGGATCATGAGATCGAGAATGACATCGACGTCCGTGCCCCGCTCGAAGAAGGGGTGGAGGCGATGCGACTCGACGAATAGGGGCACCCCGAGAAGCGCCTTCAGGGCGACAATGGCGGGGTTGAAGCGCTCGATGAAGCCGGCCTGAAAGGTCCTGCCGTTGGCCTCGGCCAGCGCCACCAGGGATTGGGCTTCGGCAAGGGTGGGGGCCAGGGGCTTTTCCAGAAAGACGTCGATTCCGGCCGCGAGGAAGGCGCCGGCGACCTCGGGGTGGGCGGCTGTCGGGACCGCGATGCTGACGGCATCCACATGGGGGATGAGGTCGCGGTAGTCCTCGAAAGCCGCGCACCCGTATTCCGCCGCCGCCTTTGCCGCCTTTTCGCCGTCGCTGTCGGAAACGGCCGTAATGACGCAGGCATCCATCATCCGGAATTTCTGCAGGTGGTACGTCCCCAGATGCCCGATGCCCACGACGCCGATGCGGATCTTGGCCATGATGCGTCCCTACCGACAGATGCCCCGGGCGGAATGCCGGATGAACTCGACAAACTGCCGGATCTCCGGAAGGTCCGGCACCTCTTGCTCGACTCGGTCGAGGGCGACCGCGAGCCGCAGGGAGGAACGGAAGACCAGGCGGTACGCGTGCTTCAGGGCCTGAAGGGTGTCCTCGGAGAAACCCCGGCGCTTGAGCCCGACCAGGTTCAGTCCGTACGGTTTGGCGGTGTTGCCCGAGACCAGGACGTACGGCGGGACGTCCCGGGGCACGGCCGAGGCGCCCCCGATGAAACTGTGGGCGCCGATGCGCGTGAACTGGTGGATGCCGGTCATGCCTCCGATGATGGCGAAATCCTCGACGTGGATGTGCCCGGCCAGATTCACGGCGTTGGACATGATGACGTGGTTGCCGATCTTGCAGTTGTGCGCGACGTGGGTGTAGGCCATCAGGAGGTTGTGGTCGCCGATCATCGTGACGCCGATGTCGGCCGTCGTGGCGCGGTGGATCGTCGCGCACTCGCGGATCGTGTTAAAATTGCCGATCACGACGCGCGTGGGCTCTCCCTGATATTTCAGGTCCTGGGGGTCGGCGCCGATGGAGGCAAACTGGCGGATGTGGCACCCCTCGCCGATGTCGGTGCATTTTTCGATGACGACGTGCGGCCCGATGACGGTGCTGGCGCCGATCTCGACGTCCGGTCCGACGATCGTGTAGGGTCCGACTTCCACCGACTCGGCAAGCCGGGCCTCGGGAGAGATGACGGCGGTGGGATGAATCTTCATGGCACGTTCCTTCAAAGTGATTTTTTTGCTGTCTGCCGCTCCAGGGCGGCCACCCGGCGCTGCAGGGTTTTAAGCGTCTGTCTCAACTCCGGGAGTTTCGACAGACAGGCCTCCTGCCGCAGCCACTCCCGGTGGGGCCGGTGGGGGGCGCCGGAGATGATCTGGGACGGTGGGACGTCCTTGTGAATGCCCGTGCGCGCGGCGGCCATGACGTGATCCCCGACCCGGATGTGGCCGACGACGCCGGCCTGTCCCCCCAGAATGACGCTCTTCCCAAGGGTCGTGCTGCCGGAGATCCCCGCCTGCGAGACGATGATGCTGTTTTCGCCGACGACCACGTTGTGGGCGATCTGGACGAGGTTGTCGATCTTCACCCCCCGCTGGATCCAGGTCCGTCCGAGGGTGCCCCGGTCGATGGTCGTATTGGCGCCGATCTCGACGTCGTCGTCGATCTGCACGATGCCCACCTGGGGAATCTTCCGGTTTTCCCGGCCCGGTCGGGCAAACCCGAATCCGTCGCCGCCCACCACGACGCCGGCGTGCAGCGTGACACGCCGGCCGATGAGACAGCGGCGGTATACCGTGACCCCGGGATGGAGAACGCTGTCCTCGCCGACGACGGCGTCCGCGCCGATAAAGACGCCGGGGAAGAGGACCGCTCCCCGGTCGATCCGGGCCCGTTGACCCACATAAACGCCCGGATAGACGGTTGCCTCCGGAGAAACGAATGCCTCTCCCTCCACCAGGGCCCGCGGATGGATGCCGGCCGCCGCCTTATCCTCCGGATGGAGTAACCCGAGGGCCTGGCCGAAGGCGACGTAGGGATCCGCGACCCAGACCAGGTTCTTGCCGGCGGCCTCCGTGCCCGACGCCACGAGAACGGCGGAGGCGCCGGTCGTCGCCAGGCGGGACCGGTATTTCGGGTTGGCCACGAAGGTCAAGTCGCCGTGACCGGCCTCGTCGATGCCGCAGACCCGTTCGATGACGACCTCCGGATCGCCGATCACCCGACCGTCCAGGAAGGCTGCGATCTCTTTCAGGGTTGGCAAGGGTTGAGGAATCCTTTCCGCACTAAGGCGTCTTCGGTTTGTAGGTCTTGTTGAACGCTTCGATCACCCGCTTGGTCAGATCGTTTTCCTTGTTGAAATAGGCCACCGGTACCGTCCCGATGTCGAGGACGAGGGTGTAGCTTTCCTTTTCCCCGATGGCGCCGACGACCTTCAGGATTTCAGGGATCAGGGTCCGGGAGAGCTCCTGATCGCGGGCCTGGAGGTCCTCGTTTGCGTCCTTGACCAGGAGCTGGTAGTCACGGAACTTCTTCTGATACGCGGCCTCCTTTTCCCGGTAGGCCTCTTCCTTGAGGATGGACCGCTGCTTTTCGAGATCGTCCTTGAGTTTCCGCAGCTCCGTTTCCTTCTCCTGGATCGAGGCCTTGTCGCGTTCGTAAATCTTCTTGAATTCCTCGGTCGCCTTTTTACCGGCTTCGGAATTGAGCATGACCTCGCGCATGTCGATGAAACCGGTCTTCTCCGCCGCCTGAACCTCCGGGATGCAGATCAGCAGAGCGAGACACAGCATGCCTCCCAACGAGAGCAACAAAAATCTTTTCATGCTTCCAATACCCCCTTTTGATGGGTGAAGGGTCAACGGTCAAGGCTTAAGGAATCGGTTCCCCTCGCCTCCGGCCCTTTTCCTTTCACCGGTTTGTTTAGAGCGAAGGGCTGACGGTTCAAGGCGGAAGGAGTCGATTCCCCCGCGCCCTTCGCCCGCCCCTTACATGAACATCCCGATCGTAAATTCGAAGCGGCTGGCATCTTCATCATCCTTCTTGTCCAGGACGTAGCCCCATTCCAGGCGAAGAGGGCCGATGGGGGAATACCAGCGGATCCCCACGCCGGCCGTCTGGCGGAGATCGCTCAACGAATAGCCGCTCTCCCAGGTATTTCCCGTATCGTAAAAGACGACCCCCTTCATGCCGGCGTTCCGGATCAGGGGGAAGATGATCTCGACGCTCCCGCAGAGCATCGTCGTGCCGCCGATGATGTCGCCCGTCCTCTCATCCTTGGGGCCCACGTCGCGCAGCCCCCGAAGGGTGCTGATGCCGCCCAGCACATAGCGCTCGTAGATGGGGAGCTTGGTGTCTCCGTTTCGCTGGAGATAGCCGATCCGGCCCCGAATGTTGAAGACCATGTCCAGGGGCAGCGGGTAGAACCAGGCGGCCGTCGCCCCGTATTTGGTGAAGTCGTGGTCGCCCCCCAGCGGGCCGCCCGCATAGGTGACGGATGCGGAAATCCGCGTCCCGCTGCTGGGAAACAGGGTGTCGTCGGTCGTGTCCCGGGAGAGGGTGAGCGAGGCGCTGCTCGTCGTTGTCTCTCCCGCCTGCTCCTTGACGTAGTACGAGGCGTCGGCTTCGTCGATGTTGTAGACGTCGTCGATGGACAGCCGGTAGCCGAGATAGCCGGTGATGCGCTCCCACAGGGGATACCCCAGCGTCGCGCCGACGCCGCTGGAATCGAGGTCGTAGGTGTCGTATTCCCGCGTGAAATTCCAGAGGCTGAACTGGCTCCACAGGGGGATGTCGAAGAGCCACGGTTCGGTGAAGGACAGTTCGTACATCGCCGTCTCGGACCCGATGTTGGCCTTGAGCGAGAGGATCTGGCCCCGGCCGAAGAGGTTCTGCTGGGAGACCTGAGCCATGACCATCGCCGCGTCCTGGGCGCTGTAGCCGGCGCCGATGCTGAACATGCCCGTGGGCTTTTCCTTGACGCGGATGATGACGTTCGTCAGGGTGTCGTCGGGACCTCTTTCCGACTGGAAGTCCACCTCCTCGAAATAGCGCAGTCGGTTGAGGGCCATGTAGCTCTGCTTCATCTTGCTGCTGTTGTAAAGGTCTCCTTCCACGATGTTGAGCTGGCGGCGGAGAACCTTGTCGCGCGTGCGGGTGTTGCCGACGATCGAAATCCGGTTGAAGTAGACCTGTTTGCCCTTGGCGATCTCGTAGACGATGTCGACGGTCTGGGTCTTTTCCTGCGCCTTCGTCCGGGGCGTGACGTCGGCATAGGCGTAGCCTTCGTCGTTGCAGACCCGGGTCAGGGTGTCGATGTCGCGGACGATGGCCTCCCGGTTGTAGTACGTCTTCCCCAGGATGGCGAGCTTCTCCCGGAGCGCTTCACGGGGCGTCTGCAGTGGGTCTCCATGAATCTCCACATTGCCGACCTTGAAGGGCTTCCCCTCGACCACGCGGATCTTGACGTAGATTCCTTTGGCGTCGTGGGTGACTTCCGGCTCGCCGATCTGGGCGTTGATATAGCCGTTGTTCAGATAGAACGCATTCAGTTTGCCGATGTCCTGCTTGAGGACGTCCGTTTTCAGCACCCCGGAATCGGTGAAGAAATGGAGAAGGCCCCACTCGTTGGTCGCCATCATGTTCCGGAGCTGTTTTTCCGTGAAGGCCTGGTTCCCTTCGAAGCGGATGGCCTTGATGAAGAGCCGCTTGTTTTCGGTGATCGTGAAGACGACGCGCACCTCCTTGTCCCCGTCGCCCTCCACCGCATCCGCAATCTCGACGTTGTAGTAGCCCTTGCCGATATAGAGGGCCCGGATCTTTTCCACGTCCTCCTTGACCTTTTCGCGGTTGACGATCTGCCGGGTCTTCACGCCGAGCACGGCCTCGATATCACCGGTGTCGATCGCCTTGTTGCCCTTGATCCGGACCTCCGTGATCATGGGCCTCTCCCGGACCGTGAAGGTGAGGACCTTCCCTTCCGGTCCGTCGGCCACGCTGGCCTGGACATCTTCGAAATAGCCCATCCGGTAGATGGCCTTGAGGTCCCTGGAAAGCGTTTCGTCGGAGAGCAGTTGCCCCGCCGTGCTCTTGACTGCTTGACGGATGGCGTCGCTCTCGATGCGCCGGTTTCCCTGGATGTCGATTTTGGCGAGGCGAGCGGCAGCCGACGTCCGGATGAGGATATCCGCCGCCAGTTGGCTGGCCATCCGCGGGAGGTCTTCGCGGCCCTTCCCCTGGGCGGAGATGCCGGAGACGGATTTGCCGGACCGGACGAAAAGCAGGCTGACATCGACACTGACCGATTCGCCGAACTCCGTGAGGCTGCCCCGGAGCACGACATCGGCGCCGGTGGTCTGCCCCACGCGGAGGGCCAGGGCGTCATCGAGGGGTTTCCCCTCGATCTCCGGGGCGAAGGCCGACCCGGGGATGAGTTCGAGGTAGCGGGAGGATTTGCGCAGTTCGGCGTCCAGGGCTTTCCCGATCGCCGTCTGGAGCCCGGCGGCGTCCGACCGGCTGTGGACGGCGAAGGGCAGGAGGGCCGCCTTCTTCGGACCCGACTTCACGCCTTCCTCTGCCGATGTCTCCGCCGACCAGAGGCAGAGAAGCGCCATGAGGAGCAGCAGCAGACGGCAGGCCGGAGCGAGGGGATGCGGTTTCTCAGGCACGGGGATCGATCCTCCCGTCGCGCAGGCCGACGCTTCTCGACATCCGCTGGGCCAGGGATTGGTTGTGGGTGACCACGACGAGCGTGACGTTCCGTTCTCTGTGGAGATCGATGAGCAGGTCCTCAATGATTTTGCCCGTTTCCGTATCGAGATTGCCTGTCGGTTCATCGGCCAGGAGAATATCCGGCGCCATGATCAGCGCCCGGGCGACCGCGACGCGCTGCTGCTCGCCGCCGGAGAGCTCGCCGGGTTTGTGCGTCATCCTATCACCAAGTCCCACATCCTTCAAGAGGCCTTCCGCCTTTTTCCGGGCCTCCCGCTTCGCGAGCCCGCCGATCAGGGCGGGGAGCATGACGTTCTCCAGACCGGAAAACTCCGGCAGGAGTTGATGAAACTGGAAGACGAACCCGATCCGGGTGTTGCGAAAGGCGGCCAGCCGCTTCTCGGGCCAGGTGAAAACGTCGACGCCGTTATAGAGAACCCGTCCCTGCGTGGGGCGATCCAGCGTCCCCAGAATGTGGATCAGGGTGCTCTTGCCGGCGCCCGAGACGCCGACTAAGGCCAGCGATTCGGCGGCGGCGATGTCGAGGTCGATGCCCTTGAGGGCGTCGATCCGGTTGCCGTCCTTGATATAGGTTTTCCACAGGTTTTGAATCGCGATCGCCATATTCTACTCGTATCGGAGCGTTTCCGCCGGGTCGAGTCTTCCGGCGCGATAGGACGGATAAAGGGTGGAGAGAAGGCTGATGAGCAGGCTGCCCGCCACGATGACGGCCACATCGCCGTAATTCACCTGGGAGGGAAGGGTGCTCAGGTAGTAGACGTCGCCGGGCAGGATTTTGAATCCAAAAAGGGTTTCGATGGCCGCGGAGATTTTCTCGAGATTGAAGGCGACGGCCAGGCCCGTGGCGCATCCAAGCAGCGTTCCAACGGCCCCGATGATGAGTCCCTGATAGACGAAGATGCGCATGATGCTCCGCGAGGTGGCCCCCATGGATTTCAGCACGGCGATGTCCTTCGTCTTTTCCATCACGACCATGATGAGCGTCGTGATGATGTTGAAGGCCGCGACCAGCACGATGAGCGACAGAATGATGAACATGACGCGCTTTTCCAGTTTGAGGGCGGAAAAGAGGTTTTTGTTCATCTCCATCCAGTGCCGGGCCCAGTAGGGATATCCCAGCGCCTGCTCCATCCGTTTGGCCGCGGCGTCGGCGCGGTACAGGTCCCGGATCTTGATCTCGATCCCCGTGACGCTCCCGCCCATCTGGAGAAGCTCCTGGCTGTCCCGGAGCGACACATAGGCGAGCGTGGAGTCGTATTCATAGAATCCTGAGTCGAAGATGCCGACGACGACGAACTTCTTCATCCGGGGCGCCATGCCCATCGGCGTGGCCGTTCCCGCGGGCGAGATGACGTAAAGAGGCCCGTACAGAAAGAGTCCCAGGTTCTTGGCCAGTTCCTTTCCGACGACGATTCCCGGCAGCCCCCGGAGATCTCCGGACAGCCCGGACGCGGGGGGCGGGGGCGCATCGAGGTAGGCGAGTTTCCCCTCGCGCATCCGGCCCAGGCTGATGACTTGGGAGGCGGTGGCGGTATCCATGCCCCTCAGGACGACCCCGCTGACGCGTGGACCGCTCTTCAGCATGGCCTGGGCATAGATGAAGGGGGTCGCGGCGGCGACGCCCTCCGTCCGGCGGACCCTCTCCAGGACGCGGTCGGGATCGCGCATGACGCCGCTGTACTCCATGAGCACGATGTGGGAGTTGATTCCGAGGATCTTGTCCCGCAGATCCGTCTCGAAGCCGTTCATGACGGCGAGGACGATGATCAGGGCGGCCACGCCCAGAAGAATCCCGGCGATGGATAGCAAGGTGATGATGGAGACGAAAACCTGCTTCCGCCTCGCCCGCAGGTACCGCCGGCTGATGAAGAGCTCATAGGACATGTTATGCGTCTTCCTTGATCCGCATGTGGGGGAACAGGATCACGTCCCGGATCGATGTCGCGTCGGTGAAGAGCATGACGAGGCGGTCGATGCCGATCCCCTCGCCGGCGGTGGGGGGCATGCCGTATTCCAGGACCCGGACGTAGTCCTCGTCCATGACGTGGGCCTCGTCGTCCCCGGCATCCCGATCCTTCGCCTGCATGAGAAAGCGTTCCCGCTGGTCCGCCGGATCGTTCAGCTCGGAAAAGGCGTTGGCGATCTCCCGGCCGCAGATATAAAGCTCGAACCGGTCGGTCAGGCCGGGGTTGTCGACGCTGCGCCGGGACAGCGGGGAAACCTCGACCGGGTAGTGGGTGATGAAGTGGGGTTGGACGAGCCGGGTTTCCACCGTTTCCTCGAAGATCGCCATGATGACCTTGCCCAGAGGGTCGTCGTCCTTGACGTCCAGACCCCGGGCGCGGGCCTGGGCCACCGCCCGGGCCGGATCCCGCAAGACCTCCGGGGGCAGCTCCGTGTACTGCAGGATGGCCTCCTGCACCGTGAGGCGCGTCCAGGGAGGGGTCAGATCGATGTCGGTTCCCTGGTAGGTAAAGGTCAGGCCTCCGAAGAGGTCACGGGCGATATGGGTGAAGAGGTCTTCCGTCAGCGTCATCAGATCGAGGAAGGTCGCGTAGGCCTGATAGAATTCCATCATGGTGAATTCCGGATTGTGGAAGGAGGACATCCCCTCGTTCCGGAAGTTCCGGTTGATCTCGAAGACTCGCTCGAGGCCACCGGTGATCAGGCGCTTGAGGTAGAGCTCCGGCGCGATGCGCAGATAGAAATCCATCCCCAAGGCGTTGTGGAACGTCTTGAAGGGGCGGGCGACGGCGCCCCCGGCCTTGGGCTGCATCATGGGGGTTTCCACCTCCAGGAAGTCCCGATCCTCCATGAAGCGGCGGATCAGTTGGATGATCCGACTGCGCCTGTAAAAGACGTCGCGCACCTTCGGGTTGACGATCAGGTCCAGATGCCGCTGCCGGTAGCGGATTTCCACGTCGGTGAGGCCGTGCCATTTTTCGGGCAGGGGGTGCAGGGACTTCGCGATCAGACGCAACGCGTGCGCCTCCACGGTCAACTCTCCGGTCCGGGTGCGGAACACCCGGCCGGCGACGAAGACGATGTCGCCGATGTCCAGGCGCTTGAAAAGGGTGTAGGGAGCGTCACCGAGGATATTCCGCGCGATGTAGACCTGAAGGCGGCCTTTACGGTCCTGGAGAACGGCGAAGGCCGCCTTTCCGAAGTTCCGGATCGCCATGATGCGTCCGGCCAGGGAAACCGTCTCCGGGACATCCTGGAGGGCCGCTTCGTCCAAGTGGCCGAAACGGTCCTGGATCTCCCCCGTCGTATGGTCCACCCGGACATCGTTGGGATAGAGGTCCACCCCGTCAGCCTTCAGGGCATCGATCTTTTCCCGGCGCTTCCGTAGTAATTCGCTGTCTTCCATGGAAAATTTGCCCCCTGCGTACAAAGTTGCATTAACTATATTGAATCGGTGCATTAGTCAAGCATGTTTTGTGTAAATAAGCATTGCCAATCCCGCAAAACTTGTGTATCAGGAAGGCGTTCGAGCGCAGAACGGCCGGCGCGGACGACGCGCAACGCGTCGCCGTTCGCCAAACGGATGAAAGGAGGAACGCGATGGTCAACAAGGTGATTCTGGTGGGGAGATTGGGCGCGGATCCGGAGGTGCGGTATACGCCGGATGGGATGAATATAACCAACTTTCGCCTGGCGACGGATGAGCAGCGGAAGGATAAAAACGGCGACCGGGTCAAGGTCACCGAATGGCATCGCATCGTGACCTTCGGCAAGTTGGCGGAAATCTGCGGGAACTACCTGGCCAAGGGGAAGATGGTCTATATCGAAGGCCGGATCCGGACCAATGCCTGGGAGGACAAGGAGGGCGTGAAACGTTATACGACGGAGATCATCGCCTCGGACATGCGGATGCTGGATTCCAAGGGCACGGGCAAGGGACCGGAGAGCGGTGAGGAGGCCCCCGCGCCGGCCTCGGCGTTCGGTCCCGCTCCGGATGAGGATGTTCCCTTTTAGGGGTTGGCGGACGGTTTCTTCTCGTCGATCTTCTTGGCGTCCGGTGTGACGTCGATCTCTTCCGGCTCCCGGGAGGCCTTCTTGAAATTCTTGATGCCCTTGCCGATCGCGCCGCCGATTTCCGGGAGTTTGCCGGCCCCGAAGATGATCAGGATGATGACGAGTATAATCAGTAATTCGGGCATGCCGATTCCGAACATGGCTCACGTCTCCTTCATGGACAATTGATGACCTGCCGCACCTGATCGGCCGCTTCCTCGGAAAAGCGCGCCGTCCTTACGGGTGCATTCAACCTTAAAACATCCGTTCCGCTTTTGTCAACAGCGAAGAAATCCGGCCCGGGGGATGCAACGGCCGGCCGGATCTCAGGGAGCGGCGGGAAGTCTCAGGTGCACCACCTCTCCCGGATCGCCGAGTTCCCCCAGAGACCTGCCCTGGAACACGACGGCAACGCCACTGGCATTTCCGATATCCAGGGTAAACCCCTGTAAGGCGACCCGCTCCACCCGGTCGCCGGGGTTCAGTAAAATCTGATAGGGCTGCTCCTGATCCTGGGTGATCCGGATCCAAGTCAGTTCCCGGGCCTCCAGGGCCAGCCGGTAAGGGGGGGCTTGGCCCTTGACGATACGGGCGGGGTCATCGGGGGGAACCGCCTGTCCGGTGACCGCCGCGGCCGGGGGCTTCGGGTCTGCCGGCGCCGTCGGGGTCGAGACGCGGTTTTCAGGCATGACCGGATTGATCATGCCCGCTTCTTGCGGGTCTTTTTGCATTCCCGGCGCGGGGGCGTCGCTCCCGGCATCCGGAGAGAGGTCGGCGGATCTTTCGACCGTCTTCCCGGCAAGGCCGGGGGTGCGCTGTTCCGCGGTCAGGGCAATGAACAGCACCCCGACGAGCACGATCAGCGCCGCGGACCAGAGGAGGCGTTTGACCGTTTTGCCGGGGAGGCGCTTCAGCGGGCGGCCGGCGGGAACCTCCGTGGGCGCAGTGGTGCTGATCGCGTTCAGGTACTGCCGGTGGTGCTCCAGAAGCGGCGCGGGATCGATTCCCACGGCCTGGGCGTAGAGTCTGAGGAACCCCCGGGTGTAAATGGGGATCGGCAGCGCCTCGAACCGGAATGCCTCCAGGGCTTCCAGGTTGGTCATGCTGATCCGCGTCCGCTGGTGAACGTTCTCCAGGGTGAGACCCCGGGATTCCCGGAGGGCCTTTAGATCAAGGATGCCCGACCCGCTCTTGTCGTCGGCTTCTTCCACGTCCGTCTCCTGTCCGACCTGCGTCATTCCGTCGCCAAAACCTTGCGCCGGGAAATTATCATGATTCCCCCGTCCGCGCAATAAAAACCTCGGGGGGGATTGCGTCTTCGGGAAGATGTGGTATAGAGGATGCGCCGCGGGGGAGACGGGCCAGACCCATTGAAGAGGGGTGCCGCCGATGATGGATATGCTGAACTTTGCCGTAACCATTGCCCGGGAGGCGGGAAGCCTCTTGAAGGGTGCGTTTGCGACCCCCCACCGGATCACGTACAAGGGAGACATCAACATCGTTACGGAAGCCGACCTGCTGGCGGAGAACCATCTGCGGGAACGCATCCGGGCAAGATTCCCCGATCATGACATCCTGGCCGAGGAATCCGCGGATGCGGGCACCGGCGCCGAGTATCGCTGGGTCGTCGATCCGTTGGACGGGACGACCAACTACGCGCACGGCTATCCCGTCTTCTGCGTATCGGTGGCCCTGGAGTGCCGGAGACAGATCGTCCTGGGGGTGGTCCATAACCCCATGCTGGACGAATGCTTCTCCGCGCTCAGGGGCGGAGGCGCCTTTCTCGACGGCCGGGCCCTGTCCGTCTCCCGGACGGACGCCCTGACCCGAAGCCTCCTGGCAACGGGATTCCCCTACGACATCCGGGAGAGCCGGGACAACAATCTGGATCATTTCGAGACGCTGGCGCTCAAGGCCCAGGCCATCCGGCGGGCCGGCTCGGCGGCGCTCGATCTCGCCTACGTGGCGGCCGGCCGGTTCGACGGCTTCTGGGAGCTCAAACTGGCGCCCTGGGATACGGCGGCCGGATGGCTTCTCGTCGAGGAAGCGGGCGGGCGCGTCACCGACCTCGACGGCGGCCCCTATCACTTGCATGCTCAGCACATTCTCGCCTCCAACGGCAGGATTCACCCCGACCTGCTGGAACTCCTGAGTCAGACCTGAACCCCTCCGATTCTCCTTCCCGGCCCACGGCGAGGTGTCTGAAAGGGCCGCATCGCCTGTCCTGCACCCTCCTCTCTTGACAACCGATATTTGGTGACTATATTAGGGACAAATCGGAAATGATCAAACGATATCGGAAGGTTATATAGAGGAATGTCACGGGCTGCGTGTGCCCGCGACCCGCCTCAAACGTGAACAAACTTCTTTTAAAGGAGGTGCAACGATGTACGGACCTGTTTTATGGAGATTCGGACGCGCCATGGATCCCTGGCCGGAAATCCAGCGCCTGCAGCAGGAGATGAACCGAATTTTTTCGAGTGCCTCGCAGCCCTACGGCCAGGAGTTTCCCGCGATCAACGCCTGGGCCGGGGAAGAGGGCATGGTGGTGACGGCGGAACTTCCCGGTGCGGATCCTGAGAAGCTGGATATTTCCGTGGTGGGGGACAGTCTCACGATCAGCGGGAACCGGGAAGCGGAGGCCCTGAAGGCCGGGGAGAGTTACCATCGGCAGGAGCGCAGCTGTGGCCGCTTCACGCGGACCATTCAGCTCCCCTTTCACGTCGACGCGGCCAAGGTCGCGGCGACCTACGAGCGGGGAATCCTGAACGTGGTTCTCCCACGCTCCGAGGCCGAGAAGCCGAAGAAGATATCGATCAAGTCCTGAGGAAAGGAGGTAACGGATCATGGCAGAAGACAAGAAAGACATGGTCAAGCAACCGGCGGCAACTCCGGCCGGAACGGAACGCACCCGCGCCAGGCGCGTCTTCGTCCCGCGGGTGGACATATACGAGACCTCGGAGGCGATCGTCCTTTTGGCGGACATGCCGGGGGTGGATGAGACGGGGGTGGACATCACCCTAGAAAAGAACATCCTGACCCTCGTCGGCCAGGCCGCCAATGGGGCCCGGGCGGGCTACAGTCTGGCCTATGCCGAATATGATGCCGGCGACTATGAGCGCGCCTTCACGATTTCCGATGAAGTGGATCGGGAGCGGATCGAGGCCACCGTCAAAAACGGGGTTCTCAGAGTCGTTCTGCACAAGGCCGAGGCCGTGAAGGCGAGGAAGATTGCCATCAAGGCAGCGTAAAACACAGGATCTTTTGCGAAAGGAGGATAATGACGATGCCGATCAGAAACCTAGTCCCGTCTCTCTGGCGCGGCAGCGCCCCGGCGCGACGGGAGCCGGAACATCCTTTTGACGCCTTGCAGCAGGAGATGAACCGACTGTTCGACAGTTTTTTCCGCGGGTTCGATGCGGCGCCCGTCGGCGCCATGGAGGGGCGGCTGATGGGGTTCACGCCCTTCGTGGACGTCAAGGAGGATGAAAAGGAGGTGGTGGTCAAGGCGGAGCTGCCCGGGATCGACGAGAAGGACCTCGACGTGTCTCTGAGCGAGCATGCCCTGACCATCAAAGGCGAAAAGAAGGAGGAGAAGGAAGATCAGGGCAAGGGTTACTACCGGATGGAGCGGTCCTACGGCTCCTTCCATCGTGAGATTCCCCTGCCGGCGAGTATCGACGCCAAGAAAGTCGAGGCCGCGTTCAAGAACGGTCTGCTCACCGTCACCCTTCCGAAAACGGAGGAGGCGAGGAAAGCAGACCGAAAGATCTCCGTCAAATCCCAGTAAATCCGCAACACGAGGGACGGATCGCTCTCCCCCCGTCGCCGCCCGATTCCGGATGGAGGACGGGGGTGGAATCCTCCCCTCATCCGCGACGGGCCCCGATTCCGTCTCAGCTTGTTCCTGCCAGCTTGATCCAGATCTGGCGCGTCCTCGGACCGTCGAATTCGCAGAAGAACACCGACTGCCACGTGCCCAGGGCCAGGCGTCCCCCCTCGATCAGGACGATTTCCGAGCTTCCCACGAGCGAAGCCTTGACGTGGGCCGCCGAATTGCCTTCATCATGGAGGTAGCGATCCTTCAGCGGGATGGCCCGGTCCAGGGAGGCCAGGATGTCTCTGGGCACGTCGGGATCGGCGTTCTCGTTGATCGTGACGGCCGCGGTCGTGTGGGGGACGAACATGACCGCGATGCCGCTGACGATGCCGTTTTCGCCGATCATGCCGTTGATCCTGTCCGTGATGTCGGTCATCTCGAACCGGGATGCGGTTCGGAGGGTCAATGAATGCATGGCGTCCTATCCCTTCTCCGGAGTCCCTCGGGGTGGGCGAGACGCCTCCACGCCCTCGGCGTCGATTTTTTGCATGAGCGCTTCGTGCAGGCGCCGCCCGATCTCCAGACCCCGGTCGATGAAATCCGGTCCGTACCGCCTGCCCGTGGGGGTGCGGAAAGTCTCCCGGATCCGTCGGACGCCCTCCAGTCCGGGGAGGAAGTGGGCCATCAGCACCCGTAGGGGGATGCGCCGCGGGGCGACCATGGCCCAGACGGTTTCGGTGAAGTTGTCCGGTCCCCAGCGGAATTTATCCGCGTCGTACAGGGCGTTGGACAACAGTTCGGCCCTCGGATCGGCCAGGGTCTCGTAGGTCCGGAAGGCCTCGTGGTTGCCGATGGCCTGGGTGATGGCCCGGTTTTCCGCCATCCGGAGGGGGAAGGTCTTCAGGATTAGGGCCGCCTCTTCGGCCCCGCGATGGGCGTGGTCTTTCTCGGAGCGCTTGATATCGTGGAGGAGCCCGGCCAGGTGGGCCAGCAGGACAAGCCGCGGCAAATCCGGGTCGCCCGCCCCCTCGATCAGGACGAGCGCCCCCGTGTCGATGGCGACCTTCCTGACGTGCGACTGTCCGTGCCCCAGACAGTCTCCGTAGCCGGCGGCGAGGCGCAGCGCCTTCTCCACCAGGGGCGCGCCGTCGAACAGGGCTTGCGATCGCTCAAGCTCGGCATGACGTTCGATGTAGAAACGCGGCGATCCCACCGCGCGGGCAATGCCCTCGGAGAGCTCCCGGGCCTCGACATAGTCTTTGGACAGCAACGTAATCCCCTCCCGCAGCGGCCCCTGCAATCCCGTTTTTCTGCATATTTATCTACGCGATTTCCGATAAAGTTGAAAGAGGAAAGATTCTGACGTGTCCGTGACGTCCCCCTCAAACTTGTTGACGGCGCCATGGCTGTCATGTAGATTCGGCATCGGGGTGATTTTTTTTCAAACATGCGACCGGAAAAGGAGGGCGAGAATGGCTGGTTTACGGGAGATGTTGGGGTGCGAGTATCCGATCATGCAGGGGCCCATAGGCGCCCTGAACAGTCCCCGGCTGGTGGCCGCGATTTCGGAGGCGGGTGCCTTCGGGATGCTTGCCCTCGGGTTCTCCGGTCCCGAAGAGGCAAAAAAATTAGCCGGCGAGGTTAGAGGCCTGACGGACAAGCCGTTCGGGGCGAACCTCATGATCATGAATCCCTCGAACGCGGAGATTCTCGAGATCCTGAAGGACGCCGGCGTCACGATGGTGACGACCTCGGTGGGGGCGCCGTCGAAAATCTATCCCCTCATCCATGCCTTGGGCATGCACGGCCTTCATGTTGTCCTTTCGCTCCCCCATGCCGTCAAGGCATCGAGGGATGGCGTGGACGGACTGGTGGTGTCGGGGGCGGAATCCGGCGGGATCCGCTCGGTCGCCTCCGAATCATCCACCATGGTTCTCATCCCGCTCGTTGCAGATCATGTCGCCGTTCCGATCGTCGCGGCCGGAGGAATCGCCGACGCGCGCGGCTATCGCGCGGCCCTTGCACTCGGGGCGCAGGGCGTCCAGATAGGGACGCGATTGATTGCTTCGGAAGAGAGTCCGGCCCCCCAGGCATGGAAGGAAGCCATCGTGGCCTGCCGTGACGGCGGTACGTCTCTGCTTCCCGTGAGGGAGATGAACACGAAGATGCGAGTGATCGTGAACAAGAAGATGCAGGATCTCCTGGCCGATCCCGCCGCGGATGTCTCCAGGGCATTCCCGTTTGCCAATGCCCCGAAGGCCTGGACCACGGGAGACTTCGATCTCTTCCCGGCGGGGGCGGGGCAAATCGCGGCGCTGATCCAGGAGATCAAGCCGGTCAAGGCGATCGTTGCGGAAATGGTTTCCTGACCGTTCGGGGGGAAGACCCCCAAAAAATGAGGCCGGCACGACGACCGATGGCAACCCCTTGACAGAACGCTTCGGGTTCATTATACGGATGACAAATACCTTGAGGAGGGATATATGAAACGATTCATCATCGCGGGGATTCTTTGTCTGGCCCTGGTTTCGGTTGCCCATGGCCAGATCCTGAAAGACGTCACATCTGCAGCCAGAGACAAGGCGAGCACCGTCGCCAAGGACGCCGCGAATGCCGTTGTCGATGACAGCTCGATTACGGCAGAGGTCAAGGCCAATCTCTTCGCGGATACGTCCTTGAAGGGTTCAAAAATCAAGGTACAAACCAAAGAAGGCGTGGTGAGCCTGTCGGGAACCGTGAAAACCCCCCAGGCGAAGGAAACGGCGGACACGATTGCCAAGGCCGTGACCGGCGTCAAATCCGTCAAAAACAAAATTGCCGTCAAGAAATAGTCGGAAGCCCCCCTTTTCTTGAGAGGCCGTTCCCCGACAGCGAATGGGAACGTCCTCTCCCCTTGGAAATCGAAGCACGGTGGCATCAGAGATCTCATGGGTGCGGCAGGTCTCCTTGACCGGAGTTCCAGCATCAGATTCCTTGAGAATGCCGGCAGATCTGCGTCTCCTAAATCGTGCTTTCTTCATTAGAGCCTCCTGGGGGTATTGTGCCGGGAAACGCTACTTTTGGGGGAACCTGACGAAGATCCATCCGGTCGGCGCGCCGCAACTCCACCCACTCCAACCATTGTCTCATCAACCGGGGATTTCATCTGATCAAGACGCCTCAAGGGTAAGCGGGACGCCGAGCGAGAGAGGGACATCCGGTTACGGAGACGGTTCCACGGGTTTGAGCCAGACCACGCCGTAAGGCTTCAGTGCCAGGGTCCAGGTATCGCCTTCGGGCAGCCATTCCCGACCGGAGAGGAGGCTCTTCCAGGCCTTGCCCGCCATTCCTAACGACGCAACGGGGATTTCCACGGCCGCCGTTGTTGCGGTCACATTGGTGATGGCCAGCACGGACTCTTCGCCTTCGGGGGAGGTTCGCCAGAGGGCGAAAACCCTCGGCGAGAGCAAGAGAACTCGTTGGGCGCCCCGGGGATGGAAGGCCCGTTCCCTCCGCCTGACCTGGATCGGGTGGGTCCCGTAGCGGAGCAGAAGGGACAGTTTGGACCCCGGGTCCCAAAGGTCCGCCATCAACGTCCTGGTGTCGACGATGGCGCGGTTCACATCCCGTTTCTCCCCCGAAGCCTCAGCCGCGTCCAAATCACTGGGCGTCCCGAGGGCGCCGTGGATGTAAATTCCCGGAACGCCCTTGAGCGTCAGGGCGATGCTTCGCGAGGCCAGGAAGCGGCGCACCTGAAAATCCAGGCTCTCGCCGGCGTCGGAACGGTTGAGGGCACTCCACCAAGTCGTGTTCAATTCGTAGGGTTCTTCCGTTGCCTCCCGATTGTTTCTTCCGGAAACCAGGGCTCCCATTTCCCGCGCCGTTTCGACGATGAAGCCGATCTCCTCCTCCGGGAGGATCCCTCGAACGCCCATCAGGCCGATCCCGTCATGGGTATCGAGGATATTCAGGAAGGCGGTCCGGTCCGACGGCGGTTCCAGTCCCTGGGCCCACTGTGAGAGCGGGGTGGCATCGCCCCGATAGAAGGCGAGCAGGACCAACGGCGGCAGGGCAAAGTTGTACACCAGGTGCGCCTCATCTCGGCCGTCTCCGAAATAGGCAACGTTTTCACGGTGAGACACGTTCGTCTCGGTGACCAGGGCTACCCCGGAGGCCGCGACGTCCACCACGTCCCGCAACAGCTTGATGATCTCGTGGGTCTGGGGCAGGTGGGCCGATTCGGTCCCCGGTTCAGACCACAGGTAGGTCACCGCGTCCAAGCGCAGCAGATCCGCTCCCCGCCGGACGTAGAAGAGGATGCTGTCGATCACCGCCATCAGGACGGCCGGATTGCGGAAGTTCATGTCGATCTGATCGGCCGAGAAGGTCGTCCAGAGGTACTTCGGCCCGTCGATGGTCATAAAGCGCGTCAAGATATCCGACGTCCGGGGGCGAAAGATCAGCCCTCGCTGCTCGGGGGTGAGGTCGTCGGGCGAATCATAGGCGATAAAGAAGTCCCGGTAGACGGGATTGCCATTGAGAAACTCCCGGAACATCCTGCTTCGCGACGAACAGTGGTTCAACACGGCGTCGAACATCAGGTCATACCGCTGCTTCGTCTTGCGGATGTCCGCCCAGGAACCCAGCTTGTCATCCACCCGGCGAAAGTCGATGACGGCAAACCCTCGGTCCGAGGAATAGGGAAAGAAGGGCAAGATATGCAACGTGTTGATCGCGCCACGGGTGAAGGTGTCGATAAATCGACGCAGCGACGCGAGGGGCGTCGGTCCGTCCCCCCGAACGCTGTCGCCGTAGGTGATCAGGATGAGATGATCGTTGGAGAAGCGCTCCCGGGGGTCGTAAGCCTTCTCCTTTTCGATCATTTCCGGAGACTTGTGGGCGAAGTGCACCTTGATGATCCGTTCCAGTTCGGGCAGCCACTCCCCGGCGGCCGTATCTCCGTAGAGGCAAGATAGCCGCTCGCGCATCCGGGCCTTCCGATCCGCCGGAATCTCCAGGAGTGGGCGCCGGTAGTCCGGTGCCTCGTCGTAAAACGTTCTCCTTCGTCCGACCTCCGGTGTTTGTTCCATCTTCACCAGCCCTTATCCAGTCGTTCCATCAGGATTTCCCGGGCCCGCTTCGGGTTCGCCTCTCCCCTGGACGCCCGCATTGCCTGTCCGGCGAGAAAGCCGACCGCCCCGGCGCACAGGGACCGCCATTTCTCGTCCGGCTGTTGCCGGTTGGCTCTTTTCGTCTTGCTGCGTTTCTTACCGCATGAGGTGCAAAAAGTGCATGTGTTTTTCATAATGATCGATGACGTCGGTAATGATTTGTTCCTTGCTCCAGCCCATCAGGTCGTAGTCTTGACCGCCTTCGCTCAAATACACTTCGGCTCGGTAGAACTTGAGCGCCTCCCCGCGTCTTTTTTGCGTGTCGCGCATGGCGAAGGCAGGGGGTGTGTAAGTGCGCGGCCGCACGCCGTAATAGAAGTTGTGTTCTTCGCCATGCAGAACTTCCAGCCACATCCGGCCGTCCTCGCCGGGTTTTACTTCAACGTCCATTTTCTTGAGCCGGAATTCCTCCGCGACGTCTTCCAGCGCGGGCCGGACCGTGGTGTTGATAAAATCAATCACTTCCGACTCGACGGGATGACGCAGAACATTCTGCAGCCTTCGCTGCCACGAAACCGGTTTCCCGGCGGTCTGCGGCATCAGCACGGCGCTGCGCCGGGAGATCCGTTTGGCCACGTCCACGCGCAGAGCGCGCACCAGTCCCCAGCACATCAGCAGCATGATGATGGTAAAGGGAAGTGCGCTGGCAATGGCCGCGGTCTGAAGCGCCCCCAGTCCTCCGGCCAGAAGCAGCGCCACAGCGACCAGACCTTCGCTCGTGGCCCAAAAGATGCGCTGCCAGACCGGCGGGTCGTCTTCACCGCCGGAGGCCAGCATGTCGATGACCAGCGAACCGGAATCCGAAGAGGTCACAAAGAAGGTCACAATCAGAATCGTCGCCAGAAACGATAGGATTGCAGAGAATGGCAGGTGTTCAAAGAAATTGAACAGGGCCATCGTGGTATCGGCAGCCACGGCATTCCCCAGGTCGGTTGCGCCCTGAACCATGATCATATGCAGGGCCGTGTTTCCGAAAAAGGTCATCCACATGAACGTGAATCCGGCCGGAAGCAATAAGACACCCGTGACGAATTCCCGGATGGTCCGCCCCCGTGAGACCCGTGCGATGAACATGCCGACAAAAGGCGCCCAGGCAATCCACCAACCCCAGTAGAACAGCGTCCAGCCGCCGATCCAGCCGCTGGGCTGATAGGCATACAGGTTAAAGGTTTTATTGACGAGGTCCGAAGCATACGCGCCGATGTTCTGGGTGAGCGTCTGTAACAGATAGACGGTGGGGCCGACAATAAGGACAAAGATCAACAGCCCCGCAGCGAGGAACATATTGAGCTGGGAGAGCCTGCGAATGCCGCCGTCAAGCCCCAGCACGACGGATATCGTCGCAATACCGGTGATGACGGCAATTAAAAGAATCTGTACATAGACATTGTTGGGAGCGCCGATCAGATACGTGATGCCGGCGTTGACCTGCATGGCCCCGAAGCCCAGCGAGGTCGCCACGCCGAACATGGTTCCCAGGATTGCGAAGATGTCCACGGCATGACCTACCGGGCCGTTAATGCGATCACCGATAAGCGGGTAAAAGGCGGAACGGATGGTCAGTGGCAGGTTGTGCCGATAGGCAAAATAGGCCAGCGAAATGGCGACCACGGCGTATATTCCCCAGGCGTGAACCCCCCAGTGGAAGAAAGTGATCTTCATCGCTTCACGGGCCGCTTGCACCGTCTCGGGATCTCCCACCGGCGGCTTCATGTAATGCATCACCGGTTCGGCCACACCGAAAAACATCAGCCCAATACCCATGCCGGCTGAAAAGAGCATGGCAAACCAGGACCCGTAGCTGTAGTCGGGCTCGCTGTGGTCGGGACCGAGCTTGATGCGCCCGAAATCAGAGATGGCCAGAAACACCACGAAGATGAGGAAGGTGGCCACCGCCAGAACGTAGAACCAGCCGGCGGAATGTACGATCCAGTTTTGCACACTGCCGAAGATCGCCCCCGTCCGCTCGGGCCAAATGATGGTGAAGACGACAAAAAGGACGATCAACCCCGCGGCGCCGAAAAAGACCGGTGGATTGATTTTCATCCGGGGCTTTGTATCGGAATCTGCTTTTGCCTGGTTCATCGCGGTCCTCCCCGAAAAAGAAAGGTGGATTGATTTGGATGTTCTCCCGGACGCCGGAACTGACGGCCGAAATGGATGCTGAACCGGCAGGTTCCCATGTCGTTTCTTGGTGTCCGAAATCTCCGCTGGACGCATCGGCAAACGGGTCGCACCGGGACGAAACCGCGGCTGTTAAAGGCTTGCCGGGGCTCGTTCACCGTTCGAGTCTTTTTGATATCAGAATCTGCAATAAAAATCAAGGGGTTGGATGAGACTATCCAACCCCTTGATGGTGTGTGGTGCGCCCAGCAGGATTCGAACCTGCGGCCCCCAGATTCGTAGTCTGGTGCTCTATCCAGCTGAGCTATGGGCGCAAATACTGGCGGAGAGAGCGGGATTCGAACCCGCGGTACACCTTTTATGGGCGTACAATCGCTTAGCAGGCGATCGCTTTCGGCCACTCAGCCATCTCTCCGC
>ENA-UPTA01000021-UPTA01000021.1-activated-sludge-metagenome-genome-assembly--contig:-NODE-21-length-148541-cov-10.108327_pt1 | contig 148541 bp, 122 predicted proteins | sample MGYA00238184_ERZ773361 | MGnify/ENA primary metagenome ERZ773361 (study PRJEB29100, sample SAMN05720205) | activated sludge metagenome | isolation source: anaerobic digester from wastewater...
TCATTAATGATATACATTTCTGGTTTTGCAAAAGGTTTATATACCGTAGATTTCAAATTACCGTGGGGGCCTGTTCTTATCCTTCGTCCTTTCTTGATCCATATTTGTCCCCATCCAGTGTTAACTGGGATATCTACATAAGATATGCTTGAGGAATAGTCAACAATTTGGTTACTGATCTCACCATAGGGGTATGATGTCCCATCACTATCAATTTCTTCTTCACACTGTGGGAGTGTCATAGGGGTAGGGGGAGGTCCCACAACTTGGGGAGGTGAAGTAATTGGTATATCATGAAATGGAAAACCTAACGTATTAAAAGACACTTTCGACCACGTTCTAACACCCAATTCCATTGTCTTGTTGGAATTGTTGTTGTTATAAAGATTTCCTCCAACAACATATCTGAAAGACTGATTGTCAAATCCAAACGGAGGTAATTTTGATGATGTATCAAAAAATATCCTTGTTTTAACATTGTTTTGAAGAACACCTAGTTTATTGAAGTATGTTGCCCTCTTGGGGAGCCACAAACCTGGACACACTGCATCAGAATACCATGTTCCCCCGTCAATATCCCCAATATATGAATTTGGTGGCAGATCATAATCAATATATATTCTTGGACACGGGCTTAGACTAAAATCTAGCTCTACCCCTTCTGTTATTGGCGTAGAAATCGCAATACCCCATTGATTTGTTCCAGAAAACCATGCTCCAACAAGAGTTGTAATGTCAAGTGTTCTATAGGCAAGATTTGTTGATGTTAAATCCCACACCCCAGATGCCGCCGTAATAGGTGAAATAGATGGCATGTTATTAATCTGAAAATTTCTTGGGTCCCATGTTGAAGTTATTTCATTCACGTTGACTTGCACTGACGATGGAAGATTTGGATCAATAATATCTGTTACCAATGTTGCAGAATTAATTATGGCATTCGGAGGTATTATGTCTCTTATTTGTGGGTACATCACTAGAGAGTATTTACTGCTTGAGTTCTGCCAAGATGATGCCAATATAAATGTGTTATCAATGAATGTTGTTACACCATTATCCACATTTAAACTAACACAGCTGCCAAATGCATTAAGTCTAGAATTAATATTTGTTGTTGCCATTTTTTTTGAAAATGGTTTTGCCAATTGGGTGTTTCCATTTACATTAATTAGAAAGTCATCTTTTTTTATCTGGTAGTTTGAAATTTTAGGAATATCCGGTTTTTTAGGAGAATATGGTATTGGATTTAAGCCATTATCAAAGAGCTTTGGAAAAGCAAATACCATTTGAGTAATTCCTGCTGAACTCAGTATCATGATTAAGCATAACAACAATACAAATCTTGCACGTGCGATGCTTGAAATCCTGTTAAACCCGAAATATTTTCCCATTTTTACCCCCTGTTTGTACTAATGAATATATAAATATCTGTTAATTTATTAAATATCAATTAAATAAATATAACATATAATAATATTAATTATTAATTTATGTTGAAAGGTAGGAATATACTTAACCACACGGCAATTAATTACAATAATTCAAAACTTAAAACTAATGATACAAAAAATTATTAAAAAGATCTTATTTCCAGAAATTAGAGAGATTTAACTTATAAGATAATTTAAGAAGATGGATGATGTTTATTTTTTATTAAGTAGTTTTCTGGGGTGGATGAGGGGATTTGAACCCCCGGCCTCCAGTTCCACAGACTGGCGCTCTAACCAACTGAGCTACATCCACCACGCGGCAGAAATAATATATGTTGTTTGAGAGCCTGTCAAGGCTAAACTTGGAGGGCTTGACAAAAATATTTGGGGGTTTAGAATCATTTTGGCAGTTGAAACCAAAGAGTGCTAAAGGCGGAAAAATGCAGGAAAAACCAGAACACAAAAACAATGCACCGGACCAAGAGAACGGCGCACCAGAACAGGTGGTCAAACTTCAAGAGACTTTGGAAAAGGTAAAATCGCTTGAAGAAGAGATTGATAAACTCAAGTCTTCCCTCTCTGCCCAGCTGATGGACAACGCCCGCATCATCCAGATTGCCAACAGGGAAAAAGAAAACATGGCCCAAAAAACTCGCAAAGAGGTGGCCAATTTGCTAATTCCCGTGGCAGATGATCTGGAAAGGGCAATGTCCATGCTCGGAGAAACAGGGCAAGATGCAAACTGCAGGGGCCCTGTGGAATTTATCCTGAAGAGCCTGTCGAATGCACTCTCTCAAATGGGGTTAAAAGTTGTTGATCCCATTGGAGAGAAATTTGATCCACACAAGTTTGAGCTTGGTGGGCAAGAGGAAGGCAAAGGGGAAGAAGACACGGTTTGCCGGGTGCTTCGAAAGGGCTACAGCATTGGAGAAGAAATTATCAGGCCAGCATTGGTCGTCTGCATCACCAAAAGCAATCATCAAAAGGAGGAAAATCAATGAGCAAAATAATAGGAATTGACCTTGGAACTTCAAACAGCGCTTCCGCTGTGGTAATTGGAGGAAAACCGACAATCATACCAGCAGCGGAAGGAGTTTCTGTTGGAGGAAAGACCGTCCCGTCGTACGTGGCTTTCACAAAAGATGGGCAGATGCTGGTTGGAGAGCCAGCCAGAAGGCAGGCCGCACTCAACCCGGAAAACACGATCACAGCCATCAAGAGGAAAATGGGCACCAACTACAAGGTCAATGTGTTTGGCAAGGAATACACGCCACAACAAATATCAGCATTCATTCTTCAGAAGATTAAGAGGGACGCCGAGGCCTACCTTGGCGAACCGGTGAGTAAGGCCGTAATCACCGTCCCAGCTTATTTCAATGACGATCAAAGGCAGGCAACAAAAGATGCTGGAGCAATTGCTGGTCTTGAGGTCCTGAGGCTAATCAATGAGCCAACGGCCGCCGCATTCGCCTATGGCGTAGACAAGGGCGACAAAGAACAAAAGATCATGGTCTTTGACTTCGGTGGTGGAACACTTGATGTAACAATAATGGATTTCGGGCGTGGAGTGTTCGAGGTGAGGTCGACATCTGGCGACACACAGCTTGGTGGCACCGACATGGACAACATTCTCATCAACTACATCATGGACGAGTTCAAGCACGACACAGGAATCGATCTCAGGGGCAACAAGGACGTGACTTACAGGCTTAAAGAGGCCGCAGAGAAAGCAAAGATCGAGCTTTCCACAACCCTTGAAACCCAAATTAACCTTCCATTCATAGCATCTGATGCCTCCGGCCCAAAACACCTCATGCTTACAATCACCAGAACAAAGCTTGAACAGCTTGTAAGGCCAATCATCGAAAAATGCAGGGCACCAATGGAACAGGCCATCAGGGACGCAAACCTGACACCAAACCAGATAGACAAGATCCTGCTCGTTGGTGGACCAACCAGAATGCCGATAACACAGAAATTTGTCGAAGACTTCATGGGTAAAGCGCCGGAACGCGGCATTGATCCAATGGAATGTGTTTCCCTTGGTGCAGCAATACAGGGTGCCGTCCTTGCCGGAGAGGTAAAAGATGTCATTCTTGTCGATGTCACACCGCTTACGCTTGGAATAGAAACACTTGGTGGCGTCCTCACAAAGATGATTGACAGAAATACACCTGTCCCCACCAAACAAACACAGGTTTTCTCAACGGCGGCCGACAATCAGACCCAGGTTGAAATCCATGTCCTTCAGGGCGAGAGGCCAATGGCAGGCGACAACCTTTCTCTCGGAAAATTCATCCTTGATGGCATTCCACCGGCACCAAGAGGCATACCACAAATCGAAGTCACCTATGAGATAGACTCAAATGGAATAGTCAATGTCTCTGCCGTGGACAAGGCATCTGGCAAGAAGCAATCAATCCGCATAGAAAATGCCAACAAGCTCGACAAAAATGACATCGAGAAGATGAAGAAAGAAGCCGAGACCTACTCCGATGCTGATAAAACCAGAAGAGAAAAGGTCGAGCTCAAAAACAAAGCCGACACCCTCATATACACCGCCAGAAAATCGGCAAAAGATGCCGAGGGCAAGGTGGATGCAGAGAAAATCAAAAAAGTCAACGATCTTGCCGATGATGTTGAAAAAATGATCAAGGAGGACCAGACAGACAACCTGCAATCCAGAGTATCAGAGCTTGAATCCGCCCTCTCGGAGCTTGGCCAGCAAATGTATCAGCAAGCACAAGCACAGCAGGGCCAGCAAACTCAACAGGAGCAGCCAGGGCCTGGAACCCAGGACCAGGGCGGCAATGATAATGGAGAAGGGCCGACCATAAATGGAGAGGGCAGGGTAAAGGAATAATCAATCCCGCCTTTTTCATGTGAATCTGGAAGTTGCAAGGATGCAGTCTTCCCTGAGGGGGACTGCATCCTTGACATTATACAAGCACGAAGCAAACTAGGAAAATAATGGCTGCCAAAGATTACTACGATGTTTTGGGTGTTGGAAGAAACGCCACAGAAGACGAGATAAAAGACGCCTATCGAAAATTGGTCAGGCAGTACCACCCTGATACAAACAAGGACAATCCTGATGCCGAAAAAAAGATGGCAGAAATCAACGAGGCATACACGGTTCTGTCCAACAAAGAAAAAAGGGCAAAATATGACCAGTTTGGGCAAGTCCCGCCAGAAGGGGCAGGGTTCCCGGGTGGTGGATATGGCGTCAACTTTACCGATGATCTGGGGTCGTTTGCCGACATTTTTGACACCATGTTTGGTGGTGGTGGCAGGAGTCAGAGGCCAAGGGGCCAGGTTGTATACGAGGGTGCAGACATAAGGACCGATGTATCGATAACCCTCCAGGAGGCCTTTAGTGGCAAAACGATCCTCATTGACCTGCAAAGATTTGACAAATGCCCCGAATGCGAGGGAACAGGTGCTGCCAAGGGCACAAAACCAGAAACATGCCCGGATTGCAAAGGCTCCGGCCAGGTCAAAAGGACCCAGCAGACGTTCCTGGGTACGTTCCAGACAGTAGGCACATGCCCCAGATGTGGCGGCTCCGGAAAAGTAATCAGTTCCCCATGCCCAAAATGCAAAGGTGAGACGCTCGTCAAGGCAACCCACAAAATTGAAGTGAAAATCCCCGCAGGCGTAGAAGATGGAATGAGAGTCAGACTTGCAAGCCAGGGCGATTCTGGCAAAAACGGTGGCAGACCTGGCGATCTCTATGTAATGGTCCACGTCAAGACGGACAAGATATTCACAAGAGAAGGGGCAAACATTTATTCCCAGGTAACAATTTCCATGTACGAGGCGGCTCTTGGCGCCGAAATCACGATATACACCATTGATGGAAAAGAAAAAATAACCATCAAACCAGGTATTCAGCCTGGTGACACAATGACCCTGAGAGGCAAGGGAATGCCCTACCTCAACTCCAGCAGAAGGGGTGACCATATAATCAACTTCAAGGTGACAGTCCCCAAAAAACTTTCACAAAAAGAGAAGTCCCTGCTAAAGCAAATCATGGGAATAAAGGAAGAATAATTTGGAAAAACTGCTCTTTGGCACCGGAGGTGCCCCGCTCTCAACCACTGGTTCCGGCAGTGAAGCCGGAATAAAGAGGATCAGGGAGCTAGGGCTATCCTGCATGGAGATTGAATGGGTGCAGAGCAGTCCTTCTGCAAAAGAATCCAAAACACTTTCCGGAATCAGGGAAGAGGCAGAAAAAGAACCGAAAGTGATTCTTTCATGCCACGCATCATACTACATCAATCTGGCCGGAGAACCCGAAGTCATCGGTGCATCAAGGGACAGGATCCAGCGATCGGCGAAAGCGCTTTCGATTGCAGGCGGAAGAAATGTGGTTTTTCACCCCGCTTTCTACAAGGGGATGACAAGCGAGCAAACGCTTGGAATTGTAGTTGGAAACCTCCTCAAGGTAATAAAGTGGTTTGAAGAAAACAATGTAAAAGGTGTTTGCCTGCGCCCGGAAACAACAGGGAAACCAACACAATTCGGTTCCCTGGAGGAAATCATCAAAATTTGCCTCGAGGTTCCAAACACATTGCCCTGCGTGGATTTTGCCCATCTTCATGCAAGAGCAGGCGGCAAAAATAACTCCTACAAAGAATTTGCAGAGTCTCTTGAGATGATAGGAAAAAAACTCGGAGATGATGCCCTGAAGGACATTCATATTCACATGTCAGGAATTGAATATTCAGACAAAGGCGAAAGAAAACATCTTAAACTGGATGAATCTGACATGAATTACAAAGAGCTGATGAAGGCCCTCAAGGATTACAATGTTGCAGGAACAATGATCTGCGAGAGCCCGGTGCTTGAAGAAGACGCACTAATAATGAAGGCCCACTACGAGTCCCTTTGAAAGGGACCCAAGCAGGCCTTCACATTTTGCTCTATCTAGTTGATATTTCTATTTCAAAAAGCTGAGAATAACACCCACAATCTTGCCAATAAAGCTATAGTAGGATGCTTTCGTCTTGAAGCTGTATGGCGAGGTCCAGTTGGATGAACCGGCAGCATTGACAGATCTTATTCTCCAGTAGTAAGTTGTTGATGGGTTAAGGGTCGGAGATACATACGAAGTTGTTGTTATACCGGTTACGTTGACTACAGTGCTTGAAAATGTCATCGAAGTGGAAACCTGTAGATCGTAGGATGTTGCTCTGTCGCCAGCGCTCCATTGCAATGTTGGGGTGAGGCTTGAGGCCGTTGATCCATAGGTTGGAGAAGACGGGAATGGAAGTCCTGGAGGAAGCGGGAATGTTGTTGCGCTTGCTTCAGTACAATACTGAGAGGAGCCATTATCGTTGATCGCCTTGACCCTGTAAAAATACTCTGTATCCGCAGTCAAATTAGTGTTGCTATAGGAAGTAACATTCTCGCCAACGGAGGCGATTTTTGTGTAGCTCCCAAGACCATTTCTACGCTCAATCTCAAACCCTGTTTCGTTCGTAGCGTTATCTTTCCAGGTAAGGTTTATCTGTGAAGATGAGACAGCTGTTGCAACAAGATCTGACGGCGGGTTTGGAGTTGGGTCAGAGGTCTGGAAATCCCAAACAGTTGACCAGTTGGAACCAACATCAACGCTGTTAAAAGCCATTACTCTCCAATAGTATTTCGTCTTCCAATTAAGAGTCCCGATGGCTATATCGTACTTTGTGGCAGTAAGATTGTTTTTGTCAATCACAGTTGTGCTGAAGTTGGACGCGGTTGAAACCTGCAGCCTGTAATAAGAAGCGTTGTTTGCAACGTTCCATTCAAGGCTCGGGTTTAAATACTGGAAAACTGTTCCTGTTGTTGGAGTTTTGAGTGTTGGTGTATCTGGTACCGGTGGATGTGTTTTTGCACTGGCAAGATTGCTGTAATCTGAATAGGAGTTAACGTTTACAGATCTGACTCTGAAATAATAAAGCGTGGTATCTTTGAGACTTCTAACCGAGTACGAGACAACATCGGGCTGGAGATTGCTTACAAGCTCCCATGCCCCAGATAGTCCTTCCCTCTTCTCGAGCGAGAACCCGGTTTCATTGTTCGAATTGTCAGTCCACGCTACATTGATTTGTGATGTAGATACTGCGGTTGCAGTAAGGTTGGATGGTGGATTTGGTGGCGGAGCTGATGCAGTCCTGAAATACCACACATCAGACCAGGAAGAAACCACATTCTGTGCGTTAACCGATGCTACACGCCAATAATAAAGACTGTTCCAGAAGAGCGTTGCATCATTCACCTCATAAGAAGCTGTCGAGATATTGCTTGCATCTACAATCTTTGTTGCAAAATCAGAACCCTCTGAAACTTGTACTTTGTAGGTAACATCGCCAGCAACAGCATTCCATTCAAGTTTTGGGTGCTGGGATGATACCGTTGATTCATTTGCCGGTGATTTAAGATTTGGCGTGATTGGAGCGGTAGCATTTGTGGCAATGAAGGACATTTCGTCACCATAAGCACTTCCTGATCCACCAGTAGCTTTTGCTTTGTAATAATATTTTGTACCATTGCTAAGGCCACTGACCATTGCATAAAAGGTCCCGGTTGAAGTTTTTGTTTCGCCACTTGTTGACCAGTTGTATGGCCCACCAGATTTTGTTCCATATTCGAACTTTACTGTTACAGAAGTTTCAGAACCCATATCTGTTAATTTGCCATTGAGCTGCGCACTGGACGGACCAATTCTTGATGCCTGGACTGTCTGGACAGTTGGTGGAGTTGCTGATTTAATCTTAAGGACGGTAACAGCATAATGCTGGAGACCCATTGAGCTGTAACTTCCACCCCAAGTCATTGTATGGGCTGCATAATCCCAGGTATCCCTGATATATATCTTGTTTGTGCCATCAGAAGTATCGTAACCATAACCAAGCATCGAATGGCTTGTGACCTGGATCATGACGGGTCTTCCTGCGTCAATCTCGGCCTTGAAATCGTCAAATGTAAAACCTTTGTTTGGATCAGTTCCTTTGCCTTTAATTCTTTGCGTGAAATTATCAAGCACAGTATAACCTCTGGACTGAACAAAAAGCTTCATTCCATGGCACCCGTCTCTATAGGTTGGCTCAGAGCCAGTATAGTCAGAGAGTTTATTCCCTACATCATCTTCCCAGAACATGGTCCCACCATCAATGTTTCCATACTTTGACTGGTTGGTTCCCATGTAGTCGCCAGTGCAATCACCAAGGGCATGCATGACCCATCCGTTTGTGATATATGGATCAGGCTCAGAACTGTAAGTATCTACCCAAAAATCATCAACATGGCCCCTGTTCTTTCTCTGATCAAGGTTCTGCATGGTTGCAGAAAGCGGGCATTTGCCATACCCCCAACTTTGGTTGTTCATTGGACACACACCATTATTGGTTGGGCCTTTATACATATCCGGAAAACCGTTGTTGTCGTAGTAACCCATCATCATTGCAGCACTTGTTGCAGAACACCCATAACACCAGTCAAAACCTGGCACTCCAGTGAGTGTTTTTGATACTCCCTGGACCTGTGACATTGGCTCTCTGGCCGGTGGCTCAAGAACTGGTGGTGGTGTGCCATCAATGATTATTGCTCCAATATTTCCTTCAGTTTTGTACCCCAATGAGGTTCCAATACCATGGAACGACATACCCAGAATTGAAATGGCAAGAAGCAAGGTCAGTAGAAGTTTTTTTCCTTTCATATAAAACTTCCTTTCCGTCAACTGTATGGGATTGTTGACATTTGCTTTAAATATAGAAAATTTTAAATAAAAGTCAAATTAAATCGTTGCCAGAATGACGTTTATTTGAGATTAGTTTTTAATCGTGATAAATAAATACAGATAAAGAATTATTTAATATAAACGCTGATGAATAATCTCAAGTTGAGAATAATTCTTGAGTATTTCAATAAATCATAAGTCTTAAAATATCAACAATCCATATAATAATATCGCATATCTTATTAGAACAAAAACCAAAAACTTGGCTATTTAATCGAACCGACATGGGCGCTCTTCTTGACTTTTTGATTTTTTTTCTGCTATTATGCTGACAAATTCTAAAAGAAAGAGGCGGGAAATGTACTCAAGGAATATCAATCACAAAAGTCTTTGAGCCGGGCGCCAAACCGTCAGTCTGACGGTTCCGCATAATAAACCGGACGCGTCCCGCCAGCCAAAAATCTAGATCCTTTTTGTTTGGTGGCCGCGCCACACAAAAAGGAGGAATTGTTTTGGAGCACAGCAAATTTACTTTAAAAGATGTTCAGGATGTTTACACAGGAGCCCACAAAGATCTCTGGGAACTCGTCATGGGAGAGCAAATCCATATCGGTGGCTTCGCTTCATCGATGGAACTCGCACAGAGGGCTGGAATCAAAGAAGGTGCGAGAGGTGTTGATTTGTGTTGCTGTGTTGGCGCAGGCATGAGGTTTCTGGCAAAAAACTTCAAGGTCAGCATGGCAGGTGTCGATGCAACTGACAGGGTCCTTGGCGAGGCTGTGGAGCGGGCCAAAAAAGAGGGGCTGGGGGCAAAACTGGAATTCAAAAAAGGTGATGTAACAGCAGTCCCGTATCCAAACTCAACGTTTGATTTTGTGTGGGGCGAGGATGCATGGTGCTATGTAGAAGACAAGGGGAAGCTCATCTCTGAAGCTGCAAGAATATTAAAACCTGGCGGGACAATTGCCTTCACCGACTGGATCGAGGGACATAACAAACTGACAAAGGAAGAAGCATCCAGAATTTTTGATTTCATGAAATTTCCATACATGGAAACCCTTGAAGGTTACAAAAACCTCCTTGAAAAAAATGGCTTCGAGGTAATTGAAGCGGCCGATCAGAACCAGTATTTCGCAGATACAATTCAATTGTACATCGACATGCTCACAAAACAGTTCACCTATGATGCCCTGAAGATAATCGGGGACGATGCCAGCATGATGCAGGCCATGGGTGGCGAGATGGTGTTTATGAGAGACATGGCCCGCGCAGGTCGTTTCAGCAGGGGACGATTTATAGGAAGAAAGAAGTAGAATGAAAGAAGTTTTCCAGAATCCCATCTATATCGATGTATTCGAAGCAAGGCAAAATGCGGAAAATGCAATAAAATATGCCTGCTCATGGGTGCCAAGGGAGCTCCTGGAAAGCTTCGATCTTAAAACAGCAAGGCTGATGGGCTGCGGAACACCATCCCATGAGTCCGCCGGAGAAAGAAAATTAAGCGGAGAGGTATGTTCTTTCTGCAAAACCATAGCAGGTGCGCCTGGCAGTGGCGCACCTGTGATTGGCTGCACCTCATGCGACCAGATGAGAAGGTTGTCAGAGATCATTCTTTCAGAAAAAGATAAAACCGGATTTATGGTCAATGTTCCAAAAACTTGCACAGATAACTCGAAAGAGCTTTATCGCAGTGAAATAAATGCCCTTTGTTCACACCTCGAATCGTTGACTGGCAAGTCATTGACTGATGAGTCACTCAACATCGGCAAGTTAAAAAGTGTTTGTGACAAAAGAAATTTCATCAGATCAAAGTTGAGACTACTCAGAAAATCCTTAAGTGCTGTTGATTTTCACTGCCTTGTCCATCTGGAATCCCAGACCGGACCTGATTTTATGATATCCTATCTTGAAAAACCTTTTAAAACAAAAATCAGCCCAAAGAAAAAAACCATGCTGGCAGGAAGTCCGTTGACACTTGAGGACGCAGCATTTCTAAAATTGCTGGAGGATTCAGGTTTTGACATTGTTTTCAATGCCACATGCACTGGTGACAGGAGTATTGATTTTGATGTTTTAATAAAAGATGATCCGATTACTGACCTGGCCGATTCATATTTCAATCGTCCACCATGTATATGGAAAAGACCAAATGATTCTTTTTATTCCTATGTTTCTAAAAAACTCGGAGAAACCGGTGCAACTTCAGTGATCTGGAGATCAGTGAGATATTGCGACCTGTGGAACATCGAGGCCCAGCGGGCAAAACAGATAATCAATCTGCCAATGCTTGTGCTTGACATGAATTACTCAGACACCTGCTCTCCAAGGACTGCAACAAGGGTAGAGGCGTTCAGGGAGAGTTTGCCACAATGAAACAATACTGGCCAGACCCAAAACCAGAGAGAATAACCTACGATCAATGGAATTCCCAGTTCAGGATGATGCCTGAAAGCCAAAAGAAGGCCTTTTGCTATCTGGAGGGAACCTCCAAAGAAACCCAGTATCTGGAAGAGCCAAGGTGCTTTGCCGAAGACCAGGGAGACCTGAGGCTAAAATCACTCAGGTATGACAATTCCCTCGCTTCAATAAGACTATGGTCTTTCCTGCTTTCAGAGGAGGAGAGGCTCCACAAGGCAAGGCTTGCAGGAAAAAAGATAATCGGGACACTCAAAGATCTCGGTACAATGCCAGTTCTGACCTACTCATCACCAGACACTGTCGCTTTCTATCCTGACGGGGCATGGTGGATACCATGCATCATGGAGATGTCGGAAGGGCTGCTCAAAATGGCCGACTCGCTTGGCCTTGGCGAGGAAGTGTGCCCTTCAAGAGCTACCCTTTCCGCCTACATATCAAACAACCATTTTCCAAGACCGGACTACCTGATCGCCGCAGTCGGGTGCTGCTGTGACGATTTCTCGGCAATCATGCAGAGGCTTGCCGACACGGGAACAAAAACGAGCTGGTGGGAGCTCCCTTTCAGGGGCAGTCCGTCCGCCGGCGAGGAAGTTGAATTGCTCCCGACAGGATTTTATGCCCCAAAAAGAACGGCCGATTTTCTGGAAAGGGAGTTTGACAGAGTAAGAAACGAGCTTTCAGAGTTTCTCGGGCACCCTGTAACCGACGACATGGTTTCTGAGGGTATAGAGAAGACCAACAGATTCAGGCAGATAATTGGCGAGGTAAGGGACCTTTGCTATGGCTCTTCGCCATGCCCCTTCCCAGCACTGGAAACCCAGATCTGCGAAATGGTAGCCATCCACTTCTGTTCGGACAGGGAGGAGGCAACAAATGTGCTTGCCCATGTCCTGGACACGGTCAGAAAAAGGGTGGAAAGTGGCACTGGTGTTCTCCCAAAAGAAAACTGCAGGGTGGTCTGGGTGAACCCGGTGGCAGACCTGAGGGTCATGAACCTCTTTGAAGACCTTGGCGGGGCAATCGCCGGAACAGAATATCTCTTCAGGCATGCACTCGTCCAGATTCCCACCAATATCAGCCCGATGAGGGCCCTGGCACTGACAGCCCTTTCTGACCCCATGATAGGCCCGGCGTGGCAGAGGGCAAAGATTGTGGTTGACGAAGTAAAAAAATACAACGCGGAAGGCATCGTTGTAAGCAACATTCCTGGCGCTTCCCACAGCGCAACCGAAGGAAACATCATCAGGGAACTGGCATCAAAAGAGGGGATTCCGGTGCTCCAGATATCGGTACCACCCCTCACGGACGCAACATCATCACAGCTGGGCACAAGATTTGAAGCCTTTTTCGAGCTGATAAGAAGCAGGAGGAAACAAGAATGGCAACCTACACCCTTGGCATAGACCTCGGCAGCAGGACCGCAAAAGCTGTTCTCTACAACATAGACGAAAAAAAGATAGTATCGGCAATAGTCACCGATACAACTGCCGATTCAAAAAGTGACGCAAAGAGGGTGCAGGAACTTGCTCTTGAGTATGCAGGCATTTCGGCTTGCGAGCTAAAAAGAACGATTGCAACCGGTTACGGCAGGGGCCTCGTGGACTTTGCGTGCGACACTACAACAGAGATCACATGCCATGCAATTGGCGTCCATCTTCTCGTGCCACAGGCAAGAACAATCATCGACATTGGAGGACAGGACAGCAAATCTATCCATCTCAATGCCGACGGGACCATAAGGGACTTCTCCATGAACGACAGGTGCGCGGCGGGAACAGGGAGGTTTCTCGAGGTCGTTTCAAAGCTCCTCGGGACAGACCTCGATGGAATGGCAAAACTGGCCGGGATGGCAACAGATGTTCCAGAAATAAGCTCGATGTGCGTTGTCTTTGCAGAAAGCGAAGTGATAGGGATGCTCGCAAAGGGCATCAGAAGAGAGGAGCTTTCGGCAGGCATCCACAAATCAATCGCCAGAAGGGTTGCAGGGCTTGCAGAGAGAGGAAGGATTGAACCCCCGGTTGCTTTTACCGGTGGCGTCGCCAAAGACATTGCAATGATAAGGGCCCTGGGCGCAGAGCTCCACGAAAAACTACTCATTCCACCGGACCCAAGAATAACGGGCGCACTGGGCGCAGCAATCATAGCGACAAGGCAACTCGGCGAGAAAGGCTACCTTGCCTGCACCGAATTCAAAACCATCAACCTCCAGCAATCATTTTCAGATGTGTCCCAAAAACGGGAAGAGCAGGACAAGCTCATCGTGGACAGCATAAAGGGCGATTGTTGCCCATGGCCACCGCCAGCCAGCAATTCATCAGAGTGTTGCCACCAAGAGGAACAGCGGGTTTGCTGCGGCTCTGGCACCCAAAAACAAACGAATTGCAGCGAAAACGAAGGGGCATCGTGTTGCAGCACTACAAGCATGAATGAGTCAAAATCATCATGCTGCGGGGAAGAGAAACCAGCCCTATGTTGCGAAGAGAAAAAGTCTGAATCACATTGCTCATCTGAAAAAGAGAGCACATGTGAGGGCGGGCCAGTGAAAACACAGCAATGCAATTCGACAACACCGCAGGGTGGCATGCATTCCGTGCCGTCACTTTCACACTTCGACCGCATGATCTCAGATTGCATCGAACTTGCCAGGCAGGCAAAATCAAGCGGCAAAAAGGTGGTTTCAATTTTCTGCGAGTACACGCCAAGGGAACTGATACTTGCCGCAGGTGCAATCCCAGTCTGCGCATGCGGAGGCAACCATTCAATGGCCGTGGCATCCGAAAAAGAGCTCCCGGCCAACCTTTGCCCGCTCATCAAATCGTCTTACGGCTATCATACCGAGAAGGCCAACCCGATATTCAATGAATCAGATTTGATCGTGTGCGAAACAACCTGCGACGGCAAGAAGAAGATGTATGAACTGATGGCAAAAACAAAGCCCATGCACATCCTTGAGCTGACCCAGAAACCGGATGAAGAGGCAGCATTCGAACACTGGCTGCTGGAAGTAAAAGCGCTCAAGAAGAGGCTTGAAGAGCTGACTGGAAACGAAATCACCGAAGAGAGGCTGAAGGCAGCAATCAGGACAATGAACAGGGAGAGGGTCCTCAGATCAAGGATCGCAGATTTTGGCGGGAAATGCCTTACCGGAATGGAAGTGCTCCACGCCAAAAGCATCATCTCCTGCCAGGAGAGCGACTTCAAGGCATACGAAAAAATCATATCGGAGGCCAAGAATTCCGGTGACAGGTATTCGCACAAGCCAAGGATACTACTGACCGGTGTTCCATTGCCGCACCAGGCAGAAAAAGTCCTCAAACTGATTGAAGAAGCGGGGGCGGTTGTTGTGGCACAGGAAAACTGCACCGGGCTCAAGCCAATCGTCGACCCCATCAGTGAAGAGGGCGATCTTCTGGAAAATATTGCCAGAAAATACTTCAAACTGCCATGTTCGGTCATGATGCCAAACAAAGACAGGTTTGGACTGCTTGATAACCTGATTGAAAAATTCAGGCCCCATGGTGTCATCGACCTGGTATGGCAAGCCTGCCACACATACAACATTGAATCAGTGCTGGTCAAAAAACATGTCCAGGAAAAGTGGAAACTCCCCTTCCTCAAGATCGAGACCGACTATTCGCCCTCGGACACAGAACAGCTAAGAGTCAGGATTGAGGCCTTTTTGTCGGTTGCATCGCAAAACAACCTGAAAAAATCATACTAAAAAGCAATATTCAAAATTTGAAGATTGTTTGAAAAAACTATGGGGATTATAGGCCTGAAGATTATAGTGTCAGCGCAAGAAGGGGTATTTTTTCGTCCTCGTCCATGGTCTGCGCAAGGCCGACGGTTATACAGGTTTTCAGTTTGTTGTTTTTGAGGACCACCAGTTCATAGCCCTCCGGGAAATCCTTGAGGAAAGGCCCTGTTACGCCCTTGCAAAACTGTGGTGGTGGCTCCGAGCCAAGGCTCCACTGATAAAGGGCCGTTGAAAGCTGTCTTTTATATTGGTCAAAAATGTATATGGTCCTCTCGCCAAAATCAGGCCAGGTTATGACCAGTATGACATTTCCACAATGGCCAAATGCCCTTATCGATTCCTTTGGGTTGCCCTCTATCATCTCGGGATCGGCAGGAACACCACCTTTGTCAATCTGGATGGCCTTGCCAGTGACCCATTTCCCATCAATAAATTCCCATGGCAAAAGGACAGTGCCTCCAGCATAAGAATAAAGCCTCGAAGGCATTTGGGGTTCTCCATCCTTCCTGCTGGTCCAGCCAGATTCGAAGCGATCATAAATGCCCCTTCCCGGCCAAACAAGTACATGCTTCTGGAGCTGGTTGCCTTCCCCGTCAAAAACAAAAGCAGTCTCCGTTCTTTTGTCCATTTGAATAAATTATAGCGCCTTGTGGGTTTTTGCCAAGACCTATTTTCCCAGATACGCCTTTTTGGAGGAGAGAAGTTTTTCTATGGCCCAATTCTTCTGTCCAAAAACCTGCCAGAAAAGTCTTGATGTGTCCTGAAGATCATTGTATGTGAGATCGGTATAATCCTCACGGTCATATTTCTGCCACGCCGGGAAATACCCATACCAGAGGTCACCATTATCCCTTATCCAGTTATCGCAGGTTTCCTCAAGGCCGGTTATCAGTTTCAGTGCAAGCTGCTTGACAGACTCATCCTCATTCAGAAGATAAAGCTCCAGAAGATAATTGATTTCGCAGAGCGTATGATTTAGCGAAGCATGAACCTGGATTTTTGGTGTTCCCTCAAACCAGATGTAATCTTCAAACAAAAAGCCATTTCCAAATTTTATTGTGTGCCCAGATGCAAGCCTCTCGTATGTCTTTGCCAGCATCGATGCTTTTTCAAATGCACCCTTGCAGTCAAAGATCTGGGCACAATTTATCAAGAATCTGGAACAGTCAGTTGAAAACCTGGTATCCAGATAGTCTGGACCAAGCCCATACCATGATTCAAAAAGCTCGGAAATCACAGGCATTTTTTTATAACCAACATCGGGCGTTGTTTCTACGGCAATTTTCATTGTTGTCAAAAGCATGTCTATCAGGAGGCGATTTTTCTGCTGGCAATACCATTTGAGTATGCTGTTCGAGGTGTAAAAACCGGGGTTGGGGTAAAAAGAATCTTCAACACAACCATCGTAATCGCCAATCTGGGTTATGAACCAGAAACCATCCTGTCTCAGGATTTTTACTCTTCCAAGATCGCTGGCAAGCAAAGCTTCATTACTCCTCTGGTTCGTCATGTCGTGAAGGAGCTGCTTGGAAATAACAACAAAACCATCTTCCCATTCATCGCTGGTTTTGTCAAGATTTATTTCCAATTGCATTGAGTTCTCGTCAGATGAGAAGAATATGCCGCTTGGCGGGGCAACCCTCCTTATCATCCCAACATCCTGCTTCCTGTACCTGCCATTGGAGCAAATAAAGATTGATCTTTTGTCTTTGCCATAATCAATGAGGCAAGGCCCCTCTGGGACCCTGATTGTTCCAGAGCTAAAGCTGGGCACATACTCGGACTTTATTGGGTCACCTGCATAATTTGAGCGGGACTCATATGTGTGGGTCCAGTATATAAAACATTTTGGGCCCTCGATATTGGCACTGAGCAAAATCTTTGTTTTTGGGGAGTATTGCGGCTGGTAAAACCAGAAAACAACATCCCCGTTGAGGAGTGTCTGTACGGTGACCACCTTATTCAGGTCATCCAGTGTATATGAGTCTTCTTTTATGAAACGCTCAAAAGAGCCTGAGCTCATTATTTTTGGGTTGGTCTGAGTGCCGTCAACGCTGATTGAAAAACTGACCAGTGGTTCATCAACAATGCTTTCACCTTTGGCCAGGGTGCAACCAGCCAACAAAACTGCGAGCAAAAAAATGGCCACTCTTTTCACGGCAGCGCGACACCAACCCCTTTGTCCTTTGCGAGGACAGATGACATTCTATTGCCTCTTGGGGAACGCAATCTTCCAAGAAACGCCCACAAGAGACCGAGCAGAGTGATTATCATTCCAAGCCATACAAACAGCATGCAGTATTTCACCATAACAGTCATCGTAAACCTTATTGTATTTCTATCAGAATTTCTCAGGTCAACGAGTTTGAATGTGATCGTATTGTTCCCCACCGAGTCAATCGACAGGAAATACGATTTGCCATCAATTTCTGCAACAGACCCGGGAGTCATGTTGTCTTTATTAAATATAATCTCTTTTGACAAATCAGGACCATCTGAAACCAGGACCTTGATGACATCCTCATTGTATTCCAGGAGCTTGATGGTGTATCCGCCCTGCAACACAGAACTTCCCTTTCCAATAATAAATTCCATGTCTTCCCTGATATTTGAGACATAAACCATTACATCCCTCAAGAATGATCTGTGAATGAATGGTTTTGTAAAATAGGCCTGTGACCTTGTGTCCCACCTGGCACCGATTTTGCCTTTTATTTCAGAGTCCTTGTGGGTGAGTGTATACATGGTCTCGAATGACTGGCCATCACTTTTCACATATTCAAGCCCGACGCCAAAATCAAGACATTCCTTGTTTTGTGACGACATTCCCAAAGAAACCGATTCCTGCCCAAAAAATATCGAGCTTCCCACCACACCCATCAACAGGAGGCAAACACCCATGTGCGAAATAAAAGCGCCCCACTTCTGGACCCTGTATTTCAACATTACCTGGAAGTTTGAAACCAGCATTATTGAAGCAAACGCACCGGTAATCATAAAAAGGGGATCGGCCATTCCGGCCTCAACGGCCAGCACGACAAAAACAAGACCAAAAAACAGCGGAGCTATGAGTTGTCTTGCCAGATATTTTATGCTTGTCTTTCTCCACACCATCAAAGGAGTAATGGCACCACCAACACACATTACAATGGCTACGGGGATTGATATTGCCTGGTAGAACGACTGCGAAATGACCGCGGGTGAACCAAAAATCTGGGTGACAACCGGCAACAGGGTCGCGGCAAGTATGAACACGGCATAAACAGACAGGACTATGTTACCGATGCTCATCATGAAATATCTTGATGTATAGTGGCTCTCAAGACCATGAGGGACAAACTTCCACGAACGGACACACAAAAATACTGACAGCCCGACAGAGGCCAAAACCATGATCAGGTATGAAAAAAGCATCGATGAGCCAGCAAAAGAGTGAACGGACACATCTGAAAGCACGCCTGATCTGGTCAAAAAAACCGCCATTACAACGAGGCAGAAAGAGGAGAGCACGGCAACAACAACCGATCTGGCGTTACCATTGCCATTCTCATCATTGAGCGCAGCATGAATCGCAACAGTCTGGATGAGCCATGGAACCAGCGAGGCATTTTCCACAGGGTCCCAGCCCCAGTAACCACCCCAACCCAGCGTTTCATAGGCCCAGATGGAACCCATGGCAATGCCAAGACCAAGCAAGAACCATGATGCAATAAGCCAGGGTGTCATCCTTGAGAGCCAGATCTGGTGGTTCTGCTCGCATGGCCTGAAAAGATAGGCAATTGTCATTGCAAAAGGAACGGCCATCAACGCATAAGACAAAAACACAACAGGGGGATGGAAGGCCATCCAAGGGCTCTTCAGGAGAACGTTTAGCCCAAGGCCATCAGATGCGGCCTGCGGAAGAACATCAAATGTTGACGAACCTATTACAAAGATCGCCAGAAAAGCCTGTATGGCAAAAAGGACCACAAGAAAGCTCTTCTGCGATTGTGGCTTGAAGGAGAGGATGGCAGCAACAATCGAGATTGCAAGCAGCCAGAGGAGCATCGATCCACCCTTGTCGGCCCAAAAAACCGATATTTTATACCAGAATGAAAGTGAAACAGAGCTGTTGTGAAAAACATAGGAAAGTTGAAAATTGTTGTTGAGTATTGAAAGCATGAGATAGGATGACGCCAATACTGCCGACAGCATGGAAGAAACGGCAAACATCTTCTGGAACTTTGGTCTTGTGCAAAAAATTGCAGCAAGGACAGAAAAACCCAGACAAAGCCACATCAGCACATTACCGGCCATTTTCACTCCTGCCATGTCTGGAGAAACTTTCAAAAACCATCATCTTCTCCCTATTTTCCACTGCCACCAGACTCTTTTCCATCTTTATTTTCATACTTGCTTGGACACTTGACCAGCAGCTGTTCTGCGTGAAAACTCCCATCTTTGAAAGACCCTATTGCAACCCCTTTTTGGGCTCCGGCAAAGTTTTGTGGCAGAACACCATCCAGAATAACCGGCAGGACCTCACCTTTTTCATCCACCATATTGAAATAATTGAGGTTGCCTTCCTGCTTGAGGCTCTTCTGGTCAAGCACTCCGTAAACCTGATATGCCTTGCCACTTTTTGCCTCGCTAAAATCAGAGGTGAAAGGCGTCATGGAAGACAGGAAGAACCATATAGATACCCCAGAAAGAACGGCAATTGCGATAATCCCGATTAAAAGAGACACTTTCCTGTTCATTTTTTCTTCAATATCTTTCCAATTCTGACTTCAAGTGACACCAGATACGCAAAAATACCCAAAAAAACAACCAACGCCACAACAAGAACCGGTATCATATTTCCTCCATATCAAACCTTTGTGACAAAGACAGTATCCACAAATATAAGAATGTAAAACCAGCAAGCATGCCAAACACGCCGTAAAGCATCGGTCTTGTGAGGCCCAGGCCGCCAACCTGTTCGGGATGGAGCGAGCTGGTTATTCTCGGCATCACAAAAACAAGGAACGGTGTGGCAAGAAAGGCAATGATCGAGTATCCTGCAGAAATGGCAGCCTTTTTGTCCCTGTCCTCTATGAGCCACCTGAGAAGCAGATAGGCGATATATATCATCAGAAGAAAGACAATCGACGTCTCCCTTGGGTCCCAGTTCCACGGCGAACCCCAGGTGTAAGTGGCAAAAATGGAACCTGTAATGGTTGCCAGAACGCAGAAAACGAGCCCTGCCTCAGAGCTTCTGTGGGCAATAGAATCGTATACGGGTTTTCTCTTCGCAAGATAAGCTATCGAAAAGACGAAGGAAATGAAAAATGCAAGCGTTGCAACCCAAGCGCAGGGGATATGGAAGTAAATTATTCTGTAAAGATCTCCCATCGTTGCTTCTTTTGGGGTAAACATGAGGCAGTAAACAATCGAGGGTATCATCGTAAGGGGTGTCAGTACCGATAAAATGCGGCCAAAAAGCATTGTCTATTCCTCCTCAATATACGGCACCAAAACAAGCCCAGCCACCAGTGCCGCCAGAGATTCACTAATTATCACAACAACAAGATTAATCGAAAATGTGCCCTCTGCCAAGGCTTGGGAAGTAGCCAAAACAAGACAGACCAGCAAGGGAAGTATAACAGGCATGACAATCACCGGATAAGCGGCACTCAGTGCCCTTCCGCGCGACATGAGATAACCAACAAAACCCTGTGCAAAAGACAGGGCAGGACACCCGATCAACACCAGAAGGCCAACAAGCGGCAAGGCTGAGAGCCTGACGCCAAGCCAGAAGCACAGAAGCGGAAAAACCACGCAGGCAATCAACAGAACAAAAAACGCATTTGCAAGTGTTTTGGCAAGGAAAACCGAAGGCATGGGGACCCTGAGCCTCAGCTGGTCGGCCGTTCCCTCATCCTCCTCTTTTGCAAAAGACCTGGAGAGTGTGTCGGAAGAGGAAAACATTACAATAATCCAGAGGAGTGAGGCTATGACCCTTTCGCCCACTTTTGTCCCGGCAAGCGAAAATCCGAGTGTGGCCGAGAGGACGATCGCGAGTCCAAAACCAACCCCGACAAGATGCCTCCCCCTGAAAGCAACCCTTATCTCCTTTGCCAGAAGTGCCCTAAAACTGCGCAATTTTTCTCCATTCTTTCCAGGGATTGTTTGTGGCAATCACAACAGGCCCGCCAAACGACGAGACCATATTGTCAAGAATTGCTTTACCCTCAGCATCCAGGTGTTGCTCCGGCTCATCAAGCAATATGACGTCCCGGGCCACTGCAAAAGCTGTCATTAGTTTGGCCCTCTGCTTGAGGCCTGCTGAAAGCTCGTGGTAACGTTTTCCAATGTGGCCGGACAAACCCCATGCCACAAAATCAGGCACAGGAACTCTCGCCAGATCTGCAAAAAATCTGGCATTTTCAAAAACAGTCATCTCCTTGTAAAGACCAAGGTCAGGAGAGCACATGGCAATTCTGCCTGGCAACTGGAACCTCTCATGCTTCTTCTCTTTGTCAAACCACTCCATTGCTCCGGAAGAAGCCTTGAGAAGGCCCGCCATTATCCTCAACAGAGTCGTTTTCCCAGAGCCATTCGGCCCAATGATTGCCCACACACCATCCTCTATGTCAAAAGAAACGCCAGCAAAAATTGTTTTTGACCCGAAAGATTTTGACAGATTGCTGGCAACCATTCGCATAACAAAAGATTATAGGAGTGTTGCAAAATGAATCAAACCAGACTAATCTTTTTCTGTTAAAGTTGTCAATTATTTCACAAAAGGAGGAGTCATGTCAAAAGGCTATATCTTGAGTGCCGCAAGGACACCCATTGGGAAATTTTTGGGTAGCCTTTCGCCGTTTTCCGCACCAAAACTTGGCGGTTTTGCCATCAAGGCGGCCGTTGAAAGGGCCGGCGTAGAAAAAGAGAGGATTGACGAGGTAATAATGGGCCAGGTGGTCCAGGCAGGCTGCGGCCAGAACCCGGCAAGGCAGGCACTTATCCATTCAGGTCTAAATCCGGAAACAAACGCTCTCACAATCAACAAGGTGTGCGGATCGGGACTGAAAGCGATCATGCTTGCTTCGCAGTCCATCCAGCTTGGTGAAGCAGATATCGTAGTGGCAGGTGGAATGGAATCCATGACAAATGCGCCATATTACCTGGACAAAGCAAGGACTGAAGGTTACAGGTATGGTGATGGCATTCTTGTTGATGGAGTCATAAAAGACGGCCTCTGGTGTGCATTCAATGGTTCCCACATGGGAAACCTTGCAGAATACACCGCAAAGAAGGGCAATGTGACCAGGGAAGAAGCTGACCTTTTTGCCTTCAATTCCCAGGACAGGGCAATCAAAGCCGTAGAAGCCGGGATTTTTGATGAAGAAGTAGTGCCAATTGCAATACCCCAGAGAAAAGGCGACCCGGTAATGTTTTCCAGGGACGAGACCCCAAGACCGACAACAATGGACACCCTTCAAAAACTCAGGCCGGCTTTTGACAAGGAAGGGATCGTGACTGCAGGCAACGCCCCTGGCCTCTCTGATGGCGGCTCGGCAGTTGTTGTCGCATCCGAAAATGTAGCCAAAACCCACAAACCGCTTGCTTCAATAATTGATTACGCAACCGCACACACAGAGCCAAAAGAACTTTTCTGGGCACCAGTCTTTGCCGTCAAAAAACTGATGGAAAAAACAGGCCTGAAAATCTCGGACTTTGATCTCATTGAAGCCAATGAAGCCTTTGCTGTCCAGTGCATAGTTGACGGCAGGGGGCTCGAATGGGACCCAAATACAGTCAATATCTCCGGTGGCGCCATAGCACTCGGGCACCCGATAGGCTCCTCCGGTTCAAGGATTATTACAACACTGATCCACAACCTGAAGAGGAACGGCAAGAAGCGCGGACTTGCAACACTCTGCCTTGGAGGCGGAGGCGCCGTTGCAATGGCAATTGAACTGGTGTGAGGAGGAAGCAATGGAGATAAAAAAAGTTGGTGTCATAGGCGCAGGTGTAATGGGAAACGGGATCGCCCATGTATTTGCACAGACCGGATATGAAGTCGTCCTTGCAGAAGCAAACATCCAGCTTGCTGAAAAAGGCAAGGCAACTATCCAGAAAAACCTCGGCAGGATGGTCCAGAAAGGCACGATCACACAGGAAATTGCCGATGCAACACTTGCGAGAATAAAAACAACCGAAAACCTTGGAGACCTCAAAGATTGCCAGATCGTTGTCGAAGCGGTCACCGAAAACAGGCAGGTCAAAAACCAGATATACGACAAATTGAATGGTATCCTACAGGAAGATGCAATCCTGGCCTCAAACACCTCCACAATTTCAATCACCGAGCTGGCCGCAAAATACAAAAACCCAGGAAGATTTATCGGCATGCACTTCATGAACCCAGTCCCTCTCATGAAACTTGTTGAAGTGATAAGGGGAATGCTCACGACTGATGAAACCTACAATATCGTGAACGATCTTTCAATCAAGCTGGGGAAGACACCGGCAGTTGCAAACGATTATCCAGGATTTGTCAGCAACAGGATACTGATGCCAATGATAAACGAGGCAGTCTATTGCCTTATGGAGGGCGTTGCCGACAAGGAATCAATAGATACTGTAATGAAACTCGGCATGAACCATCCAATGGGCCCACTTGCACTTGCAGACCTTATCGGCCTTGATACCTGTCTGGCAATCATGGAAGTGCTCTACGAAGGACTGGGCGATTCAAAATACAGGCCGTGTCCACTGCTGAGAAAAATGGTTGCAGCAGGCCTTCTTGGAAGGAAATCAGGAAAAGGTTTCTACGATTACACCGAACAGAAATAACCATAAAATCTGACTCGTAGGTCAGATTTCAACAACCAACAACAAAAAAGCCCCGCCTGAAAGCGGGGCTTTTTTAATTCATCAGCGAAGACAGGGATTGTTTGCTACTTTACCCTTATCTTTTTGGTATAAGTGCAGGAATTGGCATAACGGTCAGTGGTCCTGAGGGTTATGCTGTAGCTGCCCGAGGAATAGGTGTAGCTGAATTCTTTTGTGGTGTCATTTTCAATGTTGAAGGTTTTGTCAATCTTTCCATCACCTTCGAAATCAAGATCAACAGTGTATGGTCCACATCCACCAAACGGGCTCACCTTGATGGTCATTGTGCCAGATGCAGGGATGACATAAATGTTGTCATTGTCCGGCTTTGCCTCTGGAATCAAGATCGAAATGTCGGGGCACTCACAAAAAACTACTGGCTCTTTTGCGCCAACTCTGAGTACTATGACCGCGGTATCCTGGTCCCTTAAACCCTCTGCGGAGGTGACAATAGCAGTATTTATGATATTGATGCCGGGGTTAAGGCTTATGTCTTTTCTGACTCTCAATGTCAGCTCAATAATTTTTACTTCTCCAGGATTCATGACTCCAAACGACCAGACGATTTTTTGCATGCCGAGTGATCCTGAAGGAATCGAGGATACGTATTCAAGTTCTCTTGGCAGGATATCAACCACAACAACATTGGTTGCTTCTCTTGTACCAATATTTTTTACAATTATCGTGTAGCTAACTTTTTCACCCTGCTGGGCCATGAATTTCTTTGTTGTTTTCGTGAGTGTAATGAGTGGCTCGCCAAGAACATCGACAGTGCACTGTGCAAATTCCGGGTTTGGTGCAGTATCGGCATATGTCAGAACGTTGTTGGTGAGTTTGGTGCCTTTGGCCAAGTGGCCAACTCTTACCCTTACGACAAGAACGAATGTTTCGCGTGGTGCAAGGCTTCCATTTCCAGCCAAACCAACAGAAGTTGTCCATCTGTTGTTGTCAACATCTGGCGGCGGGTTGGCATCGTAGAAGGTCACTCCCTTTGGATAGTTCTCGACGATATTGACGTTTGTCTGTGTGTATGGGGTATCGTTTGTAACAGTTATTGTGTAAATCAGAAGGCTGTCTGGAAGCACAGGGTCTGGAACGCATTTTTTTGTTATCTGGAGCGATGGCACAACCGGAACCTGGAGAATGAAGCCATGCATGTGGCCTCTTTCCTCAGAACGTGGGTAGTATGGGTTTGGCCATGGTCCGCCAGTTGGTGAACCAGCGCAGGTATAATAATTATTTTCTGTATTGGGATTGCAATCAATATCATCATTACCCCATTCAGTTGCCACACAGGGTCCCTGGCCATCATCCAGTGAGTTGGGATCAGAACCACCGGCGTTAGAACAAACCAGATAAGGCCTGAGCAGGACCGATGAATCTTCACCAGCGAGATATGTTCTTGTCGGTCTGTGAAGTGCTTTTGTATCATAATCCTGGTTCACATAGTCCCACCATTGGTCAGCTTTCCAGTGGATGGCTGTCTTTGCGGCAACGACCGTGAAATCACGGTGCCAGAACCATGAACAACTGTACTGTTTTGCATTAGAAGCATATTTTGGATTCATTGCTTTAGGGCTCCACTGATAGCCGGCTGGGAAGCCCGGTGGCAACGTTGGGGCAGTTTCTGCTCCGCTATTTGCTCCCATCCATCCGTTTGCCCACCATGCACCACCCTGGCCTGCCATTGGGTCAGCTGGTTGTGGATTGAGCCAGAACTGGTCGGTTGGAACCCTGTTGGTGCCACATGCCCAATAATCCCATTCTGTTCTGTACCATCCAAGTTGCCCTCCGCAGGTTCCATTATCAGCCGAGTTTCCAATTATTCCGACATAAGCTCCGGCATTTGCGCCATCAACAGGCCATGTTGAAGGATCCGGTGGGGTCCTGAAACCGGAGAACATGGTTTGCGAGTTTTGCCTGTCATTGTTGCAAAGTGTCAATGCACCATCCGCAATCATTATTTGGGAGAGCGGGAGAGTGGAATTCTCAAAAATCATTACTATCTCAAATCCATAATACTGCGGGTTCCCAGGCTCAAAATCCTGATACACTCTGGACACTGTAATGAAATCGTATGGGTCAGTGATATATGGTGTAATATTGAAACGGAATGTTGATTGCATCTGGCCCCAGCCTCTGCAACCACAATTTGGCCTGTAACCGCTGTCGTTGTTTCTTCCAAGGAATGAGCCAGCGCAAAGAATTGATTGTGGATTTCCAGGCCTTCCAGAATTAACAAGGATCGGCTCGTGTTGATAGTTTCCTCCACCTATATTCCTTCCAACCGAGTTGGCATACAGGTAGCAGGCAACAAGTCTTGAATTGTCCGGTATGTAGTCCGGGCGATATTTCAGGCGTGTTATTCCAGTGGCTCCGGGGGACGAATCATGGACAAACTGGCAGAAATAAGTCCTGTTTGCCCCGCCACCACCAAAAGCGGTTGACTGGGCAAGCATTGCAAATCCATATTTTCCAATAAATGGCGGAATGTCCTGATTGAGTCTGTTGAACGATGTTGTGAACTGGTGAACGTAGTAGAACCTTCCAGTATTCACATAATCATATTCCGGATACGGTGCACCATCACCAAAATATTGGTAGCCAAGAACCACACCATCAGTGAAAACGCCTTGTGTTGCTGTTGGCATGTTGTTAAATGACGCATCTCCACCAAAACCAGCAAGCCCGGTAAACGGGGAGTTGTCGTAAGAGAAGGCTATACTGTCTCCGCCGTTTGTTCCTCCACCAATCATGACTCCGCTGTGGATAGTTGGACCAACCTGCTCGCGGCTTGCAAAATAAGCTGTGATATTTGCTGTTACAGGTGGGATATTGACAGAAGAGGCATCAAAGTTTATTTGATAACCACCCGTTGGGAGGGGCTGGATTGGACCCGCTCCATCAGGATCAAACCCGAAATAAAGGGCGGCTGGATATATCGCTCCGCTACTAAAAGCAGCAAGCCTTCCATCGGCACCAAATGCAAGTGTCGGGTTTGGTGCAGCATTGCAGGCTGTCCAGCCTGTTGGTGCACCACTGTAAGCATCATGGAAACCAACCCTCGTTGTGATATCCTGACCAATTGTTACACCACCCTGGCCATGCATTGAAAATGCTGTTATAGTTGCTGTTCCAGCAAGTGGTGCTTCAAAACCACCGGATAGTGTTTGATAGAAGACTGGGCCAAAATCAAGTCCAAAATTGAAGCTTGCTCCAGTATAATTAAAGAGGTGTGATCCGATATCACAAATCCCTGTTCTGTCGTCACCAGCCATGTAAGGAATCCCACCATCAGGCGTGACTGGACCATTTGGAACATACAGTTTGCCACCGGTTGAGGTGCCAATGCCCAATATGTTCTGGGCACCATACCATGTTGTTATGTAGTCCTTATTTTCAACATTGCTATTGGCTTTGTCAGCGTAGAGAACATCCGAAATAATCTGGTTCAATACAGGAACTTCACCTCTGATTCCTGGGTATCCTGGCGGATATATAAGATAACGATCATAATATTCCGAGTTGAAATCTACAAAGAAGGTGCCAGAACCATATGTGGCCGTCTGGCCATCATTGATGATTCCAGGTGTTGTTTCTCTCCATATTTTATACCAGACTGAAGCAGCCATCTGGTACCTTGTTGGGGCAAGAACCAGCATACGCTCGCCAGGAGTGCTTGTGTAGAAGAAGCCTCCGCCTGGTTGCAAAGCTGTCTGGTTGCAGTTTTCATAAAGAGGAAGCGTTATGGGTGTTCCCCAGCTGAGGTTTGGCCTGTTTGGAGGAGTGTATCCATTGCGCTGGCACCACAATCTTCTTGCAAGGATTGACTGCATCTCTGTCATTCCTTCAACCCATGCGTGGAAATAAAGGTTGAGGTCATCATAATAGGCATGGACCATTTCATGTGCCAGTGCATCGAGTCTTGCTTCTTGTGCCGTCATGTTCCAGGCAGGCACGAAATAAGCCGCATCACGTGCCATGTCAGTTGGCATATCTATATAACCTATAGAGCCGACACCAGACTGTGTATACTGGGCAAAAGTGCCAGTTGGGAGGTTGTCATCTCTTCTAAAATAAACCTCAATAGAAAACATTGGGGCGCCAAAAACATCCTGGATGCAATTTTTCATTCCAATCGGGAAGCTCGGACCACCTTCTACAAAGGTCTGGATATTTGGCATTTCAGTTGCGCAATTCCAGTATGAATCAGGAGGTGTAGCACCAGACTGGCATGAACCTGTAAATCTCCAATCTATAATGCCCGAAGGTGCTATTTTTTGGGTTGGCAGTATTGGATTGTCATTGCGATATGTGTTTTGTGGGAGAGGATTAGTCATTATCTTTCCGTTGTGTTTGTAGAGCACCAGTGGATCAAAGTTGAAACCAGCAGGAACTCCCTTTGCAATCTCTTTAAGAGCCCTGTCCGCAATATTCCTGATTTTCTTCTGGTTCTCCCTTGAATATATCTGGACAAACGGAGTTTTTTCTCCGATGATCGGGGTCACATCAACCACGATCGCTCCAGGATTCGACTCATTTACCTTGCCTTTAGCAGTAGTTCTTGTTTCGAAGGCAAATACAGAACCGAAACCAATCTGCACAATGAACAGCACAGCTAGCGCCAATGAAAGTTTTTTCATGCTAACTCCCCTTTTTTTACGAAAAACAACCGAATGGTCTAGAATAGAAACAGTCTGAAAACGACAAACACAAATGATACCTGTACAACACAACCTGGGATTCTTAACAAACAATTACAATTTATTGATATTGAAACGAATTGTCAAGTGGCCCCTCTTGGGATAATTTCCAATGCAAATCTTTCTTTGGTCAAAATTTTCTAACAAATACAAAAACCATCACAAAATGGTCTATTTGAGATAAAATAGCGCACTTTTTTATATCAATGTTACATATATGTATATTATATGTATTAAGCTTGCGATATGCATAAAATTGGGCAAAGAATCATTATGAAAGCTTAGAAATTCTTGTTATTCAAATTCATACTTATCAATAATATTTAAACTTATGACTAAAATTAATAATTTATATATCAAAAAATAATTTAATACTTAATCGGTGAGCAATGCTCATATTTGATATTGATAATTTTTACTGAATTTAAAATAAATCGTTCAAACAGGTTTGGTATAAACAAACCTATGGAAAAGAAAAAATGCCATAGGTTTGCCAAAAACACGTTTCTTTTAATTTTAAAAGCGGACAAAAACTTCAAAGATAACTTGACACGCAAACCCCCCAAAATATACTACGCATGCATTACAAATTAAGGAGGAACCATGAAACCAACAGTCGACAAAGAGACTTGCATCGGTTGCGGAGTTTGCGCCTCGGTTTGCCCGGACGTTTTCGAAATTGGAAGTGATGGCCTTGCAGGCGTTATTGGTGGCTCGGATTGTGGTGGTTGCGGTTGCTGTGAAGAAGCTTCCGAGAACTGCCCAGTTGGTGCCATTAAGCTCTGAGAAAAACAGAAACAAAAAGCGGCCTCCTCAGGGGGCCGCTTTTTCATTTGTGATAAGAAGGTTTTCCTTAAAGAAGTTCTATTCCCCTGCTCATTTTTGAGACCGACGAGAAACACGAGTCTACACCTGTGATGTCTCGCACCCCAACATTTATCACTTCCATTATTTTTGTGGCCATGTCAAAAAGTTCATTTGAATAATAATCAATCTCCACCTGTGTAAAAACTTCATTAGGTCTTGCCTTGTATGTCACCCTGTCAATTTTTATTTTGACCTGGTCAGTGGGCTGATCACTGTAAGAAATCGGGTATATGCACCTTTCGCACTTCAGTCTGATAATCTCTGAAAGCCCCATTGACTCAAGGTGTTCCACCACACCTATGGCTTCTGGACTCGGCGGACAAAGCTTTTCAGGGTGGTCTCTAAGGAGTTCGGCAATTATTTCGTTTGTTTTCAAAACCGATATTTCATTGTCGTATATCTCGGCCGGCTTTCCATAGCTTGCCTCATTGAGTTTCCTGTAGGCTATGAACTCTGCTTCCCTGGATTTTTGCGGCCACACTGATTTTCTAACTCTTATATATGCATCCTGGCCATGCAAGAGGAACAATCCTGAGGGCTGAAGCTGGTCAAAATACCTGTCATAATTGATCATATCAATTCTTGCCCTGACTGGCCATCTGTATTTTTCGATAAGTTCAGAGACAAGCGCAGAAATCTTCGGCGAGGCATCAGCATTAATATCAAGCTTAAGCTCTCTTTCATTGGTTGGATTCATTGTTCTCCTCCATTATTAAGGCCCAAAAGAAATTTACTTTTTTGCGATGGCCCCAGGGTTGGATTTTTGTTTTTCACAAACTTTTTCTCGATGGCCTGTCTAAGAGGATCAAGAAAAACCGGGCCTTCCACTTCTATTTCAGAAAATACATTGCTGGTTTTTGGAAAAACATAAGTATACGTATCAAAAGCTATCTGGCCACAGCCCTTGCTGCAACAGACTTCTCGGGTTTTCCTTCCTTTGGTCAGGACAACAACGGGCAAAAGTTTCTCTGGCTCGGAGAGCAATTTTAGCGTAGTCTCATCTGCTGGATCCTGAAAGATTGATTTTAGTTTCTTGGTCACTTTACCCATAAGGTCTTTGTAGGTGTTGGATTCCTCCTCAATCCTTATATGATTTTTTTCATCAAAAGTCTCAAGGGTTTTCAGAGTTATTTTCCTTAAAATACCGCCCTCATAGCGGTTTCTCAATGAATATCCAGAGTTCTTCAAAACAAAATTGCAGTCAAGGTAAACGTCAAGCTGATCAACAAGCCTGATGTCACCCAGGCCAAATCCAAGCTCAATGGAAATCTTTCCAATGGCCTCTTCGACGGCTTTTTTATTTTTTAAAACCATATACTTTGATTCGTTTTCGAATTGGACCATTTTTAATGGTAATATAATGCCGCTTTCAGCCAAGTCAACGACTGATGCCTTGATTTGACAGTGATCACAACTAAAATGACCGTTTGTGAATCCAGATTTTGATTACATATCCAAGGGGCTGGTGGGCGTAGAAGAAAACCTGTCAAAGGCCGCTTTATATCCAATAGGGCAAGCATTAGAGCTTGCTATTTCTCTTATTCCACTGGGACTGCCATCAGATTCACGCTTCTGGCTTGAAAAGCTCGCCCAGATGTCAAGAAACAGCCAAAGCTCCGGCAAAAGGTTCAGAGCAAAACTGGCCCTTGCATCTTCTCAGGCCATAGGTCTTCCCATAGACATGGCAATCAACCTTGGCGCTTTCGTAGAAATGATACAGTCCGCAAGCCTTATACATGACGATGTTGTTGACGAGGCATCATTAAGAAGAAATGAGCCAACTGTAAACAGCCTCATGGGCAACCGTTTTGCGGTGCTTACCGGTGATTATGTTCTTTCTTTAGCTTTAACAAAATTGGGGGAACTAAAAAATCACAACCTGACAATGCGCTTTTCCGAGGTCGTATCACAAATGACGTTCGGTGAGGCAATGGAAATAGAGATAACATTCAACCATGCAAGAACAATCGCACATTATCTCACCACAATATCGCTCAAAACCGCTTCACTTCTGTCATTCTGCTGTCAAAGCGCCTGCCTGATTGCAAATGTTAACGAGAAAACAATAAATAGTCTTGCAGAATTTGGTGCAAATCTCGGAATGGCCTTTCAATTGATAGACGACACGCTTGATTTTATAGGCCCTGATGGAAAAGAAAAATGCCAGGATTTTAAAGAGGGCCTTTTAACCCTGCCCATTTTATTGTTGTGTATACAGGGAAACCCGTTTGATAAAAGCATTGATGAAATCCAGGTTCTGATAGCAGAGAAAAACACTCTTGCGCAAACAATTGACAAGGCCAGGGAATATTCTGTAAAAGCAATAGACTGTCTGGATGGAATAAAAAATCTGATCTCAGAGCGCTGCTTGCAAACATTTATTGATATAAATACAAGTATTTATGAAAGACTTCCCAATAATCTCAACCCATTTCCAAGGAGATAAATATGAACGTAGACGAAATGATCCAGAAAACATGGAACGATGGCAACGGGCTCGACATCAATGTTGGCGTAAGCTCAAGACATATTCATCTGCATGAGGACCATGTCAAAATACTCTTTGGTCATGATCTGACATGTTACAAGGACCTGACCCAGCCAGGACAATACGCATGCAACGAAAAAGTTGACCTGGTTGGTCCCAAGGGAACCATCAAGGGAGTCAGGGTGTTGGGTCCGACTAGAAGGGCCACGCAGGTTGAGGTTTCAAAAACTGATTCTATAATACTTGGTCTGGATGTACCACTCAGAATGTCGGATGATATGGAAGGTACTCCCGGAATAAAACTGGTCGGAGAAAAAGGTGAAATCGTCCTGGACAAAGGAGTCATTGTGGCAAAAAGACATATCCACATGTCACCCGAGGACGCTGAAAAAGCTGGCGTCACCAATGGTGAAATGGTCTGGGTTTCTGCCAATACACCAAGAAAACTGGTAATGGGCGACATTGTGATAAGGGTTTCAAAAACCTTTGCACTCGATTTCCATATTGACACAGATGAGGCAAATGCAGCCTGGCTCAAAAGTGGAGACAAAATCAGGATAGTGAGGTAACTCATGACAAAAGAGAAAATAGAAAACATACAGCAAAACACCGACACATTTTCTATACAATATGAAAAGAACCAGATCGACAATAAGGGCGTACGCCTTTCAACGATGTTGCTTGCAGCAAGATACGTTGCCATGGGATTACTCATATTTTTGACCTATATCACAGGCTTCGCAAGATACATAGGCGACTGGGCAATTGCACTTGGCGGAAGTGCCGACAATTTCGTAATATGGTTTGGCTTCGGTTTCGCTTACTCCATTTGCCTTTCGGTACTTGTTTTCCCAATCGACTGGTACAGGGAAGCAGTTATACAGGTAAAATCTGGCGTCCATGGAATGCCATGGGTAAACACCCTGGGAAGAATCCTCCGCAGAGATTTCTTCGATGCCCTGCTTTGGGGCGGATTGAATTACTACTTCCTCGTTATGTACTTCTCACTCTCCACAACCGGAAGACAGGGTCCTTTGGGTGGCAACACCCCACAATGGTGGATAATTTCAGCACTCTGGGGCATGCTTTTTGTTACAGCCTGGTTCATAATAATCAATCTTCTAAAGCTGATTACTGACAACTCAATAAAGCAGGTTCCAACAGGCCCCGATAGAAGGATAATAAAAGAGCTTGGAAGAAAATTTAGAGTGACTGTCCTTGATATTTTCTACTACAATCTCGGTGGCGATTTTAATGCTGAAACCAAGCTGGTCGGACTCTTTGGCGTATACTTCGTTTTCGTTCCGGCAAAGCTCAAGGGCAAAGATGTTATAATTGCGTCTGTTGCAAAAGCAATGGCAAGGGCAGACGTATTGAAAGGTACAGTCATCAACATCGTAAGATGGGTCTTCTTCATGGCTGGCTCTTATTTAATATATCTCGCTTTCAACTGGGTCTATGTAAATAACGTTTTCTCCTGGTTCTCCGAACAGGCAGGAACTGGCGATCCGGCAGTTGGAATCATAGTAATGTTTATTCTTGGTGTCCTTTATCTCATTGCCACTCCGCTCATCAATCTCATATCAAAACGTATGGATATCGGGGCCGACAAGCTCGCCTCAAGGGCGATTGGCAGACCAGAAGTTTACTCGAACTACCTCAAGATGGTGGACACTGGAAAAGCAATATCCAGTGAAACAGACAACATGACAAAAATGTGTCTGATGGACACATACAATTCTGAAGAAATCGAGAGGCGCTTGGCCAATAAATGAACATAGGCATCATAAGGATCTCAACGAAGGCTGATAGATACCGCCTAAAACAGACAATTGAATCAACTGGTGTTCAGGTGGTACAGACAATTGATAGCGCAAGCATGCCCCCAACAATTGTTTTTGTTGGTACAGAGGACCAGATGCTCATGGCTTTCAAGCAAGCTGAAAGCCTCGGGGCCGAATATGCAAAAGTGTTGACACACATAAGGGAAGTGTCGCCCAAGTTGATAAAAGCCCTAAAAGAAGGCCCAAAATTCAAACCGGGGCAACCATTCGGAATCCTTGAAACTGCCGGTCCAGAAGCAATTCTGGCCTGTGCAAATCTCGCGGCAATGTTTGATGGTATCGAACTGGCAGAAATCCAGCTGGCAAGCATGCCAAACGAGAAGTCACTCGTGGTCATAACAGGTGACAAGAAATTGATTGAAAGTGTTCTTGAAAGCGCAGAGATGATCTGCGAAAAAACACATTTTACAGTCCCAGGAAGCAAACCCGGGCAAAGCGACGGAAGGCAAAACTGAAAAACATTTTTACTCCATGGAGAATGGATTTCATCAAATCCAAGAAACCTGAGCACTGCGTTTTCTGCAAAGCAGGTGCAAACATAGGTGGTGAGGACAAAGATTTCATTGTCCATCGTGGAGAAAAATGTTTTGTAATACTCAACCGCTACCCCTACGCAACAGGGCACATCATGATCATCCCATATAAACATTGTCAAAAATTTGAAGACTTGGGTGATGAAGAGCTTTCAGAAATGATGATTTTGGCAAAAAAATTTGTTCCAGTTCTAAAGCTCGCATTCGCCCCTGACGGATTCAATATGGGAATGAATCTCGGTGCTGCCGCAGGTGCGGGTATCGCTGACCATATCCATTTACATATCGTGCCAAGGTGGATAGGGGACACAAATTTTATGCCCGTCCTTGCCGAAGTTAAGATCCATCCAACCGATTTGGAAGGTGTTTACAAAGCAATCTTGCAGGCCCTTAAAGCTACCGCCTAAAGCTTATCGCAAGCCCGAATACAACCAGAGCGTAGCCAGTTATCCTCACAAGGACAAGCACAATACTCAAGATGCTGTTTTCAACTACCGGATATCCAAAAATATTCTCCCCGAATCTCACGGCGTGAGACAGCGCAAAACACAAAAAAGCAATGCTTATAACAAGAAAAGCCCTTGCGCCATGTTTTTTGTATGCCACTATGCCAAGGGAAACAATTGTGAGGCTAAATATGAGATTTACTAAGCTTTCAATCCATTGCGGCATGAATATTCAATCTCCTTTCTGGCATGGAGCACACGAGACAATATCGCCATCCTTGAGGCCAAGTTTCTTTGCATCTATCTGAGCAATTATGGCCCTTTCATCAAGGTTTCTCATCTTGGTGACGCTAAATACAGGCTTGTAATAAATATTCCTGAATTCTACCGAGTCAATTTTTTGTCCCCTAAGTCTTGCAATCCACATATCATACAGATATTCATCAACAAAAACCTGACCATGCCTCGGATTGCCGATGCTTATAATCAACTCTTTTTGATGCGCAATTCTTTGAATGTCCAGGATGTCATACAACTTTGACATATCAACAGCTTTTGAGTATTCGTCAATGACTGAAATTGCATTTTTGAGACAAAGAACACACATCATATCAGCGAAATCGTCAATAGATAACGACATGGACTCAAAGAGATCGGCAAGCCTGGTGCCAATTGTTATTTTTGAAAATATTTCAGATTCATTGGCGTTAAGTTTTGTTTTGGTGATCTTGGGAATCAGGAAAATGTCCTTTTTGATTTCTGCTTTTTTAATGGCTATCATGCCTTCGTCGAGCATTTCATTTACGAGTTTTTTAGTTTCTTCCTCGGAAAATGAGAGCGACGAAACAAGGTTTGAATAAGTGATGCCACTTCCAATAAATCCTGCAATCAGCCATTTATCGGGATCAATGGCTATCTGTCCACCTTCCTTGAGTGGATTTCTTACAAGCACTGTACTTTGACAAAGCCTGTTCTGAAGATCTATATAGACTGATGCGGCTTTCAAAAGGCTCTCGGTGAGAGTTTTTATATTGGTTTCAACAGCATAATCTTGCTCAAAAGTGAATTTAAGCGAATTGAGCTTTATCATCTCATAGAATGCCTGTTCAGCTATTTTTTCCTGCCATTTTGCAAAAGTTATTTCCCCAGATCTGACCTGAACGGAGCCTGATCCGGAAGTATTTGACACTGTTATCGTTCCGGTCTGGTTTTGTGAGAGGAGAAATTTGAACAAATCCAGTAAACCAGTGCCATTTATTTCACCAGATAGCATGCCAATAAGGTATCATAATGGAAATTATTGTCAATTTCTTAATATTTTTATAATTTTTTAATATTTTGGATAAATATCCACGAACGACCCTTCCTGGATACCGAGCAGTTTTTGATCGTTTGGTCTGATGAAAAAAGAATCCCTTGGCATTTTTCCTTTTTCCACAAGAAAACTGACTTTGCCATTTGGGCAAACTATTTCAACAGAATCAATTTTTTTGCCAAAAAGCTGGCTTTCCCACATCCCAATTACAAACTCATCAATAGCCAGCGTGTTGGGTCTGACACAAAGTGAATTGTCTATTCTAAGCTTTAGCGAAATTGGCCTGGCAACTTTCTCAAACCCGAGTGATTTATAAATATACCACGATGGCATTATCTTTCCGTTGTTATCAGACATGACAACCATTTTTTTGAGAACAAGCGAAACAAGTATGTCTGCAATAGATACAGTCTGGTTTTCATATTGCACCAAAAATTCACCCAGTGGCATTCCATGTGTTATTGAATTAAAAATCTGTCTTTCTCTCTCGGACAGATCTATCGGGCTCTCTTTCGGGAACAAAAAAAGAGTGTCCACCATAAATTTTGGCCTTATGAAGATCAAACCCTCCTCAACCATTAAAGAAAGCGTTTCCTGAAGGCACGGTAAAGTGAGCTTCGTTGAAGCAGTCAACTGGGCAACACTAAGTGGGGTAAACAAAGAATTCAAAATGTTTTCTTTTTGAATAGACAATGGAACGTCTGGCAAAACTTTTTCAGTTTTTTGCACAATTGTTTTTGGAAGGAAACGCTCATCAGGTGGAAGTTTGTTTATTTTTGACAAATACTTGAATGGCAGGGGTTTTTCGCAGTGCTGTCTGTTTAGTCTGGTAAAGTTGAACCTCAGCGACCCAATTTTTGATAACGCCATAATTGCATCTTTGCCAGTTAGATCGCCAAATTTAGCCATGGCAATAATGTTTCCATCCACAACAATATCACCATTGCCCGAATCTGTTTCAAAAATAATGGTCCCCGAATGGCCCTGGTTCAAAAAAAATGCAAGAAGATCATACAGTTCTCCTCCGACAATCTCGCCTGATTGCATGGCAAATTTATATCGTGATTAGTCTTGTGTGTAAATAGAACATCAAGGGCCCTGACTACTATTTTGTTGCTATCAAAATCTACCCAAGTTTGCTTGACTTGCGTACGTTCAAGCATAATTTATTTGAGGAGTCGAAGGAGAATAAGATACCTCCCCCGGCAAAAGCTTAACGGACCCACAAGGAGGACTAGATGAAAGCTGTTCAGAAAACTGAACCGAAAATAGGAGCTAAACTTGTTGAGGTGCCAACCCCAACCAATCTCAAACCAGGATGGACCCTCGTCAAAGTAAGGGCGACATCCATTTGTGGAACAGATATCCATATCTGGAACTGGGACCAATGGTCACAGGGGAGGATGGGTGAGAAAGCATTGCCACAGATACTTGGCCATGAGTTCTGCGGAGAGGTGGTAGAGCTGGGGCCAAATTGCAACAGGATAAAAGTCGGCGATTACGTATCAGCAGAAACACACATTTATGATCCAGGAGACCTCACCTCAATGCTCGGGATTTTTCATGTTGGCAACAACATGAAGATTTTGGGTGTTGATACTGATGGTTGCTTTGCAGATTATGTTGCAATTCCAGAAATAGTTCTCTGGAAAAACGACAAAACCATGCCACCAGAGTACGCATCTATCCAAGAACCTCTTGGCAATGCCTGTTACGCTGTAATGGGCGAGGACAATGACGTTTACGGCAAAACAATGCTCATAACCGGGGACGGCCCAATATCGCTATTTGCAATCGGCGTCGCAAAAGCCGCCGGCGCGTCAAAAATCATCCAGTTTGGGATGGCACAATACAGTATGGAAATTGGGCGCAAGATGGGTGTCGATATACAAATAGACGTCACAAAAACCACCCCGGACGAAAGATATAAAATGGTTATGGACAATACTGGAGGATGGGGATGCGATATTGTTTGCGAGATGATAGGTGCCCAAAGCTCCCTTGATGACGCTTTCCGCTGCATCAGAAAAGGCGGAAGATTCTCGGCATTTGGCATACCTTCAAAATCGCCATCACAGATAGATTACACCGACCAGATCGTTTTCAAGGGCATCCAGATACATGGCATCTCCGGAAGAAAGATTTTTGATACCTGGTACCGCAATGGAAACATGCTGGCAAACCGCAAACTTGACCCAACGCCGGTAGTAACACACCTGATGGCCCTGGAAGACTACCAGAAAGCATTCGAAATGCTGACAGCACCAACGAGACAGTGTGCAAAGATTGTCATGTTCCCCGACAAGCAGGAATTGAATGCGGCCATGGCCCGCAGAAAATAAGGAGGAAACAAGTGGCATACGGAAAGATTAAAGATTTTTTGACAAACGAGCTCAAAGGGATAAGAGATGCCGGACTATACAAAGAAGAGCGCATCATAGTAACCCCCCAGGCCGCAGACATCAAGGTCCAGTTTCCTGAAAACGCACCAGTCAAAGAAGCGCTCAATTTCTGCGCAAACAACTACCTCGGGCTTTCCTCGCATCCCGATGTCCTGAAAGCGGCAAAAGAAGGCCTCGAAATGAGGGGCTACGGCCTTTCATCCGTTCGCTTCATCTGCGGAACACAGGATATCCACAAGAAACTGGAGAGGAAACTTTCAGAATTCCTTGGGGTTGAAGATTCGATACTTTATTCATCATGTTTTGATGCAAATGGTGGCCTTTTTGAAGCCCTGATGAAAGAAGAGGACGCCATTATTACAGAAGAACTCAACCATGCTTCAATAATTGATGGTGTCAGGCTCTCAAAGGCAAAAAGGTACGTCTTCAAACACTCCGACATGAATGACCTCGAGGCAAAATGCAAAGAGGCCAGGGGCGCTGGTGCAAGGCACATGATAATTGCCACAGACGGCGTTTTCTCCATGGATGGCGATATTGCCAACCTGAAGGGCATCTGCGATGTTGCAGATAAGTATGATTCTCTCGTCATGGTTGATGATTCACACGCAACGGGTTTCATTGGGAAAACTGGCAGGGGGACCCATGAACACAATGGTGTTATGGGGAGAATTGACGTAATAACAACCACGCTGGGTAAAGCCCTTGGCGGCGCATCTGGTGGAGCAACATGTGGAAGGAAAGAGATTATCGACATACTTCGCCAGAGATCCAGGCCATATCTGTTCTCCAACACTATTCCACCAGTTGTTGCCAATGCGGCCCTCAGGGTCATGGACATACTCTCGTCGACAACCGAGCGCAGGGACAAACTCGAAAGAAATACCATGTATTTCAGGGAAAAAATGACATCTGCGGGATTTGACATAAAACCAGGCGTTCACCCAATCGTTCCGATAATGCTCTACAACGCAAAGCTCAGCCAGGACATGGCAAAAGACCTCTACGAGAAGGGTATATATGTCATAGGGTTCTACTACCCCGTCGTGGCCAAGGGACAGGCAAGAATAAGGGTCCAGATTTCAGCAGGACACGAAATGAAACATCTCGACAAGGCGATAAAAGCCTTCACCGAGGTTGGGGAAAAATATGGCATTCTTCACAAAAACAAAGACCAGATAATCGAAAAATACGGATTGTAATCAACCACAATCCTCGCAGGAATTAAAAAGGCCACCTTTGAGGTGGCCTTTTTAATTTCAATCGTATGTCTCTCCTCTGTTATTTTAGCGCAATCTTTTTTTGTAATTCTTTCTATGGTTTTTGTTGCTTGCTTGTTTTATTGTCCCATTCCATGTGGATTTTTCTGGATAATTCATCTGGGGGAAATTTGCCATCAGACAAACTGGAAATATTTTTAAAATCTGTTTTTATAAAAAACTTTCTTGCTCCATCATCAACATTTGCCTCAATGCCAGACAAAAAACATTTTGTACTTTTCGAGGCGGCCAGAAGCATACAACAACATTTGGAAAATTGCTTTTGCCAGTCCTGGCCCTTTATACAAAATTTAGCATTGTTGTTCTCGTCAATTGTCAATCCTGAAAACCCCAGTGCCACGCAAAAAGCAATCATGTCCTGTTTTTTACTGGATATTCCAGCCACATTCGAAGGGTTTGGAGACAGGTTGTATGTTTTGTTCCAGAAAGACCTGGGACTGATTGTCCCTGAAAAAACCCCTTCCACAAGCTCTTTTGAAAAAATTTTCACTTCGTTATAATCACCCGATTCCAAGATAAATCTGACACTGGAGTAATTAAAACCAGCTTTTGGAATGCACTGAAAAATGTCCCTGGCCTTTGACAAGCAAAGAAGTGCTGATTCTTCCTCTGTCGCAGGATTGCACTTGAGATATACATCAATGATGTCCTCATCAGATTTATTTTGAACTATCCTGCAATCTGGAAACATTTTGGCAAGTCCTGACAAATCAACTGTTTTGGTGCCAAGATACGGTGGTGATTTCCCCAATATTATCCCAATCGTGAAAAAAACTGCTACCCCAAGAAAAACCGATAAAAAGGCCAAAATGTTTTTTTTGATCACCGCTCCCATCTCCACCTGCACCTCCCTCCAAAACCTATGGCTCTTTTTTGCCTTGTCTTTGTTTTAGCTTTATTGTGGATTTCACAATTGGTTATAGTATAGGTTATACAAAATTTCTAGGAGGTAGAAAAATGAAGAGATTTGCAGGAATTCTCGCGATCGTTCTTCTTGCAGGGACATTGCTCTCAGCAATACCGACTTCCGCCGCCCCGTCACTGTACGGAGACCTCGGCAGGACATTCTTTTTTAAGCCAACAGCAAAATTTAAACCAAGCAACGATGTCAAAGCTGACAACCACGTCTGGTTCCATTTCACAAACACCGACACCAGGGACCACAAGTTTATTGGTGTCATAACCAATCTTGGGCCATCAGATGATACTAGTGATTGGGAAATAGTCCAGTACTGTTTCTCCGATGCTTGCTATCCACCATTGGTCGAGGGCAGGACAAACAGGGAACTCAAACCAGGTGAAAAAGAGGACATGTCAGCACAGTTTGCTCCACACGACAAAAAATCCAGAGGCAAGTTCGGAATGTTGGGAACTGCAAGGGTTGATGTCTGGGCAACAGACAACAAAGATCTTCGCGACAAAATGTACATCGGCGAAGTCTTTATCCCGTTTACAAGAGCCTCGATGATCATCAACAACAAGACCATGAAGCTTGAGAAATGCCTTGACTGGGACCCGGCCAACAAAGACAGGACCAAAAGATATCCGCTCACAGTGACCGATGAAACACTGACCGTTCCGCCAGTTCTTCTTGGCGGTTCAACATTCCTCCCGTTCCGCTCCATGGGTGAAAAGCTCCTTGGTGCAAAGGTCGACTGGGACGCAAAGAACAAGGTTGCAATGTACACCATCGGCGATGACAAGGCATACTTCAAGATGATGCTTCCGATCAACAAGAAAGAAGCCACCCTCATCCTCAAGTGCGGCGATGGCACCACCCTCACCGACAAGGTCGCTCTCAAGGTCGCCCCGACAATCTATCAGGGCAGCACCGTTGTCCCGCTCAGGGGCGTAGTCGAGCTCTTTGGTGGATACGTCGATTGGACCCAGGCCGAAAAGAAAGCCACAATCATCCTCCCGCCACCAGAAAAAGAAGAATAATCCAGCTCTTCAAGAAACTACCATCATCGTATATAAAAAGCCGGCCCCAAAGGGCCGGCTTTTTTGTTGTATGAAAACTCTTTTGGCTACTTTCTGAAAGGGAAAACGGGGCACCCCTCACACAATGGTTTTGTCCTGCAATGCTCTTTCCCGAGTCTTACGATTAAAGCGTGATATTCATTGAAAAGCTGCGGGTTTCTTTCAAGCCCTGATTCAAAAACAGCTCTCAAATCGTCATAGTCCTGTTCAGGATCAATGCCAATGCAACCTGCAAACCTTCTCGTATAGGCATCGATGACAAAAATGGGGTGCCGGCCAGCATAAAGGAGAATCGAATCTGCGGTCTCCCTTCCTATGCCCTTGAGTGACAGCAATTCACCCCTAACCTTGAGCGTCTCGCCATCCAGCATCTTTTCTATGTTTCCATAATGGTTTTTTACATAAAGCGCAAAATCAAGCAATCTGGCAGTTTTCTGGTTATAAAACCCGACCGGTCTGATAAGCTCTTTTATGGTCCCGGCATCGGCACCAATCATCTCGTCAATACCAAGAAGGCGCTTTTCTTTCAGGGCACCAATTGCTTTTTCTACATTCTTCCAAGCCACCTGTTGCGTGAGTATTGCACCAACGGCAATCTCCCACGGTGAGTCCCCCGGCCACCAGTGTTGCGGGCCAAACCTGTCAAAAAGGGCCTGATAAACAGGCCCTAGCTTTTTACTCATGATATTTGGCTTCTTGCTAAGATTGTGGCAAACTCTCAAAAAGATTGATGGTGTTGCCGTCAAAATCTTTCAGGACAGCAAAAAATCCCACGCCAGTGATTGGCATCTTGCCTTCCACAATTTCCCAGCCAACCTCTTTCATCTTTGGCAGCTCCGCGTTGATGTCACCAACAAGGATGTAAATGAACATGTTCTGGTTTGGCATTGGTTTTTGCGATTTCATGATTCCACCGCCAACACCCTGCTCGTTTGGTGGCATGAAAAGCATGTAGTCTCCGCCCCACTCGGTAAACTTCCAGTTGAATGGTGTATAGAATTTCTTGAATTTTTCAAAATCGGTCGTGTAAAACTCCAGATGAACTATATCTCCGGCCGGCATTAGACACCTCCTATTATTGTTTTATATTCAGCTTAGACACTCAAATATATAATTCTTTTTTAACAATAAATCTGAGCGATTTGCAACCAGAGGTGCAACTAGTTATTTTTTTCTCTTAATTCATTGTATATTTGAAATGATTTCAAATATATCATTATCCCAAAATTCCCGACAAACTCCCAAGCATTAATCAAAAACTCCACTAATACTACACCTTTCCCTTTTCAATTTTTCAAGGGAGGAAGTTGGAATTCTCATTCCCCCCTTGAAATTAGTCACAATTACTTGTTATCTATCTGTGCCTTCTGGACATGTCCGGAGAAATCAAAAGTAACCGTTTTCCACTCGGAGAAGGCATCCAGCACCTGCACGCCACCCTCGCGATGGCCGTTGCCTGTTCCCCTCGTTCCGCCAAATGGTGTCGAGACTTCCGCGCCGATTGTTCCGGCGTTTATATAAACAAGGCCTGTAGTGATGTCCCTCGCGGCAACCATAGCATCGTTCACGTTATTGGTGATTATCGCCGAGGAAAGGCCAAAAGCTGTGTTATTGTTGATCTGGATCGCCTCTTCAAGTGTGTCGAACGGGATTATTGTGGCAACCGGACCAAAAATCTCTTCCTGGCAGATCCTCATGTTTGGAGTGCAATCAGTGAAGAGGGTCGGTTTATAGAAGGAACCTTTTGCAAGCTCGCCCTCTGTGGCATTTTCTCCACCAACAAGGAGCTTTGCGCCTTCGTTTTTGCCAATCTGGACGTACTCGTCGATCTTGCGCCTTGCACCCATATTGATGACTGGACCTACATCCGATTTGAGCCCGTGACCCAGTTTCAGCTTCGAGATGGCCTCAATCATCAATTTCTCAAATTCTGCCTTCACCTTCCTGTGAACAATGAGCCTCGAGCAGGCAGTGCAACGCTGGCCGGTGGTCCCGTATGCGGACCAGATCACCGAATCAACCGCAAGGTGCAGGTCGGCATCATCCATCACGATAATGGCGTTCTTTCCGCCCATCTCAAGCGAGCTCCTCTTCAGGGTCTCGCCACAGACAGTGGCGATCCTGCGACCAACATCGGTCGAGCCGGTGAAGCTTATCATGGAGATGTCCTTGCTGGCAAGGATTGCCTCTCCAACCTCGCCGCCGCCGCCAAGAACAAGGTTTATGACACCGGGATAATCCTTCAGGCCAGCATCAATAAGGGCCTCAAAGATCCTCACCATACACCTTGGTGTTTCAGTTGCCGGTTTTACGACAACTGTATTTCCGCAGACGAGTGCTGGTGCGATCTTCCATGTCGGAATGGCCGTCGGGAAATTCCAGGGTGTGATAAGACCACAAACACCGATGGGATCCCTCACCACATAGATGGTCTTGTTTGGCATTTCAGACGGAACAGTCTCACCCCTGAGTCTTCTGCCTTCACCACCTATGAGGTTGAACATGTCTATTGCTTCCTGAACATCACCCCTTGCCTCGGCTATGACCTTGCCCATTTCGCAGGTCAACTCCCTGGCGATGTCTTCCTTGCGCTCTTCAAGTATCCTCGATGCCTTCATCAAAATGTCGCCCTTCACGGGGGCTGGAACGAGTCTCCATTGCTGTTGGGCTTTTTTGGCCGCAGAAACGGCTTCATTGACATCTGCGGCACTCGAAAGCGTTACAGTCGCAAGAAGGTCGCCATTTGCAGGATCATGGTCCTCAAAGGTCCTTCCGGTAACAGAATCTTTCCACACTCCGTTGATGTAATTTTTTAAATGCATCGCACCCTCCTTTTTAAAATTTCATTGTTGAGACAATATTCTCAAGCATTTCTCTGTCTGCATTGCCAATAGACCCTGACACAATCGATATTGAGTAGAATTGTGTAGCCACAGCATCTGTCAGGGGTCTCTGTTGCCCATATGCAACCCACATGATTGCTTCGCCCGAGAACTTCAATAATGGTGAACTGAGAGTGGCCTGGCAAGCTTCATATTTTTTGTCTCCAATTTTGTGGGTCATTTTTTGATAGTCGCTTACTTCGCCATCATAAAAAGTCATTCTTGCAAGATCAGTACCCTGGAGTCCATATCTCGTGGTTGAGCCCTTCATGAAAACAACAAGTGTTCTTCCACCGATATTCAAATCCTGATACCTATAATCGCCAAGCTGGAGTGCCGGCAGCAGGTCATCCATCTTCTGGTCTTCTGGCCAAAAAACGACCTCTGTGTTGGCCTTTACGAGATCAAGTGAGCTGTCTCTGAACTTCAATACCTGGGATTTCCAGCCCTTTGGCACAAAGAAACCAACCTGGTCAATCTTGTATGCTTCCATCCCCGGGACACTCTCGGCACCACCAGTAACAATTTCCGCATCCTTATCATTGCCATTGTCTTTTTGATCAGGGCTGGCATTGCCACCACACGATGTAAGCATCAAAACACAAAGAACTACAAGCAATATTTTCTTCAAGCTATACCTCCAGAGCTTCTTCAAGCAGTTGCCAAATGTCCTTACTCTTGATCTTTCTTCCGGTTCCCTTTTCTTTCTCTTCCCTGGAACAGGCAAGGGCCGCCCTGAAGAGCGTGGACTCACAAGTCGGGCAAATGGTTGTTATGTAGTCGGCGCCAGTGTCCATGGCTTCTCTGATTCTTCTCTTCGCAGTCTCCTTGACTGTGTCAGTTGCTGTGGCCTGAAGGCCACCACCGCCTCCACAACACTGGGAAAACTCCCTGTTGAGCCTCATTTCGACAAGCTCATATCCAAGAGTTTTTATGATGTCCCTTGGCTGGTCAAACATTCTCTCACCCCTGCCAAGATGGCATGGGTCGTGGTAAGTAACCTTTGAATTGGCCTTCTTTATCTGGATATTTGGCAGGAGTTCCCTGATCAGCTCGGAGGCATGGACTACCTTGGGCAGTTTGTAGTATTCACGGAGCGTGAGCGTACATGATGGACAAACGGTTATTATGGTATCATTGATGTAAGGGCCATAGACTTTCATAAAATTCTCTTTGGCCTTTTCAAATTCTTTTGCGTAGCCAGTATTGTAAAGGGCATTTGCACAGCAGGTTTCCTCGACTATCCTCGGCTTGATGCCAAGTTTCGTGAGGACTTTGACTATCCTCTCGGTGTCAGTCGGTCTGTCCCTGTATGAACATCCGAGGTAAAGCGTTACCTCGCCCTCAAGTTTTGTCTGTCTTCCAGAACCAAGCGGATCACCCTTCTCCAGAATGTTCTTGGCAACAAGATCGTTGCCCGGCATTGTAAAACCCGCCTCCACAAGGGTTTCTCTCAGGGCCTTAAAGATATCGACATTGTGAAGAGCGCACTTCGCTTCACACCAGCCGCACATGGCACAGAAAAATACAGATTCTGCAAGCTCCTGGGAGAGTTTTATCTCGCCCTCGAGGAGTCCTTTTGCCTGCATCATTTTGCCTCTGGAGGCAAAGCTTTCGATGAGCCCGTCCCTGTATGTGGGGCACTCCTGGGTGCAGAAACCACATCTTGTCCTTACACAGGTGTATATGTCGTCTTTGAACTGTTCCAGTTTTTTCATTTTATCCACCTGCTCTCAAACTTCTTTCCAGGGTTCATGATGTTTTTTGGGTCAAACATGCTTTTGAGTTTTTTCATGTACTCAAACGATTCGCCGTGTTCAATCTGGTTGAAACCGCCAAGCCTGTCTCCATCACCAATATAGGTACTCATGGTTCCTTCCAGTTTTATGGCCTCTAGGGACATTTCTTTGACAAACTTGTAAAAATTGTCCATGTTTGTCTGGTCATGGTCGTCAACAAAAATGGCAAAAGAAATGGAAGGGGAGATTTTCTGCGGGCACTCATTGTAAACGGTCATCCCAAGTATCTTCTGGTTGTACTTTTCAGAGAGGTTTACAAAAGCATCGTGCATCTTTTCCAGATTTCCTATTGGAACACCAACATCTGCGGCGCCAAACTTTCTTTCCCTCTGGGAATCGGGCCACTTCTGCTTGAATGGCTCAAACTGGAGTGTGTGTTTTGAGGCCCAGTAGCCAGTTACAATCTCCTGTTCCTTTACCTCAGAGGCTATGTCCTTCACTTTGTCTCTTATCTTGGTACAGAAGAAATCAACAACATCCTGGTCACCTGCTACAGAAACAAACATGATCGCCTCTGCCCATTCCGGGACTTCAGGCTCTCTGTTGTATTTGACCCTGTAGGAGTGTGTGTAAAAATGAAGGCGCTGTTTGTCATTGACATGCAAAGATTCAAGCTGGATGCCTGATGTCATAAGCTGTTCACATGCAAAACAGGCATCCTCGATGGTGCGGACATAAAAACCCATTACAGTTCTTGTCTTTGGCAGATAGTTCACCCTGAGTTGTGCCTCAGTGACAATCCCAAGTGTAGATTCGGAGCCAACAAAAAGATGATGGAGTTTGTATCCAGTGGAAGTCATGCTAGCCTTGCGGTGGCCAAATTCTATTGCTTCACCGGTACCAATAACAACTTTGGCCGATGTCAGGCACTCAAGCATTTTTCCATACTTGATGCCGAATGTTGAATCGTTGTCACAGCCAATGGCCGCACCGACTGTTGAAGCCTGCTTGGACTCGGGCTGGTGGGGGAGCCACATGCCATGTTTTGCAAGGAATTCATTGAGGTGCCATATTGTAATGCCGGCACCCACCCTTACAGACATGTTTTTTTCATCGAATTCGATGACCTGGTCCATGCCCTTGGTGTCGACCATAATTCCACCCTTCCAGGCCTGGACACCACCGCCCATACCGGTCCCTCCGGCAAAGGCAATGACAGGAATGCCGAGTTCATAAGCAACTTTGACAATTTCCTGGCATTCTTCGGTGTTCCTCGGAACTGCAACCATCTCAGGAATGTTGTCATCACCATACATCCTTGGGCTCCAGTCCCTGCCATAACTCATTCTGTGGGCTTCAAATATGGAAACTCTTTTGCCCAGAATGGGTTTTAACCGCTTCTCAGCTTCCAAAATTTTGTCCTGCATCAAGCCTCCTGTTTGTCATCGCAAACAACATAGTATGAATGATCATCTTTTTTTACCTTTGGAACAAAATTCATAAGGTCCTGCTTCGCACAGAGTGCAATATCAGAAGAGAAGCCAAGGGCAGTGAGGTTCCTGCCCGATTCAGAGGCAAGAAGGGCATCCAGCGGGCGTGAGAAGCCCCCGTGCACCATCTTTGCGACCCTCGAGGCATCATCAAGATCGAAACCTCTTATCTTTCCTGTCATTATCGATTTATTGATTATGGCACCAGCAGCATAAAGATCATCGATCACAGGATTGCCATCAACACCAGAACAAAGCACGGTAATATCTTTTCCGGTTTGTCTGACAAGTCGCGCAATCTCTTCGCAGACAGCTGTCATGTTTATTATCGAGCCTACAAGCACCATTTCGGATTCACAGGCCTGGATCATGGCCTTGGTGCCATTTGTTGTTGTGAGCGCCACTTCCCTGCCTTTTATTTTTGCGGAGAGTGTCTCAGAGGGTGAATTCCCCATTTCAAAACCCTTTATTTTCTCGCAGTTTCTTTCGCCGGCAATCGCCATGTTCGGGTAATAAAGCTTTTGTGATTTCGCTTCTTCTTCATCCTCAAAGAGGAATACCTTGGTGGCGCCTCTGTCAAACATCGTCACAACATTGCTCGTGGCCCTTAAAACATCAACCACAACAACAATATCGTTTTCTATCCCCTTTTGCGTGCCCTGGGCCAAAAAAGTTTTTATCTTCACAAAAAACTAGTTTATTATTGTAAAAGTTTAAGTTCAACCACGAGCAGGGCCAGCTACTTGCCAACCATGAGCCTGACATGCGTCCAGTAAGACACAGGGCTCTTTTCTCCTGCTCCGGGGACACCAGTTATTTCGGGAGGAGTTCTCCATGTCCTTCCAAAATCTTCGGAAACAAAAAATCTGAAAGAAGACTCATAATTGTTTTCGTCAAAATAGGGCCTTATGTATCCAGAAAAGATTGGCGGGAGACCTTCAACAGGATCAATCAGCAGTTTTCCGTTCTCGGTATACGAAGGATTCTTGAGGTCTTCCTGGGTAGAATTGACAGGGCCAACTATCATCCAGGCGCCACCGCCGATAAACCAGTTTTGTCCAAGGTTGTAATGAAGGTATTTTGCATGGTTTGCCGGGATTATCTGGACACCACCCCTCAAATTCTCGTCATCAGTCTTGCCCCTCCACCTTGTGGTGGAAACTTCCAGTACACCCGGATGTGTAGCTCTCACCCTTCCAATATCGGCATACTCGGAGCCAATAAATCTTCCAGTCTGGGTTGCCCGCTGGAGGACTCTTCCAATCTGGTATCTTTTCTCGGTCTCATCCATCACATAGACCCCACCATAGTCTTCCATCTGGACACCATTTACAACATCGCCCTTGGACCAGTTTTCGAATTCAATGTACCTGACATTGTCCCTTGGTCTCCTGACATCAATGAACAGGAATTGCGGTGGAATACGTGTTGGATCTGCGAAATATGAATCAAGTGACACCCAGGAACCCCTATCCAGAGCATAAACAGGGTTGCCAACATAGGGTGACCACTCATTGAAAATCCCGTATCCTCCAGGATTACTTATCACTATGTCGCCTGTTCCGCCCTCTTCGGTAAAAGGAATTATCGAAAGCTCGGATGCGTTCCAGTTTGTCGGTTTTGCAGGATCATACTGTCTTTTTGGCCCACACCTTATATGGATTGCATTGACCGCAGACGCAACAATTGTTCCTTTTGTGCCATTCTGCGCACAAACATAATGGGAAGCCCAGAAACCGTCCGAGGCCCTTGTGGCCTGGGTGGCAGGAGTAACAACTTCGCCTATCTCCCTGGAACCGCCATCTGTATAAACAATTATTTTCCCACCAGCACTGTTGTCGATGAGCACGGAAAAAAGCCTTATCGTAGAAACATCAAACCTTTTGGCCTCTGGCGGGACGTTAGCCTTAATGTCGAAAGCCTTCAGCGTTGTGGTCACAGACAAAAGCAGGGCCAGGAGAAGCGCCACTATGTGCATTGAGTAAATCATAACAAGACTCTAGTAACACCTCAAGAAAACATTTAGCCACAATAAATGTTCAACTTGACAACAAATCAATAGTAAATTAACTTATCTGTTTGCGGAGGTGCGCAATGTATGCCATTACTGGAACTATAGAGAACCTTGATTTGGCAGTAATTCTGCAGACAATGAATATAAGCAAAAAAACTGGTTGTATGGAAGTGAAAACCGGTGAAGAAACCTCCCGCATTTTTTTTGAGCAGGGTGCGATAGTGCATGCGCTCACAAAAAACCTCGAGGGTGAAACAGCTTTTTATGACCTATTGACGGTAGAACAAGGCACATGGGGTTTTATCCCCGACATGACTCCGCCAAAGAGGACCATAAGAAACAAGATTGAGGGCCTGCTTCTAAACTGGAGCAACCTCATGGACGAGTGGAATTCAATCAAGGACAAACTCCCCCAGCAAGACGCCATCCTGAGGATGGTGGATGTTCCTGAGGATGAAAGGGAACACCTGGTCTTCAACATGGACGAGTGGGAAGTCCTCGAGCTGATAAAAAGATATGGCTTGACATCCAAAGTGTTTGAAGAAAGCAAGGTAGGAAGATTCAAAACGGGCAAGGCAATCCTGAAGTTTCTCTCAATAGATTTGATAAAAATTGAGAAACAGGACAAAGAGAACATTGAAAAAATCATGAACTTTCTCAATGATGTGGGAAGCGAGCTGGGTGAAAGAAACCTGGGCGCAAACCACTTCAGGCGCATAGTTGACAAGTTCACAGTGGAGACAGCAAAACGCTACAAGTTCATGAACGACCTGAGGCTTGACGAAAACCTCAAGTTTACGGGTCTCAAGACAAAAGGACTGCTCAACGAGAATGTTATCGAAGCACTGAAGGATCTGCTCTGGAACATAATTGACTATGTCAACAGCCTGGTTGGGACACCGCTCGCATTTGACCAGATGTCGAAGGTCATAAGCAAGCATTTCAAGTCAGGGGATGAAATGATGAAGACCCTCAAACTCGATGAATACATTGCTTCGGAAGGAAGAATAAGAAGATGAGGTTTTTTAACACAATGACCAGGGCAAAGGAAGAATTTACGCCAGTACATGACGGTGAGGTAAGACTTTATACTTGCGGGCCAACGGTTTATTCAAGAATACATATAGGCAACTTCAAAACATTTCTCTTTGAAGATATCCTGGTCAGGTATTTCATTTATAAGGGTTACAAAGTAAAACAGGTGATGAACATCACCGATATTGATGACAAGACCATAAGGACAAGCAGACAAAGGAATACTCCATTAAAAGAAGTCACTGATCCTTATATTGAATTGTTCCACAGGGACAGGAAAGCCCTCCATATAATTGATGCAACAAATTACCCAAGGGCGACAGAGCACGTCCCACAGATGGTGGAAATTGTCCAGAAACTCATGGACAACGGCCACGCATACAGGGCTGCTGACAACTCGATCTACTATTCAATTTCATCCTTCAAAGATTACGGCAAACTTGCCCATCTTGAAATAAACACCCTCCAGTCTGGGGCATCGGGAAGGGTGGCTTCTGACGAATACGAAAAAGATTCTATCTCCGACTTTGCTTTGTGGAAGGCCTGGGACGAAAACGACGGGGAAGTGTATTGGGAGACCCAGCTTGGGAAGGGACGCCCTGGCTGGCATATAGAGTGCTCTGCTATGTCGATGGAATACCTTGGTGAGACCCTCGACATCCACACGGGTGGCATTGACAACATCTTCCCCCACCACCAGAACGAGATTGCGCAGTCGGAAGGCTTCACCGGCAAGACATTCTCAAAATACTGGATGCACTCGTACCATCTCATGGTTGATGGCGCAAAAATGAGCAAATCACTGGGGAATTTCTACACGCTGGAGGACCTCGAAAAGAAGGGAATATCTCCGGAAACATTCCGCTTCTTCGTGGTAACAAACCACTACAGAACGAGTCTAAATTACACTGATGAGGCCGCAAGGGCCGCTGGAAAGGCGAGAGACAGCCTTATTGAATTTGTCGACAGGGTAAGAAACATACCCGATGGCCCCGATAAATTTGATGTTGGGCCAACAATTGAAGGGATGTTCAGGGAGTTTGAGGCCGGGATGGATGATGACCTGAACACACCGCAGGCAATTGCCGCGGTATTTGACATGACACGCCCCATAAACAGGGCAATAGATGAAGGCAAGATCGGAACACTGGGAAGGGAAAACCTCTTAAAGGCCATCGAAAAGGTAAACACCGTCTTTGCATTTCTTGAAGGCTCGGAAACCACCATTCCGGAGGAAGTCACAGAGCTGATGAAACAAAGGGAGCAAGCGAGAAAAGAAAAAAATTGGGCCATGTCGGACCAGCTCAGGGACAAAATACTGGAGCTTGGTTTCATCGTAAAAGATACGCCCCAAGGCCAGCGCGTGACAAAAAAATAAGGCCATACAAGAGCCCCAAAGAGGGCGGAAAGTGAATTTAAAGTGGAAAACGAAAGGAGCCGCGACAGAAAAGGCGGCTTTGGAAAAAGCAATTTCAGGGACAATGGTCCTTCAAGAAGATCTTTTGGAGACAGAAAACCCTTTGGTGAAAGAAAGTCTTTTGGAGACAGGAAGCCATATGGGGAAAGAAAACCGTATGGAGAAAACAAGCCTTTTGGTGAAAGAAGATCCTATGGAGATAAACCATACGGAGACAGAAAACCCTTTGGTGAAAGAAAGTCTTTTGGAGACAGGAAGCCATATGGGGAAAGAAAATCCTTTGGAGACAGGAAGCCATATGGAGAAAACAAGCCTTTTGGTGAAAGAAGATCATATGGTGATAGAAAGCCATATGGGGACAAGCCCTACGAACCAAGAAAAAGGTTTGGAGAAAACAAGCCTTTTGGTGAAAGAAAATCCTATGGAGATAAACCATACGGCGACAGAAAACCGTATGGGGAAAGAAAGTCTTTTGGAGACAGGAAGCCATATGGGGAAAGAAAACCGTATGGAGAAAACAAGCCTTTTGGTGAAAGAAGATCCTATGGAGATAGAAAGCCATACGGTGAAAACAGACCTTTCGGCGAAAGAAAGTCTTATGAAAGAAGACCTCCAAGGGGCGATTCTGATGGTGACGGGAGCCCAAAACTTTCCTGGCAAAAGAAAGAATGGTCAGGCCCATCAGACAGAAGGTTTGGCAGAAGAGACGACGAAGGTGGTCACAGGCCAAGGTTCCCAAGACAGGACGGCGATGGCGAATTCAGAAGAGAGCACGTCTACGAAAGACCGCCATCACGCACAGGAAGCAAGTTTCAGAGAAGACCTTTTGAAGAAAGGGAAGTCCAGGACCTGGAATATGCCGAGGAGCTCCCATTCGCAAATGAGGTAACCCTGGAAGAGGCAGACAACGCAATCATAGGCAAAAATGCCGTACTTGAGGCAATCAGGGCAGGCACCAGCATAAACAAGGTCCTCATCAGGAAAACCCTCAAAATCAATACTGTCCTCAAGGCAATAATGGAGGAGAGCAAGGACAGAGGCATAAGATATGACCTGGTTTCTGATTTTGAAATCGGAAAATATGGCAGCAGGGACGTGGTCGCGCTTGCCTCACCAACACAGTATGCTGAAATCGAAGATTTAATCGGTCCAGAAAATACCATATCCATGATCGCCATCCTCGATGGGATCGAAGACCCGCAAAATCTTGGAGCAATCATAAGATCATCCGAATGTTTTGGGGCTTCTGGTGTCATAATTCCGAAGCACGGCGCCGCACCGGTCACCTCAACTGTGACAAAAACCTCTGCAGGTGCTGCACTCAGGCAAAAAATAGCCAGAGTGGCAAACGTCAAGATAGCAATTGAAAAACTCAAAGAGGCAGGATACTGGATCTATGGCTCATCGCCAGACGCCACCTCGGAATCGCAATCAGTGGAATTTCCTGACAAATGCTGCTTCATCATTGGTTCCGAAGGCGAAGGCATGCACAAGACAGTCGCTGAGCACTGCGACGAGATAATCAAGATTCCCATGAAGGGAAAACTTGGTTCACTGAATGCCTCGGTTGCCGCAGCAATCCTGATGTACGAGTGGGCAAAAAAACACCCACAGCAGCCGGATGAAAAGGTTGATGAAAAGGTTGACCAACCCACAATAGAGCAGTAAGATCAATCTATGAAAATAGTCTTCGATGTGAAGACGGCAGGCTCGTTTCACTCGATGCCGGAATGGGCGCTTTCTGAAACAAGGAAGGCCCTTCCGGCACACGAAATATTTTCTGTCACACGGGACAAGCTCCCAGATCATTTGGAAAATGCAGACGTCATTGTGTGCTATTCCCTTCCAAGGGAGCTTTTCCTTCAGACTCGCAACCTTAAAATGCTGGTGTTTGCCGTTGACGGCATTGGTCCGCAAAGGCTCTATCCGGAACTGAGAAATTCATCGGTGCCTGTCATAAATTCAAAAGGTTGCAGAAGCCAGGCCATTGCAGAACACACATTTTCACTCCTCCTCGCATGCTCCAGAAAAATAATCCCAATGGGCAAGACACTCTCACCTGAAGGATGGTGGGGGAATGAGGTGACAGAAGGATACCCACCTGGGGAGATATCAGGGAAAACTATCGGGATACTCGGGCTTGGCAATATTGGCAAGAGAGTCGCAAAAATAGCCAGGAATGGCTTTGACATGAAGGTTCTCGGGATGAGGCGTGGCAAGGGAGAAGTTGAAAACGTGGATGAGGTTTTTGGGCCAGACGGGCTTGACAACATACTCGAGAATTCCGACGTAATTGTATTGTGTCTCCCTGAAACAGAGAACACCAGGTACCTCATAGGGCAAAAAGAATTTGCCATCATGAAGCATGGGGTGATCATTGTAAATATTGCCAGGGGCTCCCTCATTGACACACAAGAGCTGGTGGGTGCCATAAAAAGTGGCAAAGTGGCAGCTGCAGGGCTCGATGTGTTTGAAAAAGAGCCGCTGCCCGCTGATTCACACTTGAGGACACTCCCGCAGGTCGTGGCAACCCCGCATGCCGCAGGTGTCACACCACATTTCTGGGAAAGATTCATCAAAATAATCATCGAGAATGTCAAAAGGCTTGAGTCTGGAGAAGAATTGCTTAATATTACCGATAAAATGCTCGGGTATTAAGCCAGGAAAGCGGTGACCATGCTCCTTGACTGGGTTTTCTGCCCCTATAATTCAAAAGGTGTTTTTGCCAGAGAGGCTGAAGCTTGTTTTGATCTGGTTTTGCGCAGATGGGACATAACACAAATCAGGGACGCTTCAATCTCGCTATTGCCAAAACATATTGCTGGTTGCATAAAATCGGTAAGATCAAACGATGAAAAAAAAGAAACCCAGGGTGCCAAACCATGTTTTTTTCTCGAAGGTGAAGAATTCCCCTGTTATCAGAACATTCATGATTTTTTTAAAGCAATAGAACACAAAAACATGACAAGGAGCAGAGAACCTGTCATCAATGAGCTATTTGTCCACCCAAGGCTTCCTTGGGAGAGAAGAGACCAGCACATTCTCGTCTTGCCTGTCACAGCAAAAGATATTGCAGGATATGGTCTTCCAACACCAAGCATGAAGGAAGATGTCAGGTTCGGCGATATTGGAAACCCGGAAACACTCGAATTCATGACGCTCGCAACGAGAAGTTATGGCAAGATGATGTCCATCGCCTTCATTGGTTCTGATGTTGCCGGATACATAACGCATGTTCCAAAACCTCTGGCCAGCAGGATGGGTTGCAAGTTTGTAGACGAGATGCAGGACAAGGGCATCATGCAAATCATCGATCTTTATGTGTATCCACAATTCAGGGAAGAGGGCGTTGAAAAATCATTGATTGCCAACCTTGCAGAATTTTGCAGAAAAAACAGGCATCAAAAGATAGAGGTCTACACACTGGAGACACCTGTGGAAGATTACATGCCATCAACCGGACACTTGGCGATGTACGATGGTACTGGATTCAAAACAAAAAAAACCATAAAACAGAAAACCCAGGAAAACAAAGAACACAACTTTGTCCTGATGACCATGGAGACCTGAGTGGAACGTGAAGAATTTGACCTGATTGTCGAACAATGCTGGAATGAACTGCCAGAAGAATGGAAAGAGGAGCTTGATGAAGCAAACATTTCCTATGAGATAACCGACCTGGCAACAAACGAAGTAGCAGCAAAAGCTGGAACGAGCCCATGGAATCTACTGGGATTATTTTCCGGAGTCCCAAAAACAGTCAGACACAAGGGCTTTGAGCCAATGGCCTTTCCTGACAGGATAACCGTTTTCAGACTGCCAATCATGTCAAGAATTTTTGATATTGAAAGTCTGAGAAAGACAATAAAACATGTCCTGTACCACGAAATAGGGCATTATTTTGGCTTGTCGGAGAATGAGCTCAGACAGGCCCAGGGCGATCCGCTGTAAGTATTTTCAAAAGTCTTATTGTCTGGAGCTTGGTTCCCAGTTCCGAGTCACCGGCAGGACCAACACATGACGGACAGCCATTCTCGCAAGGGCATTTCTGGAGTGTTTCGAGTGCAAGCACAAGCGGTGATATCCCCATATCAAACATGTGCTCCGAGAGGCCAACCCCTCCAGCCACCCTTTCATAAATAAAAACAGTCGGTGCCTCAAAATGGGGTGATTTTACCTCAACATACATCCCCAAATCCCTGGGGTCACACATCAATGGCAATGGCATGATTCCAATAAGGACATTCCCAAGCCCTTTTAACGCCTTTTCAAGGTCATTTTTCGAGAATTCCGAAACAATCTTCTCACCAACAGTCACCCACCATGACATGGTATCCATTGGCATTTCCGGGAGGTGTACTTCACCATAACCAAGATTCTGGTGGGTCGTTAGCTGGATTTTCTTAAACACTGTCGTCAATGCCGTTACGGTGACCTCACCCGCACCAAGCTTGCAATTTCCAATATCATTATTTTCGGCTTCTGAGAGCACCCTGAGGCTGATTTGCAAATTTGCGTCTGTATACCAGTCAACCGGAACTTTTCTGACAAAAGCTTTTCTCTCCTTGAAGTCAAGCCGGTCAACGTGATATGTGACTCCGTCATGCATGTAGATTGCCTGGTCATGCACAAGCATTGGCGCAGAAAAGAGGTCAATTTCACCAATGGTCCTGACGTGTGGTGAACCTGTAACATCGATTATGGCAACATTTCCTTCGGTGGCATTCCGGAGCGATATTTCATCAGCAGGGTAAGAGTCTGTCATCCAGAACCACTTTCCCTGGTCATGATTGACAATCCCCTCCTTCTCAAAGTGCGAAAGGATCGGTTCAATCTCCGCCTTGCCAAATGATTCTCCATCCACGAATGGAAGCTCGAATGCCGCACACTTAACATGGGAGACCATTATGTAGAGGTTGTCCGGGTTTACCAATCCTGATTCCGGAGGAGTAGACAGCAGATAATCAGGGTTCTGGGCTATGTACTGGTCAAGTGGATTGCCAGATAGCACCAGAATGCCAAGGCTGGTCTGCTGTTTTCTTCCGGCTCTGCCGGCCTGTTGTCTCATGCTTGCTATTGTGCCTGGGTAACCGACCATTACAGACGCTTCGAGTCTTCCTATGTCTATCCCGAGCTCCAGGGCGTTTGTTGAAACAACACCCATTATCTTGCCTTCTCTTAGTCCCTTTTCAATCTCCCTGCGCTCAAGGGGCAGATATCCACCCCTGTAACCCCTGATTGAATCGGGATTAAATCCAGCCCTTGCAGCGTGGTCCCTCAGAAGTTTCAGGACGTTCTCGACAGTGGTCCTTGCCCTTGCAAAAACAATGGTTTGTATGCCAGACTGGACGAGCTGGGAAGCAAACCGCTCTGCCTCAAAAATGGAGGATTTGCGCAAACCAAGCTGTTTGTCGACAATCGGTGGATTATACACCACAAAATATTTGTCGCCACTTGGAGAGCCGTCTTCGGTTATTGCCTCAACATCGTCCTCGATAATTCTGGATGCAAGATCGGCAGGATTTGCAATTGTTGCCGAAGACATGATGAAGGTTGGGTGGCTCCCATAAAAAGTGCAAATCCTTTTTAACCTTCTTATAACATTCGCCATGTGCGAGCCAAAAACACCCCTGTACTGGTGGAGCTCATCGATGACAACATACTTCAGGTTCTCAAAAAGGTGCACCCATTTCGTGTGGTGTGGCAAAATGCCTGCATGGAGCATGTCCGGGTTCGTAAGGATTATGGAGCCTTCCACTTTGAGGATTTTTCTTTTGCCCACATCGGTATCGCCATCGTACGTGTGAAATTTCACACCAAGTCCTGTCGCTTCAACCAGCTCCGAAAGCCCGGTTTGCTGGTCGAATGAAAGCGCCTTGGTTGGAAAAAGATAAATCGCCCTGGCTGCAGGATCTTTTGAAATGGCTGACAAGACTGGAACATTATAGCAGAGGGTTTTTCCGGAGGCGGTTGGTGTGGCCACAACAACGTTTTTGCCAGACAAGACACTTTCAATCGCTTTTGCCTGGTGTGAATAGAGTTTTTCAATACCAATCTTTTTGAGGCCGCTTGAAACAATTTCCGGTACATCGAGAGGAATATCTGAAAAAGTCCCTTTTCTTCCCTCAAAATGTATCAGGGTCATCTCTTTTCCGGACTCATTCCTGTAAATCTGGGAAACAATCTCTTCTATGGACACGGATGAATTCTAAAACAAGCAAAACCGCGTGTCAACGAACAGGAGGATTTAACTTGTTTTCTCTATTTACTTTTAAGGGTTTTGCAATAGAATTAGTCACTAGTGTCCAATGATGGACGCAAAATACGATGAGGTGAATGATGGTAGTCTTTGAGTTCGATGAAGAAACGGGAAAAGCCGTGGAGCAACCCCAGGAGAAAAAGGAAATCCAGCCAGAAGTAGTAAAATCTGAGTCATCCAGGTTGGAAAAAGCTGTCAATGATTTCGAAATGAAGTCTGTCAAAAGAGGGCAGCTTGTAAACGCGACAGTAGTAAAGGTCACGTCTGATGGTCTCCTGGTTGATGTCGGCCAGAAGTCAGAGGGATTTATCCCCAGGGCAGAGGCATCTACAAGAGACGACGTAGAGCTTGCATCTACGTTCAAAACAGGAGACATGATTCAATGCCGCGTTGTCAAGATTGGCGATGATGATGGCATGATAATACTCTCCAAGAAGCGTGCCGATTTCGAGCTTGTCTGGGACAGACTCAAAGAGGCAAAGGATAACAAGGAAATCCTCACAACGGTCGCCACAAAGGCCGTCAAGGGTGGACTTCTTGTTGATGTCGGCGTACCGGCTTTCGTGCCGAGGTCACAGATTGACCTTAACCGCAATGCCGATCCGACAAAGTGGGTTGGCAAGGAACTCAAAGTCAGAATCATAGAGGTTGACCGCCCAACAAGGCGCGTTGTCTGCTCCCAGAAGGAAGTCCTGGAAGAGGACCGCGAAAGAAGGCGTGAAGAATTCATCTCTAACCTCAAGGTTGGGGAAATCTATGAAGGCACAGTTGTTGGCCTCGTAGAATTTGGCGCATTTGTTGATCTCGGTGAAGGCGTGGAAGGTCTTATCCACCTTTCAGAGCTTTCCTGGGGCGGAAGAAAGACCCCTCAGCAGGTGCTCAAGAAACGCCAGAAAGTCAACGTCAAGGTCATCAAGATCGCAGGAGACGAGGGCAGGATCAGCCTCTCACTCAGGCAGGCACAGCCACATCCATGGGAACTTGTCCCGTACAAGTACTCGGTTGGTGATGTCGTTGAAGGCACAGTCACCAGACTGCTGAAGTTTGGCGCTGTTGTCGAGCTTGAAGAGGGCGTCTCGGGTCTTCTCCACATCTCCCAGGTCTCAAACCACAGGGTCGAGAGAATTGACACTGAAATCAAAGAGGGCCAGACAGTCCAGTGCAAGATTCTGGAAATAAGGGTCCCGGACCGCAAAATAAGGCTTTCCATCAAGGCAACCCTCCCAGAGGAGCCAAGACCGGAGCGCCAGCCAAGAAAGCGCTTTAACGCTTATGAAGATGAAGAAGAGCAGTACCTCAGGGAATTTGCCCAGGAATCTGCAGACCCATCAGTAAGGCTCATTTCGGAGAACGACCTCGAGAGGGAAAACCGCGAAGTCTTCAACGTCAACGAGAGCGATGTAAATACCAACAATTAAGGAGAAGTTTTGAAATGAAAAAATATTTAGCACTGATAGCCATTTTGGCACTTGGAATCACCTTCATGGCCGCTTGCGGTTCAAAGAATGAAGAGACTACCTTACCAACCGAAGAGGAAATTACTAACATAACTGATCAGTACAACACCGACAATCAGACAACTGACCAGACCACTACAATCCCAACCGACAAGACTAGTACAGAAACCCCAACAGAGGGAGAGAACAAAGACATGGGAACAACAAATACCAATCTTGGCAAAACTGTAGTTTTCGAAACCAACTACGGCGCCTTTGAAATCAGCCTCTATGCCGATGCTCCAATAGCCTCAAAAAATCTCATCGACAAAGCAAATTCCGGCTTCTACAACGGACTCACATTCCATCGCGTTGTCAATGGATTTGTCATCCAGGGTGGCGATCCACTCGGGAATGGCACCGGCGGTGGCACAATGGGTCTTGATCCAAAGGGTCTTCACCAGAACAAGAGGGGAACGATCTCCATGGCATCTGCCAATATTGAAGTAAACCAGTCCGATGCACAGTTCTTCATCAATCTGGTTGACAATTCCAGCAACCTCGACAAGATGGGATTCATCGCATTCGGTGAAGTAGTAAACGGCATGGAAGTCGTAGACAAAATTGCACAAGTACCATGCAATCCTGGTGGAGACGGTGCAAATTCCAGCCCGGTCTCACCAGTACTTATCAATAAAGTCTATGTCAAATAGGACAGTTTTGGCCTCTCTGGCCACCCTCGCTCTGGCTTTTTCAATAACCGGTTGCATGGGTGTGTCACTCGAAGAGAAACAAAACGAAGTCCCACCAGAAAAACCCAAAATCACCTTCAGCACAACTGAAGGTGATTTTGTTATTGGGGTACTTCCAAAAAACGCCCCCAATTCAGTTGAAAAGTTTATCAGCTGGTGCAAGGGCTTCGAGACCCAAAATGGGCAATTTGTGGAAAGTATCTACAATGGTCTCCAGTTCTACAGGGTGATGCCTGGCAAATTCGTTCAGGGTGGTGACCCATTCAACAATGGCACTGGCTCTGATGCATTCAAGATACCTTTTGAGAAAACTGAAAAAAAACTCAAAAGAGGCACTGTTTGTCTGGCAAATGATGGCGAAGGAAACAACAATTGTATTTTCTTCATCCTCCTCGTAGACACTCCACAATTTCAGGGCAAATATACGGCCGTAGGTGAAGTTTTGCAGGGTCTTGACGTGATTGACCGCATGAGCAATGTTACAACTCGTCCAGATGAGCCCAACACACCCCTCCGCAACATCTCGATAATCGGCGTCAAGGTAAGTGAGTAAGGTAGCACTCTACTGCTTTTCAGGCACTGGAAACACAAGGCTGGTTGCCCGGAAAGTCAAGAAAGGCCTTGAACTGGAAGGCCACAAGACCGATTATTTCGAGGTCAGGGACAAACCAGTCATTCCAACAGAATATGATTCTTTTGGAATATGTTTCCCAGTTTACGACTGGTCACCCCCCTGGCCGCTCAGGGAACTAGTAAAAAGCTGGCATGGCTTGCTAAACGGCAAGCCATGTTTTATTGTAATGGACTACGCCGGCGAGCCGGTCAATGCTTGCCTCAAAATGATGGAAGATCTTGAAAAAACCGGCGCAAGGATTTTCTATTCAAGCGAGATTGTAATGCCAGAATCATGGACCATTGTATTGACGCCAAAAAAAATCCAATCAATGAATGAATGGTTTTCGAAAAATCCCCAGCCAGATCCAGCAGATTTGGGCATCGAGATTGGCAAGAAATTAAAAAATGGCGACACCACGCCAATAAAAAAGCCAAAATACAAGTTTTCCAGTTATAGTTTTTTGATACCTTTCTATACAAAAACATCGCTCAAGATGTTTTACAGAGTGAGCCTCAACAAAGAAAAATGTATCCAGTGCGGCATTTGTGCTGAAAATTGCCCCACTGGCAACATAAAAGTAAACTCCTACCCTTCATTTTCCTATCCATGTGCAGGTTGTTATGCATGTATAAACCACTGCCCAACACAAGCCTTGGAATCATGGGCAACAAGGGGAAAAACAAGATATAAACCAGAATAAACTGATCTTATATAATAAAAAAGGCGAGGAAAATCCTCGCCTTTTTTATTATCCTTGGATATCAATTTTTTATGCTATAACCTTTATCATTTCCCCATTTATAAGGCCCTGAATAAAGGCTTTTTGTGAGTTTAGCTGTTCAATATAGTCAACAATCTGGGAGGTTATGAGTTCCCCATGTATCAACGTGGGTATGCCTGGTGGATATGGACAGACAACGTCGGCAGCGACCCTGCCAATTGCCTGCCTGAGGGAAACAAGTTCCGATTTTGAATAGAAAGCCTTCCTCGGGAGCATTTCAAGCGGGGGGATTTCAGGGAGAGGAACTTTTACATGAGGTCTGCAATCATACTTCTTGCTTGCCAGTTTTTTTAGAACTTCAACCAGCCCCTTAGCATATTCCCATTTTGTTCCAACAGTCAGGAAACAGAGGAAATTGTCTGCATCAGAAAGCTCTATTTCAACATTATATTCATTATTGAGTATCCTCTCGGCTTCCCAACCAGAGAGGCCAAGCTCGGAGACATTGATGGTTATCTTTGTTCTGTCAAAACCAACCACTCCCTGCCTGCCCACAACCTCGCTTCCTGGACATCTAAGGCCAGGAATCTTGTTTATTTCATCTCTTAGCCAGTCAGCCATTTCGAGGATTTGGGTGAGTCTTTCCTGGCCATGAATGGCCATATACCTTCTTGCAGCATCAAGCGAGCTCATAAAAACATAGGATGGTGAGGATGATTGAAGGAGAACAAGAATCATCTTGAGTCTATCGGTTGCCGCTCTTGCTGTTACCACATGCAATAGTGAACTCTGCGTCATCGTTGGCAATGTTTTATGCGCGCTCTGGGTAACACAATCGACATCGCACTGGCAGGCAGACATGGGCATTTCAGGATGGAACATGAAGTGTGCACCGTGGGCCTCATCTACAAGCACTCTTAGACCCTTTATTGTTGCCATGGAAGCAAGTGTTTGTATATCGGAGGCGAGTCCAAAATAGTTGGGCGTTGTCATAAGAACGGCTTTTGCGGATGGGTGGCGCTTCATGGCATTTGAAAGCGTCGTTGGGGTTATTGAGGTGTATTCACCAATGTCGGAATTGTAATCAGGCATGACATAAGCAGGTTCAAGACCGCCAAGTATAAGCCCACCAACTGTGCACCTGTGGCTATTCCTTTGCAAAATGATTTTTTCCTCGTTCCAGACAGAGGAGAGCATCATGGCTTGTACACCAACAGTTGTTCCGTTTATAAGGAACTTGGTTTCCCTGACACCAAAGGCATCAGCGGCATACTTTTGCGCTTCGCCAATAACACCACTCGACGTATGGAGATAATCAAGACCCTGGACCTCTGTAAGATCAAACTTGTAAAGTCCTTCGCCAAACCATTCTGCGAGTGGTTCTGGAATGACTCCACCCCTCATGTGTCCTGGCATATGAAAAGGCAACCTATTTTGCCCGATGTACTCAATCACCTTCTCGACAAGCGGAGCTCTTGTCTGGTCAAGTTTATACTTTCTCACCTGGTTACCCCCTTAGAAACGCAATTGGCCTAACATAATACGCATAATTTAAAACATGTCTAGTGCAAAGTAATTTTGCCCGCTGCAAAGTTCGTTGTTACAAGTCAAACGTAATTTTACATTCGTTCAAATTTAAGTATAAAGAGGTCAAAAAGAGGAGGAGGCGAGATGAAACTGGACCAAAATAGTCTTTCGAAAACGCTGGATGATTTTAACGAGCATATTTTATTTGGTAAAAACATTCCCAAAAAAGCGGCCGAGGAAGTAGCGATCTGGATAGCCTCAAGACAGGGATTGCCAGGCTCTTATTGCAACATGTTCGCACCAACAGCAAACGACTTTATTGAAACAAAACTCTTCACTGGTGAAAAGGTTGCCTCAAGGGCCGCCACAGCGCACATACTGAGCGAAGAGGCATGCAGAGCTTTGATAAAAATTGGCGTTAACAACTCAATGACAAAGAATGCTCTGGAAACAGCCACCGAAGACATGCGTGGAAGGATAAAAGACAATCCAAGCGGGAAGTATTGTTGCGGGACGTGTTCGGTGTCTTTCTGGAGACACCTTCAGGCTGGTGGCCTCTCATTACAGGAGGAAAGGATTGCAAATGGAATGGGGGACTTAAAAAGAAACCGTATCGGAAACAGCAAATGGAGGTTCTATCCATTTTTTTATACCCTCTACGCTCTGTTGGATATTGACATGAAAGAGGCGCTGGAAGAAATAAGGTATGCGGCACCAGCTATGGAGAAGTCGTTGAAATCAGGGAAAATTGATGAGCCATACGGCAAAAGAAGAGCTGAGATTTTCAAAAAGTTGTTGGCAAAAATATAGCATGCAATTTTTGATATAAAAGTTGATGGCCACAAATTAAATGGTCGGGACGGCCAGATTCGAACTGGCGACCTCTTGGTCCCGAACCAAGCGCTCTACCAAACTGAGCCACGTCCCGACAAATTTAGCATTCTACTAATTATTTGGTCTTTGTAAAGAGAATTTTTTAATCTTTATATATTGTAATTATATGACACAGCATAGTGCTGGTTTTGCACATTTTTACCAAAAAACCCTCATTTTGTCTATAAACCGCACTGACGGCAGCCCAGAAAATAAAAAAGCCCTGCAAGAGGGCAAATATGGTCGGGGCGAGTAGATTCGAACTACCGACCTTCAGTCCCCCAGACTGACGCGCTAACCAAACTGCGCCACGCCCCGAACAAATAATAATGGCCTGGTGATTTTAACACACCAGGCCATCAAGTCAAGTCAAACGCTAGTAGCGCTTACTCAATCACTTCTTGTGGTGAACGGTATGGACTGCGGATTTGAGGTCCTTGCCTGGTTTGAAGGCTGGGACTTTCTTCTCCGGGATATTGAGTGGCTTGCGTGTCTTTGGGTTGACGCCCTTGCGTGCCTTACGGTTCCTCACATAGAAGCTGCCGAAACCAACAAGGAGAACCTTGTCGCCTGTCTTCATAGCGTCCTTGATTGATTCAAGGGTGGCGTCGAGCATTGCTGAGCAATCCTTCTTTGAAAATTTCGTTGTTGATGCGATCTTGTCGATCAGTTCTGGTTTTGTCATTTTGACCTCCTATAGTTTTTTATTCTTCTTTCAATTCCCTCTTCATGAGCCTTCTGATGGCCCTTAAGGGGGTGGTAATACCCTTCGATACTGCATCTATTTCAGATGTTATCGGTAGCTCAATTCCGTACTTTCCGGCCAGAAGGAGTAATCCCTGCAGTGATTCAAGCCCCTCTATGGCCTGTCCGTCCGGTGATATTTCATTTCTGGCTTCGTCAGGTTTTTTACCTTTTCCGAGCAGATACCCGAAGCGCTTGTTTCTTGAGAGTGGCGAAGAACATGTGGCCACCATGTCCCCAAGACAAGACAACCCCCTTAGGGTCGCCTCCTGGGCACCAAGCGCCTTATACAACCTTCTTGCTTCCTCAAGGCCTCTTACCACTAGTGCAGATTTGGTGTTGTCTCCAAAACCAAGTCCTTCAATAACACCTGCGCCAATAGCAACTACGTTCTTCAAAGCACCACCAAGTTCAACGCCCTTGACATCTTTTGAGCGATAGACCCTGAAATAGGTGTTTGAGAACAGTTGCTGGATTTGCTTTGAAAGCTCGTCACTTTCCGAAGCGCATACTGCAGCGGTGGGCATCTTCTGGGCAACCTCTCTGGCAAAATTTGGGCCTGAAAGAACAGCGATCTTGTCACTGTCCAGATTCCATTCTTTTGAGAGGAGTTCTGACATGGTGAGTGATTGTTCAGGCTCAATACCTTTGACCACAGAAACTACCTTAGTTTGATTTTCAAGGTTGCGGGCAAACTCCCTTGCAGCCATGGCTAGATATTTCCCGGGTACAGCGGCCACCATTATATCGATACCTTTTGAGGCTGTCAAGGGGTCGGACTCAATAACGACCTTGTCTTGGAGTTTATAACCAGGAAGATACCTGATATTTTCAGCATTTCTTCTAATTTCATCGGCCAGATCAGGAGTATTCGCCCAAAGGATAACTTCTATCGGTTTGGAAGCCAAAACTGTGGTCAAAGCGGTCCCCCAAGCCCCTGCCCCCATGACACAAACCCTCATCTATGCTGTCTCCTTGAGAATCTTACGGGGGTACCTTCGAGCTCGAACTCCTCTCGTAAGTTGTTCTCCAAAAATCTCATATATGACTCGGAAGCCGCATCAATATCGTTAACAAAAAATTGAAAAGTCGGCGGACGGGTTATTGCCTGGGTCACATAATAAATTTTCAAAACTTTCCCTTTGTGGACGTTTGGGGGTTGTTTGTCTGTGACCTGAGCCAACCATCTGTTCAATCTGCCAGTTGTTATCCTGTCGTTGTAACTCTTTAACGCTGCAACGATGTGGGGAAAAATTTTTATGATATTTTTGCCAGTTAACGCAGACACGTTTACACGTTTGGCATAGTCAATAAACCTAAGCTGGTGCGACAAATTTTCCTCAAGTGCTGCCTTATCTTCAACCAGGTCAATTTTGTTTACCACAACGACACAGGCTTTCCCCTCGTCTGCAATATACCTTGCAAGATGCTGGTCATCTGATGTGGCTCCAACTGAACCATCAATGACCAATATCACAAGATCACTCCTGTGGATGGCCTGTTCTGATCTCTTGATGGTGACATAATCAAGCTGCTCGTCATATTTGTAGCGCTTTTTAATTCCTGCCGTGTCTACGAGGATATATTTGGTGCCATCATACTCAATGAGTGTGTCCACAGCGTCTCTGGTTGTCCCCGGAACATCAGAAACGGTTGTTCTCTTCTCACCCAGAAATGCGTTCAGAAGTGATGATTTGCCAACATTGGGCCTTCCTGCTATCGCAATTCTTCTTGGTGGCAATTCTTCTTCCTGTTGCTCCTGCTGCTCTTCTTCGACTGCCTTGCCAATATTTTCAACTATCAGATCCAAGAGTTCGGCAACATTCCTGCCAGAGGTTGCAGACACGGTAAATGGGTCGCCAAAACCAAGCTGGTTAAAATTGAAATCAGTCCAGTCTTTATTGTCAGCCTTGTTTGCAGCAAGAATGATTTTTTTAGTAGATTTTCTCAGCATTCTGGCGACATAAATGTCTTCTTTGGTTGGGCCAATCTGGGAGTCCACCATGAAGACAATGACATCGGCAATGCCAATTGCCATTTCGGATTGGAGGGAAACCTGCCTCTGGATTGTAGAGGCTTCCGGTGCTATCCCACCAGTGTCCATGAGGGTGAAATCAACACCGTTCCAGGTAAAATCCTCCATGATTCTGTCGCGGGTCACACCCATCGCCTGATCAGTGATGGTCCTCGCCTTTCTGAGGATCCTGTTGAATATCGTGGACTTGCCAACCGACGGTCTTCCAATGAAAGCCACGATTGGCAGGTTCTTGGCTCTTAAGGGTTTTATCGAGGAGATTTCATTTTCCATTTGTTCTACCTGAAATAAGTATTGCCCCAAACGACATTTGTCAAGTACACTGGAGAATTGGCAAATACTGGCTATAATTTCTCCTTCAGGAGGCAGGATGTCTGTTGAAAAGAAAGACCTCAAAAGGATTTTTGAACTGTCAAAACTGGACCATACCAAATCAGATGGCCTTGAAAAAGACATTGAAAGGCTTGTTGAAAGTTTTTCACAAATCAGAAACATTGACCTGAAGGACTGCGAGCCAATGGTGTTGCCAAAGTGGTGCATTCTCAGATACAGGAAAGACGAGCCGCTGGATGGCGTCAAAAAAAGCGATGCACTCTCACAGGCGCCAAAAACAGATGGGACCTTTTATATTGTTCCAAAAATCATATCCGGTGAGCCATGAACATATCAGAAGCCAGAAATCTTCTCAAATCAAAATCAATTTCACCTGTCGAACTTGTTGAGGAATGCGAAAAAAACTGGAAAAACCAGGAACATGATCTCAATGCAGTAATAACCCCCATGTTCGAGAGGGCAAAAGAAATTGCCAAAAAGACTGTTTTTGACGAATCAAAACCACTCTCCTGCATACCATACGCGGTAAAAGACAACATCTGCATCAAAGGGGAAAAGCTCACCTGTGGCTCCAGGATTCTTGGCGAATACAGGAGTCTTTTTGAATCGACAGCAACTTGGAGGCTTGCAAACGCTGGTGCCATTGCCGTATGCAAGACAAATATGGATGAATTTGCAATGGGCTCATCCGGTGAATACTCTGCCTTTGGGCCAACCCATAACCCTCTGGACAAGGAACTTGTTCCGGGTGGTTCTTCATCCGGTTCTTCTGCGGCTGTCGCCGCAGGCTACTCAATCTTCTCGCTTGGATCTGACACAGGCGGGTCGGTACGACAACCGGCCGCATTCTGTGGATTGTCTGCCATAAGGCCAACCTATGGCACGGTGAGCAGATATGGCCTTGTTGCCTTTACATCCTCGATTGACCAGATAGGGCCAATGGCAAAAAATTCCTTTGACTCACTCACTGTTTTGAAGGCAATGCGTGGGCTGGACGAAAAGGATTCGACAAGCGTAGCATGGTCGCCAGTAGAATTGCCTGAAAAACCGGTAATTGGCATACCAAAAGAGCTCCTTGAACTGGACATAGACCCCGAAATCATGGCAATGCTTCAAGAGTGCAAGAAAAGGCTTGAAGGAATCGGGGCAAGATTCATCGAAGTTTCCATACCGAACCTCAAGCATTCGGTGGCAACCTATCAGTTGATAACACCGTCTGAATGCAGTGCCAATCTCTCAAGATTTGATGGTGTAAGGTATGGCCTCCAAGTCGAAGACCCGGAGCTTGGAAACCAGTATAAAAAAACCAGGTCGGATGGCTTTGGTGCCGAGGTCAAGAGAAGAATACTGATCGGCACCTATGCACTATCCGAAGGTTTTTATGATGCCTACTATCTCCAGGCATGCAAAATGAGGGCAAAGATAGCAGCTGAACTGTACTCTGCATTGTCAAAAGTAGATGTCATCCTGACACCAACAGCACCAACTACCGCCTTCGAGATTGGCTCGATTCAGGACCCGCTTAAAATGCACGCCTGTGATCTTCTGACAATTCCACAGGGTCTTGCAGGCATCCCGGCAGTGACGTTCCCATTTGGCAAAGATAGCAAAGGAAGGCCAATCGGAATGCAACTTTCAGGACCGGCGTTTTCCGATGATTCACTTGCAATGCTTGCGGGCAAGATTGAAGAGGCCAGATGACAATGAAGTGTTGCAAGTGCAAAAAACCATCGCCTTATCCTATTTGTGAGACTTGTGCAAATGAAAGAGAGAAGAAAGCCATAGAAGAAATAAGGGTAATAGACGACCTCATGGCTGACCATAAACTCTCCATGAAAAAGGTCAGAAGGTCAGGTTTTGCAATAACTCCGAAAAGACTTTGGGGACTCCTTCTTGTGCTTGCAGGCATAATCCTTGCATTCAGCGGAAACGGCTACCTTGGCATGCTAAGTTTGGGGTGTATCGGGGCAGGGTTGATATTTCTTTTGCTTTCCTGGACCGAAACGCTTACAGTCTCGCTCGTCAATGACGGGCTTACCAGTGAATACAGGCAAATCATTACCGATCTGGCAAAAAGACGGAAAAAACTCATTGAAAACCTCAGGAGCGGCAATGTCTGATCTTGTAATAGGAATTGAAGTCCATGTGCAGCTTTTGTCTGCAACAAAGATGTTTTGTGGTTGCAAAAATTCATTTGGTGATGAACCAAATACAAATGTGTGCCCGGTTTGCCTCGGATTGCCAGGCGCCCTGCCAGTGGTCAACGAAAAAGCAACCCAAATGGGTCTCCAGCTTGCCCTGGCATTAAACTGTAAAATAAATGAAGTTGCACCTTATTACCGAAAAAACTATTTCTATCCGGACCTCCCAAAGGGCTACCAGATAACCCAGTATGCCACACCTCTGGGACAAAAAGGGTTTCTTGAATTTCCATTTGGGAAAGGCAAAAAAAGGGTCGATATAACAAGGATCCATCTGGAAGAAGATGCTGGAAAAATGTTTCATTCAGGGGACATAACAAAATCGTCTTCGTCTCTGGTTGACTACAACAGATGTGGTGCCCCTCTTGCAGAGATTGTTACAGAACCATGCATTGAAACTCCCGAAGAGGCCCAGGCATACCTTTTTGCCCTTAGAAATCTCGTCCGGTTCATTGGCATTTCAACTGGCAACATGGAAGAAGGCGCACTCAGGTGCGACGTGAATGTGTCGGTAAAAAATCCGGACGGGTCTTTCGGCACAAAGGTGGAAGTAAAAAATCTCAATTCCTTCAGGTCAGCAAGAAGAGCGCTCGAATTTGAAGCCAAGCGCCAGAGAGACCTCATTGCCCAGGGTGGGCAGGTAACTGCCGAAACAAGGCACTTTATCGAGTCCACAGGGGAAACTGCGGGGATGCGCTCAAAAGAAGAGCTTAACGATTACAGGTACTTTCCGGAACCAGATCTTCCGCCAATGGTTACAAATACCAGCCAGATCGAGAAAATCAGGCAGGAAATGCCAAAAACGCCTGGCCAGATCGCAGAAAAATTCGAGAAGGAATACGGGCTTTCACAATACGATGCAGGCGTTCTAACGCAAGATAAAGAAACAACGGCGTTTTTTGAAGAATGTGTCAAAAACGGCGCCAGCCCCAAAAAAACCTGCAGTTTCCTGACAGTGGAAATCCAGGGCTACTTTGCAAAAGAGGGGCTCTCGCTTGGCCAGACAAAGCTGACCCCAAAACTCCTTTCAGAGCTGGTTAAGCTGGTGGATTCAGGCCAGATAACAAACCAGTCAGCAAAAACAATCATTCCTGATGTTGTTGCTGGTTCTAGTTCAGAAAAGGTTGCAAAAGAACGCAATCTGATAGTAATAGAGGACGAATCCGCAATCATCGAACTCGTTAAACAGGTGATCGAAAATAATCCGAAACAAGTCGAACAATACAAGCAGGGCAAAACTGCCCTTTCGGGGTTCTTTATTGGACAGGTGCTCAAGGCCTCTTGTGGAAAAGCCCAGGCCGAAACAGTAAAACGGCTTGTCGAAGAAGCACTCTCAAGGCTTTAACCAACAATGCCTCGTAAGAGAAGTCTCAAAACCAAAAATAAACCATAATGCAAGAATTTGATGCCGCCAGCTTCATGAAAAGGATAGCAAAAGGCGATGAGGACGCTTTTCGGTGCCTCTACGACGAGTTTGGCGCATACGTTTTCAAGATTGTGGCAATGCAGTTACACAATAACAGCAAGGCGGAGGAACTTACCCAGGATATCTTCCTCAAGATATGGAGATTTGCATCAAAATACGACCCTTCAAGACCCTTCAAACCATGGCTCTCGCGGGTTGTAAGCAATGAGATCATAAGCTACAGAAGGGCACAGGAAGAGAGAACTGAAAGTATTGAGGAGTTGGCAGAAACTGGCTACACTCCGGCCGAGGAGATGGACTCATACAGAGACAGGCAGCTTTCTGATGACATTTCCTATGAGCTCCAGAATGCAATGGGAATCCTTACTGACAATCAGCGGCAAGTTGTCGTAATGAAATATTATGAAGGGCTTAAGATAAGAGAGATAGCAGACGGCCTGGGAATAGGCGAAAGCGCCGTTAAAGCCAGGTTGTACACGGCTCTCGAAACACTAAGCACAACGGCCCAGAGGGGCAAAAATGGACTGTAAGAAAATTAGAGAAGAGTTTATCGAATATCTGGAAGGGTCACTGTCAAGAGGTAGGCACGAGACCTTTGAAAAACACCTTGCCGACTGCAGGGAGTGCAAAAAAGAATTTGAAGCGTTCAAAGCACTCACTGAAAAAGTAGCCAAACATCTTGAATCACAGGCTTCTTCTCTCAATCCTCCAGCAATGCTGTGGGGGAAAATACTCAAAGAAGCCCAATCATCCAAAAAACATAGAAGATTTTCTTTTCTTCTCAAGCCAGCAATTGGCATTGCGGCATGCCTGGCAATCCTTCTTGCAGGTGTCTTTACACCAGTTTTCGGAGCCGAGGGCAATCTCATTAACTACATTAGCTCCAACATGATCAATAGCGCCGCAAATGATCTTGAATCAATTTACCAGGACGAGCAGTCCGGGGGAATATATAAAACTGTAGCTATTGACAAGGCAATTCAGGATGCCGGCTTAACAGGCGAGCAGTATTGGGACCTGAGAGACAAGGGCCTTACAGACAAAGACATACTCATTGCTGCATATATCAAAAACAACACGAACACTCAATTTGACAATATCGTCGACTTAAGACTTGCCCCGTGGGGTTGGGGAAGAATAGCAAACTACCTGGGAGTGTCAGTTTTTTCAGTAGACCCGGCAATAGCCGCTCCAATAATCGAGAGAAAGCGAATGATTCTCGATGCTTCAGAGCTTGAGATCAACGCAGAAGTACTCGATCACACGATAGTTCCAATGAACTTTGGCGGGCCAATACCAGTGCCTCAAGATGCACTTCCTGTGGACGAGAGTGGAAACCCCATGTCCTGGGAAGAAGTCAAAATGATGGGATGTGCAAGAATGCGCTTTGAGATGAAACATGGCGCACCAGGACCAAGGCCCGTCATCATGCCAGGGCATTGCCCAAACGAGTATTTTGAAACAACCGGCGATATAGCAGACATTGAAGAAGGAATTGCCACAATCCAAACTCCCCAAGGCCCGATGCAAGTAAGACTCATCGAAGGCGAAACCGCAATGATGGGTGAAATAGGCGAGGGAATGCCAATAAGGGTCAGGGGGCTAAGGTTTGGCCCCAGAATGATAGCACGTTTTGTTGCGCCAGTGGGCGAAAACAAAAACGGGCAATCGCAACCAAAAAATCCCAAAGATGGTGGCAACAACACTCAAGCACCGAGCAGTGGGAACAAAACTGGAGAAAACAAATCAACACCAAAATCTCCTGCAAATAGCGGAACGAAAGATACACCCAAGAAAACCAGTACTGGCAACAAGAACCAATCTGGCACTCCTGATTACCTGAATTCGACTTTTGAGACAACACTCAAAAACATCAGCGAAACAAAGATAACAACAGATGTAGGCCAGTTCCTCATCAACCAAAATACTCTGGTAACTGTAAAATTTGATGGAAACGAATTTGCCTTGCATCCAAAGATACTTTCAATAATTGCGAAAAACACGAAATTGACAGTGTCGACCAAAAATGGAATTTCAACAACCATCCTCATTCCAAATGCAGGATTTTCAATCAAGAAACTCTGGATGATAAAAGATGATTTCAGAAACATGCGATTGCTGTGCGTGAATGAAACTCTTGCAGAAAAAATAGTTCAACTTATACCAGAAACCTTTGCATCTGACTTTGATGGCATCCAGATACCACCTCAAAAAATACCAGAGGAAATAAGGCCCGGAAATACCCTGTGGATTCTGGAATACAAAAACCAGGCCCTGCATATTGCACATGCCGATAGACCACAACCACCCGAGGAAATAAGGGGAGAGGTATCAGAAAAAACCGTGTCGTTTATCGTCATAAATGGCAGACAAATAAATGTATTATCCTCGACCGAATGCGAATGCGCCGGGAAAGGGAGAGGTTCCTGCTCACGGAATGAAATCAATGTGGGGGATAAAGCCGTAGCAATCGTATTTAAAATAAACGACAAGACTGTGGCAACAAAAGTTGTCAAGATGCCAAAGGGCATGGGCGGTATGGGGCAAGGCGACACGAAAAAGCTCCCCAAATTTCAAATCGAATCGTTAACTCGCACCCAAAATGGTATCCAGATCACGTTTAAAGATGGGCCAGTGTTATTAATTACCCCAAAAACTGCAATAAAAATTATCCAAAATGATGCTGAAGAAATACCTGGCTCGCCAGAAGACCTCAGGGCGGGCATGATAGTCGGGGTTGAATTTTCAAACCGCCAGGCACTTCAGATAATTATCGAGCCCTAATCCATCTTCAGTTTGATTGTTACTATCCTGTTCTTGCCATCCCAGGTAACTTGGGCACCAAGCTGTTCTGAGACAAACCTTACTGGAATATAAGTCCTGCCTCCCTGGATTATTGGGGGCGCATCAAGCTGGACCATTGTTCCGCCCGATATTGCATAATCTCTGCCAACCCAGAGGAAAATGACAAGCTTGCCTTTTGTGAAGGTGACCATTTTGGTGTCGCCATCCCAAGCAACCGTGGCGCCCAGGGATTCGGCAAGAAATCTAAATGGGACCATGACTCTTCCATTTTTCAACTGGATGGGTGGCGATGTAATCTGTGTTGCTTCACCATCAACCGTTGCAGTGTAACTCCCCACCTGCATCACGATGGTTTTATACTTTGTTCTCGGGACAACACTGAATGAGAATGACTTTGTATTGTTCTCAAGCTGTACTTCGCCCTCTGATTCAATGCTTGCAATTAGAACCATATTGCCAGAACCTTGCGGGAGTGGTGCCAGGAAAGAGATGCTTTTCCCTGTTTTTGCCTGGAGACCATCCAGTTGTACTCTCTTGAAGAGATTCTGTCTGTCTTTTGTGTTCCAGTAAAAAGCCACAGTAAACGGGCCGGAAGGAATTTGGGATTTGTTCTCCACATAAGCATCAACCGTAACTGCCTCACCCTCATTGGGTTTTATCGGATAAACGGTGGCCTGCTTCATTTCCAGATCAAGGAATTCACTCAGATCAAAAATAAAAGCATCACCACCACCAGAGCAGGCGAAAGATATGGTTGTTATTCCACCCTTTACCGTGAAAGAGAACGGCGTACTTGAAGAAGACGAGAGCGGGGCACCACCCAAAGCAACTGCAACCGAGGCGCAAAGACCTTTTGGCCCCTGGCAAAGCATCCTCACCTTTGAATCGGTTTTTTCAACCCATGGTACAGCACAATTTGAGGCAAATATTTTTGGAGGCTTTAGATCTGCGATAGGAATTATTATTGGATAATCATTTTTTGGGAACTCTCCGGCCTGTTCCACTTTAAACCATGAAAAACACGCTTCTACCTGGTCTTTTTCAGCTTCGCAATATTGGCATGATGGTTTCGGGGCATCCTCTTTGAGTTCATTAAAGAACAATGCAGCACCAGTTGAAATGTCCCCATCGTAGAGCATGACGTGGCCAGAACCAGCTTTGTAGATCTTCCCAAGCCCCACCTCATGGAGCCCAAATTCCCTGGCTACAATTCTTCCCAGGGAGGTTCTTGATCCCCACCAAACCTCATTTTTGAATCTTCCATCACCCAGTCTGAAGAGAATATTGCCACCTTTTTCTATCCAATTTTTTATAATTGAGAGGTCGTCCTCTGTCAGAAATGTTGTTGTTTCGTCAATAAAAACCTCTTTGGCTTCAATAAAATCCTGCATCTGGGAGGGTCTACAAAAATAACCATTCTGTGCCAGTTGCAATATCCAGTCGGGATGTTGGTTCTGGATGTCAAACTGTGGCGCCCATACAGAACTGTCAGTAACTATCTGCACAAAATCGGTTTTGGCTGTCACTGGTTTGTCTGGAAGAGACAGAGGTCTGTTTTCAGAAACAGAGGTCCCAAGCAAAAACCCGCTTTCCCTGACCCCGGCAACATATGCCCTGGAAGTTTTCTCATCAGACACATATACATAGATCCCACGTCCGATAATTCCAGCGTCCCTGAATCCGGCATAAAAACCCACCTGGTCTGATGAAAAAACCGGAGGAATAACTGTCACCCTGTCAAATTCTTTCAACAAAAGGTATGGAGCTATCGCCCTGTCAGATGAATATGGCGATGGAACTGTTACAGCAACTTTAAGCCCCTTTTCTTTGGCCAGTTTTATGGCCTCTTTTCCAAAACCCTCAATCCTATTGCAACAGAACATTCCAGCTTTGTACGCCAGATTGTCATCGGTCTCGATATTCCCCCAGAGTCTCTTTGCATAGATCTGGAAAGCATCAATCATCTCTGGTTTTGAAAGATCGGCCATCCTTATTGCACAATAATCCAGGACAACGCCAGTAAAACCTTCAGCCTCTCCCATCCAGGTTTTGAGCCCGGCCACTGGATCTCTATCTAAAAGGATTTTACCAAATGGAATTATAAGGTTTGTATCTCCAAATCTTATTGCCTGTGAAATCAGTTGTGGATCGTAAACATCCTGGTTTAGGATCCCTGGCCATGGCTTTCTGGTTATGTTCGCGCAAAATGGCGAGAGTTTCGGGGTTGAGAGCCCAAGCGAGTCAGGATATCCATCAGAATTGGAATCATAGTACGAGGGATTGATTCCAAGGAAGCGCTCCACATCATCATCCAGTCCATCATTATCGGTATCGAGAGGCATTATATCCGCATAGTCGTTCTGCTCGTCAAAATCGGTAAACGCCCTGTCAGCATCAGTACCATACGCCATCTCGAAACTTGAGGGTAAACTATCCTCATCAGGGTCCTGGTCAATACCCCAGGAATACAGCTTGCCAGAACCCTGTAGTTTCACTTCGTTCAAAGATTGTGGAACCTTTGTAAACAAGCATCCTGAAAGACTGTATGTTTCAAGCCCCTCAGCTTTCATTGAGGTTATATTTTCCGCCTGACACCAGAAAATAGAATCAGCATGGGGCGGCAGTTTGAAAACAATAGGCTCATCAACACTTACAATAGCTTCTTTGCCAAAACCAGGAAAAACCATCTTTGAAAGTTCAGTTTGAAAATCCATGCAAGAGAGCCCGAAATAGATGGAAACCCTTATGATCTTGAGCTCGCCAGCTGCCCTTAGAACAATCGAAGAATTCAGGTCATTGGCTGTCATAAAACCATAGGTAAATTCTCCCGATTTCATGAGCTCTACATCCTCTGGGGCACCCCCAGAGGCAAGAAGTACTTTCATGTTCCCAATGCTTTCAATTAAAACACCGAGAGGACCAGCCTCAGCCTGGTTTAATTTGTATCTAACCTCATCGCCCTTGGACAAACCCCTGCCACCACCAGGAAGAAGGATTGATGAACCAGCGCTATCCAGATATGTCTGTTCCGTGGGAGTTCCAGGATAAATCTCCACCCCTCTTCGCACATAGAGTTTCCAGAGAGCAAATGGTTTTGAGGAGCCTTTTTTCTTCGAAAATTTCACACGCAAGGGCGAACCGCTAGAAGCATCAAGCCTCAACTGACGCTTCATCTTTACGGAAATATCCTCGTCAATCTGGCCAGATTCAAAATATTGCTTTAGAGGTTCGCCATTGAGAGAGGCTTCAATAACAATACTGCCGGAAGTTTCCACCTCCAGCAGTATTGGACCTTCGCCATCAAACCTTATCTTGTATTCAAAAAAGCCCGTTGACCTCCTTGAGCAACCCTCTACCCATGTTTCCTGTGCCTGGTCAAGATAGAGACCCTCCATTTGGGAGCATGGAATTATCAGTGCAGATGTGATACCAAGCGAGGACGCTTTTTCAGCGTTCCTGACCGGAACAACGGCACAGGTAAAAACCAAAAGGGCCGAAAGACTAAGCGTCGTCCAGAACTTTAATACCTGGAAGCTCCTTCCCTTCAAGGAATTCAAGCGATGCCCCTCCTCCTGTCGATACGTGCGTGAACTGGTTCGTGAATCCGAACTTTGCCGCAGCGGCCGCAGAATCACCTCCACCAATCACAGACACCTTGACTCCGCCAGCCACGCACTTCATGACGGTTTTGGTGCCTTCGGCAAAACGTTCGTCCTCGAACACGCCTAAAGGGCCATTCCACACGACTGTTTCACATTTTGCAAGTTCATCACAGAACATTTTTGAGGTCTTCGGGCCGATATCAACGCCTTCCATTCCATCAGGAATGCCATTTGCAGAAATTTTTATGTTGGTAGGATTTTTGTAGTTGTCTGCAACAATATTGTCAACAGGCAGGAGAACCTTTTTCCCTTTTTTCCTGCACTCATCAAGGAATGTCCTGCAACTGTCTATCATGTCTTTCTGGACAAGTGATGTGCCAATACCAATGCCCTGTGAAGCCATGAAGGTAAACGACATTCCGCCGCCAATGACTATCAAGTCAGCGATTTTCTCGAGATTGTAAACAACCTTTATTTTGTCAGAAACTTTGGCCCCGCCAAAAACAACGGCAAACGGCCTTTTGGGATTTTCTGTGGTGTCACCAAGGTACTTGAGTTCTTTCACCATGAGCAACCCTGCAACAGCCGGTTTTAGAATAAGGGGGACGCCATAGATGCTGGCATGTTTTCTGTGGCATGTGCCAAATGCGTCATTCACGTAGATTTCACCAAGCAAGGCGAGTTCCCTGGAGAACGATTCGTCACATTCCTCTTCTTCTTTGTGAAACCTGAGGTTCTCCAGCACCAGCGCCTCTCCGGGCATGAGTGAACCAACCATTGAACTGACCTGACCACCAACACAGTCAGGTGCCATTTTTATGGATTTATTAACTAATCCCCTCAGATGCTCAGCAATTGGCTTTAATGAGTACTGTTCGACATATTTGCCATCAGGTCTCCCCTGGTGCGAGCATATAATAAGCTTTGCGCCACGGTCAAGCAGGTAAGTAATCGTGGGCAGAGTAGAGGTGATTCTCGTATCATCAACAATTTTTCCGTTTTCAACAGGCGAATTGAAGTCGGCCCTGAGCAACACCCTTTTGTTGAAAACATCAACGCTTTCAACGGTGCGCTTTTTCACTCACGCACCTCTTGTTGCCAATATATCGACGACTTCTGCAGACCTGACTGAATAGCCCCATTCGTTGTCGTACCATATAAGCACCTTCGCCATGTTGTTGCCAACAACCATCGTTGAGAGTGCATCGACAATTCCGGAATAGGTTGAACCCTTGTAATCACTGGAAACAAGAGGCTCTCTGGAGTATCCAAGGATCCCTTTCAGCTTTCCTTTGCTGGCTTCTTCAAGTTTTTCGTTTATCTGCTCCACGCTGCACTGTTTTTCCAGGGTGCACACAAAATCAGTTATTGAAACAACAGACGTTGGCACCCTGAGGGAGATACCGGTCATCCTGCCTTTAAGTTCAGGAATTACCTTTCCAACGGCCTCGGCAGCACCAGTTGTCGTTGGAATTATGTTTGTAGCGGCATTTCTGGCCCTCCTCAAATCCTTGTGGGGGGCATCAAGAATCTTCTGGTCATTTGTGTAGGCGTGGACTGTCGTCATAAAACCGTTCAGGATGCCAAAATTCTCGTGAAGAATTTTTGCAACAGGCGCCAGACTGTTTGTTGTGCAGGAAGCGTTTGAAACAACATGGTGGATTTTTGGGTCGTAATGGTCGCAGTTCACACCGCGGAGGATCATGTAGTCCGGGTCTTTCATCGGGGCAGAGACCATGACTTTTCTTGCCCCTCTATCAAGGTGGACTTTCGCGTCCTTTCCGTTTGCAAACTTGCCGGTGCTCTCCACAACGATGTCCACCTTCATCTCGTTCCAGGGGAGCTCGAGCGGAGAAAGGACCTTCAGGCACCTGGTCCGCTTGCCGCAACATGTAAAGGTGTCTTTTTCAAGAGTGATCTCATGACCGTAAACGCCATAGTTGCTGTCGTACTTGAGAAGGTGGACGAGTGTTTCAGAGTCCGTTATGTCATTGACCGCAACTATATCGTGCTGTGGGAAATATTCGGAAATGGCCTTGTAGACTTGCCTTCCAATCCTTCCGAATCCGTTGATAGCAATTCTAGCCATCTTTCACCTCCAGAACCGATTATGCGCGCCAAAGAATATTTTTCAACAGTCGCAACCAGATTAGTATTAATGAATATTTTATTGAATCTTCATGGACACATTGGGTCTTTGTAACAGATTATGGCTTCTTTTGTTTGATCGAGCCAGTCCAAGTCAAGCCCAAGCGAATCAACAACAAATCGAAGGGGCAAAAGTGTTCTCCCTTCAGATATAAAAGGTTTCACATCAGTATTCTGGTCAATCTGGACTTTTTTACCGCCAATCGTTGCAATATTGTTGTTTATCTGAAGCTGAATTGTTTTCCCATTTTTTGGGTCTGTTATTGTGACTGTCTGGCTCGTTGCGTTCCAATCTACATTCGCGCCTATTGTTTCAGCAATATATCTTATGACCAAGAATGTTCTACCATTTTTAATTATCGGTGCAGTGCTCATTGGTGTTTGCAACTGATTGCAGATAAACCAGTCTTTTGAACCAATTTTAAATGCCATGCACTTATTACAATCTGTACAGTTATCGCAACATGTTCCTTTTGGCGGCATAGGTGGTGAATCGCTAAAACAGTAAAGTATTCTTTCTAATTCTGTAATTGAGTTAATATACAATTTACCATTTGATATACTTAGTGAAGATGCATTAGCGATTTCATACTCCCACAATTTTAAACCTTTCTTGGAATCTAGGGAATATATTTTTATTTTATTAGCGAAATATATTCTTCCGGCAGATAATATTGGCGAAGATATAATCGAAGATAAATCGTGGGTATTATAACTCCAAATTGTGCTTCCATTCGATGAATTTAGGCAATAGAACCTATCAGTTGACCCAACATATACCATACCTTTGTATACAACTGGAGAAAAATCTGATGGTATATTAATCTTAATTGTCCAAATAACTTTACGTTGTCTTGTATCAAAACAGTAAAACCTACTCCCATAAGATGATCCGACATATATTTTCTCTCCGCACACAACAGGTGAAGAAGTTATATAGTAAGTTTCATATTTCCACAGTTTTTTCCCTGTTTTTAAATCCAGACAATAAAGATTATTACTTGAAGCTGCATACAATTTACCATCAGCTATGGCTGGCATATAATTAATTTCACCGCCCGTGTTATACTCCCATTTTAATTTGCCAGTTTGGGGACTTAAACAGTATATTTTCCCATTAGATGTACCAAAGTAAACACCGTCATCTGTGGCAATAGGAGAAATGCAATCGTAAGTGTAATCGGGGATCTCATACTCCCATATTTTTCGTCCAACTTGTGCATCCAAGCAACAAAAAACATGTTGCTTGCTACTCATCCTAATATCGAAATATAATCTTCCATTTTTAATTGCCATATATGAAGATACGCTTTTGCTGCACTTATATTCCCAAATCACTCTACCATTTTTATCATCTAAACAATAAATAAAATCATATAAGCTAATATATATTTTATTTTCTGTTGCTATTGCAAGCGGATGAGATCCCGTTGATATTTTCCAAATTTCAACAAGGCTATTATTTTTTGGCGCGCAACCATCAGGAACAACCCGATTATTGTCAGGTGTTCTTCCATAAGATAGCCAATCGCAAGTATTAGAGGCAGGTTGGTTAGTCTTATTAAAATCGCCGAAACAACAAACTATATTTTCTGATACCACATAAATCCTCTTTGATGATATTAACACATAATTCGGGTGGAATAAACTCTTATATGACCATTTCTTTTGTCCATCAGATATCCTTAAACATTGTACTCCATCCATTGAAGCTAAGAAAAGGTTACTCTCGGATAAAGCGATTGCATATGAGGAACCGTTATATACATCTATTTCCCATTTTTTTGCACCTGTTTTCTCGTAAACACAATAAGTTTTATGCATTGAGCTAAAATAAACTTTCCCGTTAGAAACAATCGGTGAATTCAAAATCTCGCTATCAGCCCTGAAGGACCATTTTTCTTCGCCAGTTTGAATATCTAAACAATACAGTAAGCCTAAAGTATAATAACCTAATCCAAAATATATTTTTTCGTTTGAAATAACAACAGCAGTTGCATAAGGCTGTTCCTCCATCTCTTTTTGATATTCCCATATAACTTTACCAGTATTAGAATTAATGCAATAGCAGTAAAAGATACTCTCTTTATACGAACAAAAATACAATTTATCCTCTAATAAAGCTGGATATGATGTAAAACTTCCCATACTATAACTCCAGATAAAACTTCCTGTTTGTGCATCCAAGCAATGGATTTCACCTTTATTTGTTCTAACATAAATCCTACCATTAAGCGCGTTGGGTGCATAAATTATTCCATCTACCTTATACTCCCATCTTTTTTCACCTTTTTTTATATCTAGGCAATAAAATTTACCTTCTTCAGAACCAAAGTAAATCTTATCATCAATTATAATGGAAGGTGAACTAATTTTACCATCAGCTCGATATTCCCAAATTTTTTTCCCAAATATGCAATCTACGCAATAGAATTCCCCATTGCTAGAGCCAAAATAAATTTTATCGTCTAAAATAACGGGATATTTAACTGATCCATTTGCTCCAAATTCCCAAATATTAATAAGGTTGTCAGTTTTTGGCCCACAACCATCAGGTGCAACACGGTTGTTGTCTGGCGTCCTGCCAAAGGATGGCCAGTCACAACCCGGGTTTTGCGCAATGCTTTGAGCAAAAATCGACTCGTTTTTTATTGGGTCACCCCTTGAATCTTGCCTTTCCAACGACAACAGATTGCCCCCACAAACAAAAATGAGAACAAACAACATCAACGCAACCAATTTCCAGCTTCTTTTCATTACCAGCCCCTTTCTGGCTCAAAAAAATTTTATTTATTTATTTAGTCTTGCCTCTTTAGATTATTCAAAGCTTTTTGTCGCTATTTCTGGGTGCATCCCTCCGGTCCGACTTCGGTGATCCAGTTTGCCATGTATAAACCGGTTGGGTCTTTTGTGACGCAGGCTTTCACACAACTGTCTTCCTTCAGCCTTATACAGTCCTGTTCGGTGACCCTTATGATCATGTCCCCAAGATTGTCATTCTGGCCAACAACTACTACCTGTTTTGCACAATCAACTGATTTGATGGTGCCGGTAACAAGCTGACCACTGCACCTGTACCCGCACTCTATCGGTTTGAAGCGTGTAGCAATATTTTCCGGCTGCTGGCCTGGTTTTCTGATCTCTTCAATGCAAATCTCATAGCATTTTCCAGCTTCCAGCGGGCAAAATTCCGGCAACACGAATTTTATTTTCATTTGCTCCATCGTTGCCATTTTTGTGCAATAGATAATTTTTGCTGCACAATCCACCCTGTCTATCCTTACCTGGACAATTTCTCCCGGGCATTCATTTTCACACTCGATATACGGTCTGACTTTAAGGGCTACAAAACGGTTGCCGGATTTGACCACGCAAGCTTCCACACATTCAGGCATCGAAGCCGACATGTCCTCGCAATCTCTTGGGAATATCGCGACTTCAACGTATTTATCGCCCTGTGCAATGCTCATGCTAAGCGAAGCACAATCAATCTTCACCAGTTTGCCCCTTATGAGAGACCCTTCGCAGGAAGAGGAATCGCAGGGAAAGGCGTAGAAAACCGATGAAACAAGTTTTCCGTCTGCTTCTTTTGCGCAGAACCTTGCACAATAGCCAACCGAGAGGTTTGCACAATCAAAGTTGCTGTCTCCAATTGAAACGGTTTTTGACTGCCCGTCATCAAGTGCAACAGTCAGAGTTCCGTTTGTGCAATCAAAATCGCGCACCGTTCCCGAATACCATTTGCCGTCACAAACAATGTCAACCTGGCCTTTTTTACATGGCACCACGTCAAAAATCATTGTATTTATGTATTTTTCACCGGACGGGTTCTTAATTGTCATTCCGGCTGCAAAAACACAATCTCCTGGTTTAAGTCCAGCCAGCATCCTGATGTGGATCTTGTCGATCCTGACATCAATTTTTTCCCCACCTTCAAACCTGATGTTGGCTGAAGCACTTAGCACATCTGTCTTCTCTACTGTTCCAAATCCTGCAAACGGCCCCTCCTGACATTCGATCAGGGACGCTGAATTTACAAAAAAGTATTCGTGTGTTCCCTTTCTCTTTCTTTCTCCTGAAATCTCGATGCAATCACCAACAACCGGTATGTAACCACCAGATCCGCTCTGTCCGAAAACAACAACATAAGACTCGCCTTCAAAACCAAGCATCTCGGACATGCCCGTCTTGCTGTTGTAGCTAATAACCTTTCCCTTGAATTTCTCATTACAGTCTGCCGGGAAAACAAGCTGCGCCTGTTTTGTCTGGGCAAACCACTTGACATCACCCTCGCCAAAAGATTCAACCGGAAAACGGAGCGGAACAAAGGTTCTTCCGTCTTTTACAAATGGAACAACCTTGGGATCGCTTGGGTCAATCTGGACTGGTTTGCCATTTATTTTTGCCTGTGATTTGCCAACCCACATCTCCACAACAGTATTTTTGTGTGTGACAGTAACTTTTCTCTGGACCTGGTCCCATTCGATTTTCCCGCCAAGTGGTTCTGTCACATATCTGAAAGCAAGATAAGTTCTCCTCCCGACAAGAAGGAACGGCGAACTCATGGTTTTTTTGACACCGTTGTGCAAATAATTGACACTGTCAACAACAAAAACAAGGACCGTCTTGCATTGTTCGATAAATGACGGCGCTTGTGATATTGGCGAGGAACAGGCTTCAACCGACCTGCCAAATTCAGTGGAGTTTTCATCAAGTGGGGCAACATAGTAGCAATACTTGTTGTCATTCGGGATTGGGCCGTCATAAAAAACATTCCCAAAAACCCCAAAATCAGTCAGGGGTGCCCCATAAGTGCCATTTTCGCCATCTTTGCGATAAACATAGTAACCACCAGAAGCCCCGGGAACTCTTTCCCAGGTAAGCTTTATAAAGCCATCTCCAGCTTCGGCCCCAAGACCAAAACCATCTACAAATGCCGTCCTGGATGCCAAAGTTGTATTTTGTGCCGGAATAAAAATCTGAAAAACAATAACCATGCAAGACAACAATGAAATAATTTTTCTCATGCTACCCCCTTGGAACAGATTTTATTGGCCGGACAATGAAATTGCAAATTTCACAGCACTTTTTTCGTGCTGTCATGGAACATTTCGATGTATCATGTTTTCCTTTAACATGCCTTGTAGCCGCGCAAGTAGAACTTTCCTCAAGCAAGACTTGAATGTTTTTTAATATTCGGTATTGATTCGAGCACGAAACAAATTCTTAATGGAACCATGTGCAACACTCAGGTTTAGGTGAAGTGGAACACTTACTTTACATGTGAGTTGACACCGCATAAAATGGTTATTTGTTAATTGCTCGGAGGTAAATATAATGGGTAAAGAAAGCAAGATAAGAGAACTTCGCAGGGCGAAATTGATCCCGCAAGTCAAAGAGACGAAGATTTACAAACCGATGTCAAAAGGGTGGAGAGTCACCATTTGGACGATCATCTTTGTCATTATTGCCCTTTTGGGCTTCGGAATTTGGGCATACTCGGGTCGCAAGATTGAGGCCAGGATTGGCTCAGCATCAATAACAACCGATGAACTGGAACAGAAGGCATATCAGTTGATCCAGCAACAGGTATCACAGGACCAGATGCCACAGTTTGGTACAGAAGAGTTTCAGAAGATGCTCGCTTCTGCAAAAGAGCAGGTGATTCAACAGCTTATCTCTGAAAAACTTTTCCTCCAGCTTGGTGAGAGAGAAAACATCAAGATCGAAGACAAGGTATACCAGGATGAGGCCCAGAAACTTATCGATCAGCAAAAACCAAAAGAGGGCAATGCTGCAGAATGGATCAAGCAACAGGGTTTCGAAAATGAAGTCAAAATGAGGGAATTCATAGTAGCAAATAACAAGAGCCAACTGACAGTACAAGTCTACATGAACAAACTCTTTGAGAAATACGTCAAGGAACCTGAAGTCACCGACCAGGAAGCGCTTGATTTCTACAATAGCAATGCTGAACTCAAGCTGTCGCACATCCTTTTGAAGTACGATAGCACAAAGGACGCAGCTGATGTTGGTACCAAGAAGAAGACACAGATTGATGAAATCCGTGCCCAGATTATGAAGGACCCCAAGAAGTTCCCAGAGATCGCGAAACAAAAGTCTGAAGATGACGCAACAAAACCAAATGGAGGAGACCTTGGCTGGTATAAAATCCAGAATGGTCAACTTGTCACCGATCAAGGTAATTCACTTGTTCCTGAATTTAATGATGCTGCAATCAAGATGAAGGTTGGAGAAGTTTCTGAACCAGTGCGTACAACCTACGGCTGGCACTTGATTTATATCACCGACGCGAAAAAGAACTCTGAAAAATACAATCCGACAGAGGCTGCAAGAATAGCAACTATCCGTTGGGTTGGCACAAACAAGAGTGATCCGAATACAGCACTAACAGCAGATGAGCTCAAAAAGAAAGAGACACAGGCAAACCAGGTTCTCAAGGATCTACTTTCTGGCAAAATAACTTTTGCAAAAGCTGCGGAGCAGTATTCCGAAGATGATCTCTCAAAGTTCAATGCCGGTGAGCTCCCAAGCATGCTCTCAACCGATAGTTCCGGCTTCTTCTGGGCAGAGCTCCAGAAAGCAAAAGAGGCACAGGCGGGAAGCTATCCCTATGAAAAAGAGATAGTTGAAGCTGCATGGGGTCTTAAACCAAACCAGGTTTACTCAAAGGTCGTAAAAGCAGGCAAAGACATCGTCATAGTCAAGCTCATTACAAAAAGAAACTATGAAAAACTCCCATTCGAATCTGTCAAGCAGGAAGTAATAAAACAACTCAAGGCCCAGAAAAAATCCGAACAGCAGTCAAAGTGGCTTGAGGAAGAGAGAAACAAGCTCGGCGTTTCAATTGGCAATCCATGGAAGAGCTTTACTGTGTGGTGGCAGTCAAATATTGTTGCCCCATTCGAAGACTTTGGGCTATGGGTTGGAAAACTAATGGGAAAGGGCGTTGGTGACGGAACTACCACAACAACCACTAACCAGACTCAAAACCTGCCATCCGAAGAGGAATTACAAAATATCCTTAAAAACCAAGGAATACAGAATCCAGATTCCCAGATCCCGACTCAACAGACTCCAGCTACTAATCAACCGTAACCGGTAAATGGAGGAATGAATTCAGTGGCAAACCAAAAACAGGAAACAAAGCGCGTAAACATCGCGCCGTACATAATTGTTCCGCTGCTCATAATACTTTTGACTTTTGGCGGACTTTTTCTATACGTGTATTCAAAACGCGATGTAGCAAGGATTGTAGTTGATTTTCCAATCACAGAACGCATGATTTACCTTGAGATCAAAAACATGGAGCGAGCTGGCGTAAAACCACAGACAAACTCCACGGCAACGGAAATTCAGGAGTTTTACAGCACTGCAAGGACAAAAGCAATTACAAATCTCACAGACTTCTTTGTTGTTCTACAAAAGGCAAAAGACACAAATCAATATGACATCCCTAACGAACAAATCGAACAAAGAATCAAGGATGTAATCTCAATATCCCAGCTGAATACTCTTGATGAATACCTCACAGAGGGTGAGGTATCGGAATCCGAGTTCAGAACCCAGGTAAGAAATCAGCTCGTTTATGAAAAGATGACAGAGCCTCTAAGGGCTGGGGTGGGCCAACCAACGACTTCGGAACTTGAGGAATACTTCAATACAATAAAGGACCAGCTTGTAGTTCCGGAGACTGTTGATTATGAAGTAATAGTCGTACCTGACGAGAAAACACGCAACAAGGTTCTTGAGGAACTTACAAAAGGAAAGGGTAACAACTTTGCTGAAGTCGCAAAGAAATACTCGACCGATCTGGCTTCCCGTGAAAATGGCGGGAAAATGATAGCAGTTCCAAAAGAATCAATAACTGAAGTCGAAGTAAGCAATGCACTTTTCCCACCAACACCCACTTTCCCGCTTAAACTGGAGCAGGGAATCATACAGCCAATCGTCACCCAGAAGAGTGGAGAATATATAATAAGATTGAACAAGAGAAATCCTGCCCAACAGTCAACACTTTATGGCACCATAAGCCTCTACAATTCTGAAACCAAGAAGTATGAAAAGGTTGAAATTAAACCACAGGTTGTAAGCATGTGGCAAAGCTCCAAGGGTGATTCTGTTGTTTCAGCCTATGTAAAAAGACTCTCAGACTATTATGAGTCAAGGATTTATGACAGGGTTAAGGGCAACATGCCATGGGCCAGTCTTGAAAAGTTCTTCTCATCAATATTTGGCAATTCCCTCTGGAACAATATAATGGGGGTGGAAGACAAATGAGCAAAGCCATAAGGGCTTTAATCATTACCCTTGTTGTTGTTTGCCTGCTTGTAGGGTTTTGGGTGGTTGTCTGGATCCTTCCAGATGTACCAACAAAATCGATAAGGGGCTATTTCAGTGCGATAATGGATCAGGATTACAAAAAAGCCTGGTCCTACATCTATCCCAATTCAGAGTTTATGAGGGACAGGGGTGGTCCAACAATGTCCTTCGAAAAGTTCAGGGATGATCTCACCAACGCCAGAAGCCATGGCACCAAAATGACTGAGTTCAAAATTTTGAAAGTGTACGAGCAGCAAGATCCACTTGCTAAAATAACTGCCCAGATTGTAAGGATACAAACAGAAAATATAGTCAGCGGCAACCCAAAAACCTCTGATCCCAAAGACTATTATCTGAGGAAGGACAAGGATGGAGTATGGAAAATCTACAAGGGACAGATACCAAAAGAATAAACAGAAGTGAATCAACACTTGCCGGGCCACTCACATGGTTTCTCCTGCTGATTGTAGGCCTGACATTTATTGGCTCTGTATATACAATTTTCCAGGACTCGCCAGCCAGAGCCATTAGGAATTATTTCAAACTCTGTTTTGATGGAAAATACGAGCAAGCGTGGAACACATATGTATTGGAAGGATCCAATTTCCAAAAAGACAAGGGTGGCGATCTAAAAACATTCTCCGAAACCTGGGAACGCTCAAAGAATCATGGTACTGACTATCTCAACGTTAGAATTGATGGTGTAAAGGCAATCACCCAGAGCACTGGCAACAAAAAGATGGTCACCGTTAGATTCAGCCTCATGCAGTATGATGAGGACACAAAAGAGAAGGAATCAGGAAATCCAAAAGCCGGGATGATAAAAGTAAAGGTTCTTCAGGATTCTTATAGCGGAAGCCTTGTGCTGCAACATACTCCAGAAAAATCCTGGCAAATCGTTAGTATCGGACAATAAAATGAAAAAAACACTTGTAATATTTCTCCTGGTTGTAGTTTTTGTTGTAGGTTTTGGTGCCTATACGGCTTTCGCTGGTTTCTGGATTGAGGGCTTGATAACAGATTCAAGCTCCGGAAAACCTGTTGAAGGTTCCATTGTAACAATAGCCGGAGTGAGCACCACAACCGACAACCAGGGGAAATTTACAAGATGGCTGGCACCTTTTCCTTCAACACCGAACTATATTTTTGTCGAGCACTCACTTTACCAACCTTTTTTAAAATATTTTGATGGAGTCGATTTTTCAAAACCCATAGAAATCAAGCTCGATCCTGAGACCTACGAAGGTCATCTCGTGAAAGCAAGAGATGTCATTAACAGGCTTAATGGTTTTGTTTTAGAAACGACAAGCACTTTTTACGAAAAAGACAAAAAAACTGGCAAAGTGACCATAAACAAGGGTGAGGCCATCTATGGTTTGACAGAGAACACCAGGTATTTTGTCCAGATTTACTCCAACAATATCAAGGGAGAGCTTTCAAAATCAGAAACAATTATTGAAGGTTCTGATCACAGCCTACTTGATACAATATCCGCAACAAAATCTGGCATCTCACCAGTTGTTTATTATGTGGATGACCAGATAAAAGACTGGATAAAATTCAAACTGATTGATGATCCAGTTTTTCAGATACCAATGCCGGAAGTAAACCCAAGAAAAATGCTTGAGCCATTAATGTCCTTTGGCAATACCAAGATAATGACGCCAATAGCGGATGCCGGCAAATCTGCAGATGGGGAAAAACTTATTGGAGCAACCCTCAGCTGGGACCCAAAATCAATCCTTGTTGGAAAAACGGTCCAGATAAAATATCGTCCAAATGGTCTCTGGTATGAGATAGTTTTTATAGATACTGGAGAAAATCCAGCCAGTAAACCAGGCAAATACACTTTTACACTGCTTTCATACGATCAATTCACTAGCATAAAAAAACCAGCCAATGCCAAGGAGATAACTCCCTCGGAGCTCATTGGCAAATAAGGAGGTAGCTGTTGCCCCTGCTTGATGTTTTTACCCAGACTTTGCGGTCAATTGGATTCGCTGCAATACCAAAAGTGGGTGGCACAATACCAGTTCCCGAAACCATCTTCGATATTCTAATAATAGCGATTATCATATATTATGTATTAAAAATTGTTCAAGCATCAAAAGCGCTCCAGCTTTTCCAGGGTCTAGCAGTTTTCTTTCTGGCCCTAATCATCGCTGACAACATATCAAGATGGCTAGGTTTGATCGCCCTAAACTGGATGATCAGGTCAGTTCTCCAAGTTCTTCCAATGACCCTGCCAATCCTTCTTGCAATTCTGTTCCAGCCAGAACTAAGAAAAGCCATAGGCACACTTGGGCAGAAATCAGTTTTTAGCAAAGCAATTGACTTCATGGAGGCCCAGGAAGTCAACACCTTAGTCAACGAAATCTGTCAGGCAGTTGGCCACATGTCAGACAGGAAACACGGTGCAATAATCGCCATCGAAAGACAAGTTGGTCTTGGTGATTATGAGAACGGGGCTACAAAAATCGACGCACAGGCAAACTCAGCGCTCATAGAAACAATATTTTACCCAGGTTCTGCACTCCATGATGGCGGAATAATCATCAGGGGCGAAAGAATAGCATACGCAAGATGCGTTTTTCCCCTCTCCCAGGACCCAAACCTTGATCCTGATATTGGAACAAGGCACAGGGCCGCTGTCGGCCTTTCCGAAGAGACCGATGCGATTATCGTGGTTGTCTCGGAGACCTCCGGAATAATATCGCTTGCCACTGCAGGTTCACTTACAAGGTACCTTTCGAGAGTCGAACTTGAAGGTCTATTGAAATATATGATAAAGAGCAGAGGCAAAGTGTTTGCCAACTTAAGGAGGCCAAATGTTTCGTGATATCACATCAAACCTTGGCCTGAAAATAACTGCCTTGCTTATAGCAGTTGCCATCTGGCTTCATGTTTCACAGAGTCAGGGGCCAGAGGTAACAAAAAGCTTTATAGTGCCCGTACAGACAAGAAATTTGCCAGAAAATATCGCCAATACAACTACTTTACCGAATGTTACCGTAACACTCAGGGGTTCAAAAATATTGCTTGAGAAAATCAGGGAAGAGAATATCAACGCATACGTCGACTTTCTGGACAAAAAACAGGGTAAAGACCAGGTTTTTGTCAAAGTAGACTTCCCGCAAACAGTAAGGCTTGTTGATATTGACCCAAACGTTGTCTCTGTAGATCTTCAAAAGCTCCAGGAAAAAGAACTTCCAATCGTCGTAACATATTATGGTCAGGCGCCTGCTGGTATAACACTTGGCGAAGCCCAAACCGATCCAAAGAGATTGATCATATACGGACCATCCCAAGGGCTATCCAACATAAAAGAGGTGCACGTAAAAGTGAACAGGGCACTTGTAAAAGAAGGTTCAAACAGATTCAGCATGTCTTATGATCTGGTTGATAATAACGGGAAACCAGTCAAAAAATCTACCCTCGAAGAAATGAAGATAAGGCCAAAATTTGATACCATAAGCGTTGAAATCAAAAGTTCCTCAAAACAAGACATCAAAACTGTTGGCGTAATAGCAAATACCACAGGCACACTGCCAACAGACCGCGTCATAACAGAAATAGACTGGGCGCCAAAATCAATAACAATTTCTGGCCCTTATGCTACAATCTCAAAAATTGAATCGATATACACCGAGCCATACAATCTAAATGGCATACTGAGCACCACAAGCGTAATGGTACCACTTTCAATCCCTCTGGATGTCTCGGCAGACGCCTCAGAGGTCAGGGTAACCATAAAGATTGAACCACTCTCAAGAAAAAAATTGAACCTCTATGTCGATGTCAAGCCAACAGATAAACAATACGAAGTAATCGACAGGATAATCGAGGTCACATTCCAGGGTCCATCATCAATAATAGCCACTCTAACAACCGCATCAGCGACAATTGATGTGTCTGGCCTCCTACAGGGGGAGCAGAACGTAAAAGTGCAAATTAGTGGCCTTCCAGACGGAATAACAGTCCTCCAGACACCAACTGTAAAAGTGAAAATAATATGAGCATCCTTATTAAAGCATCGCACATCTGGGGCAAAGAAGTCACTGACAACTCAATTCTTGTAGAAAATGGCAAGATAAAACAAATTGGCTTCTTTGATGATCTTTCAAAAAACTTCAGTGGCGAGGTCCATGATTACAAGAAGGGTATAATTATCCCCGGCTTTTGTGACGCCCACCTGCACATGGCGTGGCTTGGTCAAACCCTGACGCTCTGTGATCTCAGAGGGTGCAAGTCATCTGCAGAGTTCCTAGATAAAATAAGGGCATACACAAAAAAATTGGCCCCAGGAGAATTTCTGAGGGGATTTGGCTGGGACGACAGGGCCTGGTTCGATCATGAGAAACCAACAAGATGGCTGATAGATGATGCAACCTGCGGCCACAAATGCTCTCTCACCAAAGTTGACGGGCACTCTTTTTTGATAAATTCTGAATTCATGAGAGAGTGCGGCGTAACAAAAGAAACCCCCGATCCTTCAGGTGGAAGGATCGGTAAAAACCAGGATGATGAACCTGACGGGATGTTTTACGATAGCGCATTTGATGAGTACGCAAGAAAAAAAATCCCTTCACCAACAACCGATCAGCTTGAAGGTTTCCTCCTAAAAGCGGCAGAACACCTTCTGTCATACGGAATAACATCATGCAGGTCGTTCGGTACACTCGATGATTTTGTAACACTGGCCCACATGGATCGCAAGGGAATGCTCAAAATAAGGACATGCGCTTGCATCCCGGAAAATGCCCTGGCCTGGGCAGTCGACCTTTCAGCAAAAACAGGAACTGGCTCAGGAATGTTCTGGACAGGCCAACTAAAACTGTTTGCTGATGGTTCGCTTGGCTCAAAAACTGCCCTGGTCTCAGAACCCTATTCGGATGGTACAAAAGGGATAGAAGTAACTACCGTTCCCCAGATGAAAGAGAAAATCACGATGGCCCACCAGATAGGATTAGGTGTTGCCATACACGCAATAGGCGACGAAGCGGTAAAAAATGTTCTTCACGTTTTTGGTGAAAACAGCGGTCAGGACACCATTGAACATTTCCAGTGTGCAAAACCGCAGAGCATCGCTTTAGCGGCAAAACTAAACATTCCGGTAGTGGTCAACCCATCGCATATGCCGCTGGATGCTGAAGCAATCAAAATTGAGTGGCCAAAACTTGCACAATATTCATACCCACTTAATTCACTCATGAAAGCAGGCGCCACTGTTGGTTTTGGAAGTGACGCACCAGTTGTCGACCCAAATCCCCTTACGGCTCTTGCATGTGCAACAACAAGAGGAAGATCCACTGATAATCAGGTCAATTCACAAGAGGCCATAAGTTTCTCACAGGCGATGCGGATAGCCACAAAGGAATCCTCCAATATCATTGGCGGCCCCAAAAGAGGCGTTCTGGAAGAAGGCTTTGCGGCAGATTTTGCAATCCTATCTGAAGACATAAGGGGCAAAGACCCCTGGGATGTGGAAAAAATCCCGTTCGTGGCAACATACGTTGCAGGAGAGAGAGTTTGGAAAAAATAGCCCTGCTTGCACTTGGGGGCTCCACCTGCAGCCAGGACATCGAACTTTGCGGCAACTATTCTTTCTCATGTGCAGCCGATTCAGGGCTGGATGGTCTCCTCTCGGTTGGCATAATACCAAACCTTGTTGTTGGTGATATGGATTCTGTCAATCCCCAGAGCCTTTCAAAAATAAAGAATCTTGGCATAGAAATAATTTCTTATCCAGAACAGAAAAACGCCACAGATGGCGAATTGGCCATAGAAGAACTCTCAAAAAGAGGCTTTGGGGAAATAAGCATTGTTGGCCTAACTGGTGGCAAAACAGGAAGACCAGACCATGTTCTCTTCAATTACTGGCTCTTCTGGCTTGAAAACAAGCTTGGAGTAAAATTAAGAGGATTTTGTGAGGGTTTTGAAATCTTCTCGACCTCAGGATATTGTCACATTAAATGTAACAAGGGCATGATAGTAAGCATCCTGCCCTTCTTTGGCACAACAAACATGAAACTGTCTGGCCTTAAATATCCATTTGAGGGGAAAATAGAACCAGGCCCTGCCAGATGGGTAAGCAATCTGGCACTGGGAGATTTTATAATTGAATCAGAGGGGAAAGTTCTGGTTTTTGTTCAGCGCATTCCCAATTTCTTCCAGACCCTGGAAAGAGCATCAACCATATAATCAATGTCTTCCCTGGTATGAGAAGCTGTAACATTGGCCCTGAGTCTTGAAGTATTTGGCGGGACAGCAGGTGGAAGGATCGGCATTATGAAAACACCCTCTTCAAAAAGGAGTCTTGTTGTTTCGAGGGTCATCCACTCATCTTTTAGGATGATCGGGACTATGGCTGTCTGGCTTACACCTGTATCAAAACCTGCCTGGTTGAGTGATTTAATATAGTAAGAGATATTGTCTCTGAGTCTTTCGAGTCTCCACTGTTCTTCCTCAAGAACATCAAAAGAAACCCTGGCTGCTTCTGCTGCTGGTGGTGGAAGTGCTGCTGAAAAAACAAATGCTCTGGCATTATATTTGAGCAGGTCAATTATATCTTTTTTGGCCGCTATATAGCCACCGATTGCAGGGATCGTCTTTGATAGGGTGCCCATCTGAATGTCAATTCCCTCTTTGAGGCCAAAATGTTCCATGATTCCATGCCCTGTTTTGCCAAGCACGCCAAGTGAATGGGCCTCGTCAACCATGAGGAGGCAATCGTATTTTCTTGCCAATTCAATCAGTTTTGGGAGTGGGGCAATGTCGCCATCCATTGAGAAAACGGCATCAACAACAATTAATTTGCCGACGGCCTTCGAATTCTTTAGGTGGTTTTCAAGGTCTTCCATATCATTGTGTTTAAATCTTGTGAACTTTGCCCTTGAAAGCAAGCAACCATCATATATTGAAGCATGATTGATTATATCGCAGAATATCTCATCGCCATTTCCAGTGAGCGTTGAAATGGTGGAAAGATTGGTGACATATCCCGATGAATAAGCTATGGAGTCATCAGTTTTCTTATAAGTGGCAATTCTGTTTTCCAACGCGACATGTATCGACGTGGTTCCCGCAAGGATTCTCACGCCGTGTGTTCCAGAGCCAAACCTGTCTATCGCAGCTTTGGCTGCTTCATTTATCTTGGGGTGCCCCAAAAGGCCAAGATAGGAATACGTAGTGAAATTCAAATATTTTTTCCCACCAATAATAACAAACTGGCCTTCGTGCGCTTGTATTTCATTAAGATAATACATGTGTTTGTCACGTATTGTTTCTTCTTTTCTCTCTTTAAAGGCTTGCAACCTGCTATCAAAACCACTCATCGATACCTCCTTGAAAAGCACATTTTATATGACTGAACGCCTTTTACAAGCATTGCAGGTATACAAGGAAGCGCTCTAGGTGCCATAATGGAATCTTATAGGGAATTGTTTTGATTAAATTAAAACCCATTTTCTCTATTTTTGGAAGCATCGAGGGCAATTCTGAAATGTCGTCCCTGCCTTTCCAAAGTACAAGCGAACCGCCTGGAACAAGCAAAGGCTTTGCATAAGAGAGAAGCAATTGCAAGTTACCAACGGCTCTTGCCGTGACAATCTCAAAGTGATTGCAATATTCAGGTTTTAGCTGTGGGATGCTTTCTGCTCTGATATTCAAAACCGATATACCGGGAAGCCCAAGTTTATGTATAAGTTCTTCAAGAAAAAATGCTTTTTTGCCTATCGATTCCACAAGGACTATCTCGGTGGCTGGAAAGGCAATTTTTATGGCAACACCTGGAAACCCGGCCCCAGAACCAATATCAATGAGGTTTTTTCTGAGGGACATGTCCATAGCTAGATTGATTGCCAGGCTGTCCGCAAAATGCTTTGAAACCACTTCATCCGGATTTGTAATGGCAGTAAGGTTGACCAAGCGATTTCTCTCAATCAAAAAATCGCAATATTCAGAAAAAGCGCCAGTCTGCTTTTCACCAAGACTGATGCCAAAATCCTTGGCACCTTTTATAAGCAAATCGGGATTTATCTTCACCTGGCGGTCATCTTGATGAAATTGTCTTCCGGGATAACTTTGCAACTTAAAAATGCTGCAATTGTTTCAACAGGCACGGTAAGACCACCGTCAATAAGTTTTGTGACTTCCACACCCAAATTAACATTAAAGTGGTCCTCGCCAACCTGGAAATCAGCGATGCTGGAACCATTCACAAAACCAATCCTTCTCTGCCCATATGTGAAGTATGCACTATTGTTGTCTTTTGCAATAATTCCCTTCAAACCGAACATCTTCTCCAAATCTTTTGTAGATACAATAATTTTATCATTTTTTGAATAAGGAAGCATCGCAAGTCTGAAAACACCATTTGCATTGCCGCAAACCGGCTCGCCCACCACCAACAAGACATCAAGCGGAACAATTGTTATGGGAATGCTTATCTTTTTGGTGCCAACATTGGTTTGGATCACAACGTTAATGCTCTTTGGTATGTCCATATTTGAGAAATCACATTCGAGTACAACTTCATGGATATTTTTTATTATCTTGGGCTGGACAATAGTCACTCCTCCGGTTTCAGACGATATTGTGCCCTCAAGGTTGCCACTGCCAGTGTTTGTGACCTCAAATGTATATTTGAAAATCTTTTGCGTCGGGAAAACGGTCATTTTAAGATCATCAGGGGTAATAGACATCGTTGTGGACTCATTTTTAGAATTCCACATGAGTATCCTGTCATGACCATAATCAAAAACGGCAAGACCGCCTTTCCCGATTGCGAAATCAAGTGGTGACATCCAGGAGAAGGAATCATTGCTATAAGCCTCAATTGAGCCTGGAGAGGTGTAAAAACCCTCTTTTCCAATCTCGCCAAGGAAACCGCCATCTCCAGAGTATACGACAAGTTTCGACTTCGACATGTCTCCAACCCAGATATTTCCATTGTTGTCTGTACACAATGATATGGCATCCATAAGCAGACCGGTCCCTTCACCAAGCCCTCCAAACTCGAAGAGGAAATTAAGGTCTTTGTCGTAACAGCACACCTTCTGTCCATAAAAATCCAAAACGTAGAGTTTGCCATTAAAATATCTCATTGCAACAGGAGCCTGAGCTAAACCTTTGCCATAGCCAATTATTGAAACCGATTTCTTGGGTTCAAATCCCTCTGGATTTTTGTCCTGGTCAAGGTAAGAAGGTATTACGTGGATCTTGCCCATTCCATCCAAAATATAAATTTCATTTTGTGAAAGATTTGGCTCGATGGCATATGGATAAAATCCGTTTTCACCTGACAAGGATATTTTTCTGAGGAGATTTCCGCCCTTGTCCGAGATAATGATGTTGCTTTCAAAATAATCAATACTGAGCACAACAATCTTTCCAGAATCAAATTTCAGCATTACCGGCTTAAAAGCAGTTTTTTCATCTCCTGATGATATTACAAAATCATCTTTTCTGGTTCCAAATCTGTCATAAACAACACATTTTTGCTCGCCACCCATATATAGGTCGCCATCCTCGGAGAACTCCATAAAATAAGGCGATACAAGCCTGTTGCTCTGCCTCACGATAAATGGAACCATGAGTTGTGTTTTGAAATCAGGACCAACCTTGCATATTTTGAATTTGTTTTCAGACAATCCTTCTTCCATAAATCCAGCTGTTATGGCCATATAGAAATTGTCCGACGACGTTTTATAGACAGAGTTTACATAAATACCCTCAAGCTGGATTATTTTTTTGTCCGTAAGTTCAAATTGCTCGTCCCATTTTTCCACAAACAATGCATCATAGCTTGTATATATTGCGTAAAAACCACCACTTTTCATGGACAACAGAGCTGTCGGAAACTGGATACTGCTCATTACCTCTTCTTCAAGCGCTTTCTCTGGATTAATTGTAAAATCTTTCCTACCGAGCAATTTGCCTGTTGGATCAAAAAGAAGCGCAGACCATTTCTTTGTTTCTTTCAAACCTTCTGTTACATTGATTGCTATATTACCATTCGGCAGGACTGTAAAATTGAAGAATTCATCAATATCCTCGCCATCACTGTCAACAAGATTTATTGGTTCGGCATCCTCCTGGTCAACTTTCCAGATAGAATTGTATTGATCGAGGTAATAGAAATTACCTTTTGAGTCGGTCTGTATACCAACATCAAGGTAAATTGGATCATCAAATTTATACTTTTTTACAAGTTTCAGTTTTTCATCATAGACTGCCAAACAATCTTGTGTTGCAAAAGCAAAATTGTCATTATCGTTTGCAGCAAAAGCAATTTTTGGGGTTTTTCCATCAAAACTGTTGGAGTTGCTATAGAGAAAGCTGTACCAGCTTCCGCCAACATCAGTAACGAGCGTTGGCGGGAAACCTATGCATTTTGAAAAGACACCTTCTGCCGTCCAGAGTTCTACACCTCTCGAAGTCAGAAGATACAAACCCTTTTTGGTAGGCGACAAAGACATGACATCCTTGACTTCCCCGTCAAGAGCCCCGTAAGAAAGAAGAACTGGAGGCCCATAATCAGTCTCTTTTGGCATTCTGAGTTCTTTGGTTTCGGGCCGGGCAAAACCATTTGAAAATATTTGTTCTAAAGGTGTTTCCGGCAATTTCACGTTATTTGGAAATAGCACAAGGAATGATCCAGGTTTATTGTCCTGCTCAATCTTGAATGAGATCTGCGAAAGGAAACTGGCTGGAATGCAAAGACCAGAATCAAGCATCATTATTGGCTGCTGTGATTGTACATCTTTTTGTGCACCACCCATTTCAATCTTGGCATTGCCAGTTTCAAGTGTTCCACTCATGGTGAAGGAACTATTACCAAATGACCACTTGTCTCCATCTGTTGTTATATCAAGACCAAGTGTTTTGCCAACTACAGTAAAATTGACATAAGTCTCGTTGTTTCTCTGGAAAAACGGTTGTGTTTTCAGGTCCTTGGTATAGGTTTGATTTTGGATGAAGTAATTTTTGCCAATGGTCCCTGCAACATTCTTTTGTGTGGCAAATGTGCAGTTTATTTTTTTCGATGAAGAAAACCCTTCTATGGTTGTTACACCAAGTTCCAGTCCTTGACCAGAAGGCTTAACATATACCTTAAAATCACCCTTGTCAGATACCCTGGCAAGAGAGCCCTGACAATTGATCAAAGCTCCTTTTTGTGCTTTCCCGGTCACATAGAAGGGTTTGTCCGGCAAGATCATGAAATCGGATATATTGAGATTTGAAATGGCTTCCAGCGAACCTTCCCTTCCTTTCGGAAGAACCTGGAGTCTATAAGTTGAATCATTGTTTTTTTCATTTACTTCCCCTTGCATGGCTATCTTGGCGCCAAGCTCAAGGATCCCAGGTGAATCAGGTGTTTCTATCTCAAATTCAAGATTTGTCTTGCTACCCTTTTCTATCTGCGGAACAGTCTTTGAGAAACCAAAGGGTTCCAAAACCAATCTGGCTTCCTTTGATGCCACATTACCTGAATTTACAATACTCACATCTACTTTCACCCTTGAGGATGTAAGAGCAACCGGTGGATCACACGAAATCGAACCACTGTACAGCGAAACATCAGGTTGCGGCCTGTGGCTGTAGGTTAAAAGGTTATATAGGAATCTGAAATGTTCAGGATTGGTATTCTCATATAGGGTCGAGAAATAAATCGAATTGCCTCCATTTGTGGCAATTATGCTCTTCACATCCTTGCTTTTTGAAACGATTTTTGCCCCATCAAGACACTCGTCCCATGACTGGGCAGGAATTGTATTTGACATAATGGCCTTTGCTGACATGCCATCCATGCCCTGGAAGAAATCATTTGCAGGATCAATGGGCACATCAAATGTAAATGAATCTTCCGACAATCCGTACTCAAGCGATTGTTTGAAACCAAAGACCTTTGCATATGCCGTGTAATTGCTGCCACCAGATTCTGATCCAAGGCACGCGTAGCCTATTGCCTGGCCGCCATTCTCTACAAATGAAAACAACACTTTTACAAATTTACTGTCATACGGATTTGCAAAATTGGGTGAAGCCATGATGACTGTGTCCGCACCAAGCTCTGCAAAATCCTGGTATCCAAAACCAAAAAGCAGCGACATATAGCTATCATCGCCATACGTCACAATTTCAGTTGGGATTTTCTTGAAATCCTTTACAGATTTTTCGTATGAATCAATCCCGAAGATCTTTTTTGCGGTTGATGCGTTGAAAAGGTACGATATGAGGCAAAGGGCTTTGGCCGTTTCACTTTTAGTCAATACAAGCTGTTTCTCAAAAACATTGTCTTTGGGGAAATCATCCTTAATATCAGATTTTACTTCGAAGTTGACGGTATGTTCACCTTCTTCAAGCCCCTCAATCGTGAAATTGAGCTGCTTTAATGAGTTGATCTCCAAATTTCCAATTTTTTTTGTTTTTCTTGTAATACCATCAATTTTTAGCTGCGCAATAATGTTTTGCAGATCTTTGTACCCTTCATTTATTACCTGGAAAGAGAAGTTTTGTCTTTTTGATGGTTTATCGGTGTAGAAAAGCCTGTTTGAAACAGCTTTTAGGTCATATTTTGCCCTTGTAATATAATATATCCAGACCTCTGAGCTGTTTGGCAATTCAATTCTGGCTTGCCACAAACTTTTTGTATTGTGTGAAAACGGCACTCTAAAGGTCTTGTTTGTTGGGTTTGTAAGTTTTTGGACAGGCTGCGATTTGGCAGTTTCAAGGTCGATTTTTCTTGATTCAATCCATTCAAAATCAGTTTTCACAAGTACTTGATTGGGTTCAACCACTGACATGATCGGGATACTCAGTCCATCACTAGTTATTGGACAATCAAGCACCTCTACGTCTGGCATCCTGTGAGGAGCACCACCACTGTTTTGTGGGAGCTTTATTGTCGGATCACCAAGGAAAGTGAAACAGAACAATGATTTTGATGTCGTGAAGAACCCTTCTTTTGCAACGCCAACATATTTTTTCAACGCCTGGCTGTAGAGTTCTCCAAGGGTGGTTGCCCAGTTGTTATAGGCATTGACTACTTCAGTCATAAGTCTGTCTATCTCATCAAAAGGCAGTGCTTTTGCAACACCACCCTCAATAGTCCAGTTTATTCCCGCATAATTGAGCCTGGACCCTCCAAAATATGCGACAGGGCCACCTTGAGAGAAAAGGCAGGCTTGTGCAAAAGAGATATCCTTGTACTCTGGTGTGTCCTTAAATTCGACCCCGACAACAGAGTTGTCAAACATTCCATTGGTGCATGCGACACTCACCAGAACCGGCAATTTATCTCTCTTCGGAAGCCCCATTATGTCAGTATTTGTTACTTTCCCAGGCTCAGTAATGATTGCATTGCCAGCACCATGGCTCACACAATAAACCAAACCATTATCTTCGGTAAAAGCCTTGAGAAGGGATTTTGAATCAAAACTGTCCCTGGTTTTATAGTTCTTGGAGATACCAAACCCATCCAGATATCCGTTATCGACAAGCGACTGGCATTCCAGCTCGCCAAGGAAACCGCCACTAAAAGGATCGCCCCCGGAAAGAACAATTTTTTTGAACCATTCCGGTTTTATGGATTTCCTGTACCTAATAATCTTGTCAACAATATCATTTGCTTCTTTGAGGTTTCTGACTGGTAACCTTCCCACGGACATATTTGGTACAGTATCAAGGTCGGGGGAGGCATAAAAAATATCAGATGGGACATACCTGTCATATTCAAGCGAGGAATAGTTTTCCAGGTAGTAAAAAGACGCCGGGACAAGGAGCCCATCGCCAAGAATGGTTATGAAAGAGGTTTCCAGAGATTCTTTCGCACAAAAATTCCTTATCTTTTTTGCCAGCTCATAATCATATTTTGCAAGATATTTTTTGTCTTTTTCACTGAAATCTTTGGGGCCTTTATAGGATGGTTCTTCCTTTTGTGGCTCAAACGTCGAGGCTATTTCTTCAACTGTTACAGTTCTTACGGTGTAGCCATCATTTTTTTGGGCTTGTTCCAACTTTTTGGCAGCCTCGATCAGCGAATTTGGGCAAATAATAACTGCTTTGTTCTGAGGTTTTTCAGGAGAGGGGGAATAAGTGGTATTTGATTCGAAGACAACATCAATAATGGCTCTCTTGGCTACTCTGATCATTCTTTTATCAAAATCCAGCACTATGGGATTGAAATAAATAGTGGCAATCTGGCCATCATTACCATTCTCCACCTTCATATCGCCAAGTGATTTCGGGAAAAAACCCTTTAGTTCTATTTGCTTCTGGGTTCCAGGTTCTTTGCCCCAAGTTTTCGGATAATATGGTTCAAGCTCTGGCAATGGAATATTGGTAAAAGAAATTTCCTTAAGATATGCTCCTTTGGGGTAAGAACCATTCGGGACCTGTATTCTCTCTGTAAAAGAAGGAACTACAGGCATTCCAATCTCAAGAATCCTCGAAAGGCCTGTTGCAAAAAGCTGACCCCTGAATACTGAAATCGACTCAGGTTTTACAGAGCAATCAATCCTCTTGGAAAATCCGCCTGGATTTCCAATCAAAAGACCACCAAGAGGGATATCGGTTTTAACTGGTGTATTTGGGGCTGCAAAAGTAATTCCAGGTGCGACAATAGCAAAAACCAAGATTACTGAAAACAACTTTTTCATGATTCTTCCTCCCGAAAACTAAGGTGAATAGACTATCCTTAGCTGTTTGGTTATTGAATCCCAGTAAACTTCGCAATCAAGAATATCAGTGAAAAATTTTAGTGGGACAAATGTTTTTCCTTGCTTGACTGCAGGAGGTGGCGTTATTTTTACAAGTTTTGTTTCGCCTCCATCCTCGAGAGCGACATCATTCGAACCCACCTGGAGTGAAGCAAATATTTTTCTGGAATCAAAAGATACTTCGATAAAACCCTCGTCGAAAGAGACATTTCCACCAAAAGCTTCAGATAAGAATCTGAGCGGAACCATCGTAACACCTTTATCTATGAATGGTGCTACGCCAAGGTCAATGGTTTTTCCTCCAACTTTCGCTGTTTTCTGCCCAATTTTCAATTCAATGTTTATTTGCTTTGGCAATTCTTCTGGGGTTAGAAGTTTACAAGGGACAACTATTGTACCAGCATTTGTTTCAAGTGTTATGTTCTCGAGATAGGTTTTTTTCGGTATAAAATGGGCAGTATTGGCAGTTATTTTGATTACGACATCATCGCCATTTACGGTTCTTGGAGAGACAGACAACCATTTTGGGAACTTCACCAGACTGCCGCTCAAAGATTCTCCACCAAGATTTTGTATGACTAGCTCTCTGACTGTGGTTGTATCTGGTTTTACGACACCGAAATCAAGCAATTCCGGTGTAACCTTCATGACTGGCGGGGCAAGCAGAAGACCTTTGGGGAACCTGACCAGCCTCATTGCTGCCTTGTCCAGGATATATAGCCAGTTACCAAATTTGGATATGGCAATCGGTTGCGTAAATTTGTCAGTTTCCAATGAATAATCAATCTGTTCTTGCGTTGGTTTGTGGAATGATCTTACGCCTCCACTTTTGCCAAATGACCGCATTACGCTGCCACTCTTGTCCAATAATTCGACTTTCCCCTGGAAAAGGACAATAAATCGTTGAGGGGAAAGCATTATAAGATCTGATGGTTCTTCGGCAAGATCTATAACATTTTCCTTGATACCAGATTGGGAATAGACAATAATCCTGTTCTCACCAGCTGTTGCTACAGCGAAATGGCCTTCTATGGCAGAAATGGCGGCTGGTTTCCAGGTTGTATCAGAAGCTACTATGCCAACTTCAGTTGACCCATTAAAACGAACTACCTGGCCTTTACCAGTCAAAACAAAGATGGAATCCTCTGACCCAAAAACCGAATCGCAAACATCCTCTTTTTTGCACAAGAAGAGTTTTTCACCAGACCTCGTTCTCACCTCGACGCCAGTCTGGTTAACGATTGCCAGATTTTCTCCGCCAATCGTTATCTTTTTTGGAGATTTGGCCTCAATTGAGAAAAGCGGATTACCCTTTTGATCCATCACTTTTACAATGTTTTCGGCCTCATCAGCAGCATAGATCCTTCCATTACTATCAACATCAAGGCCCGATGGAACCAGCAATCCCGAATCATCCTTTGATATAAGGACTGAAACTTTTCCTGCTTTGTTGATTTTCACAAGCTCGTGGTCAAGAAATGAGGTGAACACAAAACCATCTTCAAATGGTGCAAATGAACAATATCCCTCGCTAGGACGCTTTGGTGCAAAATTTGTTTTTTCCAGCAATTTTGAATCCATACCAAAAGTCTTTATCGAGTCATCATCGAGGACCACTATTTTCTGGGAAAGGTCCGTCCATACAGAGTGGGGAGAAGTTAATTCACCAAAACTCTTAATTTTTGAATAAAAAGACGACAAGATGGTCAATTTTTTAGTGCCAAGCTCGAGTACGAGATAATTTGAGTTTTGCATGAGGTAGCACTGGGCAGGTTTGTCAAGTTTTGGTATCTGCCGCCAGAGCTCGAAATCATCTTCACAAATAAGCACGGCTCCAACTTCGGGATCAGACACATACAGTCTGTTTTTGTAGTCCAGGGATAGACCCAATGGTTTCTTGAGGTCAATATTACCAATTTTTGCAATTCTTTTTTTGAAGTTGCCCTTCAAATCAAAAACTAGCAACGCTCCAACATCAGAAATAACAATATCTTCCTTGAACACAATGAGGTCCGAGGGATCCGTAAAATAGCCAGCATCGTCCCCAAAACCACCCACTCTATATCTGAGTTTCAAATCTTTGTTGTAGGAAAGCAGTTCTTTCGTCCCTTTGGAATAAACATAAAGATTGCCTTCCTTGTCAGCTTTGGCAAGTGTTGGAAACAATAATCTGTCTGCGGCAATCCCCCCTCTTATCAGCGTTCCTGCTGATTCCTGGGCGGAAACCACCGGAAGCACAAAACACAAAACAAGCAGAAATGAAAGGCATTTTTTCAATCTATTTGTTCCTCAGCACCGCATTGACAGTTTTTTCATCACCAGCAGAAACATTTATTGTCTCAGAGTATGATTTGAACCTGGCCATCCTCACTTCAATTTTGTGTGTGCCCGGCGCAAGCGTCACATTAGAAGGTGTCGTTCCCTTCGCCGAACCATCGATATAAATAAAAGCCCCTGGCACATTCGATGTTATATAAACAGTAGCAGTAGTTTTTACAGGTAGAGGTGGCGTGGCCGAATCAGAATTCCCGGAATTTTTTCCACTATCACCCGGCTTTGGTTTTGTGTCAGTCTGATTTGAAGCAGGTGGTGGGTTATTATCTGTAATTGATGAAGGACGTCCCTGAGATTGCAAATACTCCATAGTAATAGGGACCGAAATTTCCTTTGAGGATGAATTCTTAGGTTTGAAAATCACTGCAGCAGAGTAGTTTTTGCCAGGCAAAACTTTCTCCGGATTAACAGCCACTCTTATCTGCTTTTGCTCATTTGGCTGTATGGTAAACGGTTCCTGGTCAAAAATTATCCAGTCACCTGTAAATGATCTTTCAATTTCAATCTCCGATTCACCAGTGTTTGTAATAGAAACAGAGAAAGCACCAGGTACCTCAGAAACCTTACCCCAATCAACTTTACTTGTAAGAACTTTCATCAATCCCTGTTTTGCAAGTTTTATGGTTCCAAGATCAAGATTTTTGCCCGATTCCATTCTAAATTGCTGTTCATGAGTTTTATAACCATCAAGTTCAAGTTTCAGGATGTACTTGCCCGGATAAAGGTTTTTTATCTCGGAATCTGCATTGGACAACTTTTGAAATTCATCATCATCTGGCCCCTTTAGGAACACAGAAGCACCCTTTGGCTCAGACTTGATGAATGCAGAGGCAGGACTTGGAGAACTTAGCATAAAAAACACATATCCGAGTTCTGCAATAACTACCGCAGATATTACACCGATTGCTATATTTCTTACTTTCCTCTTGAGCTTTGGATTCGATCTTGGAATCTTTTTGCTTTTGATTCTTTCGCTTCTCGGCGTCCTGTACGATTTCATAACGATGTCAAGAGCCTGCACAAGCTCATTGGGGTTCTGGAATCTGCAATCAGGATCCTTGGCCATCATTCTCTTGATGATTTCTACAAGACCCTCAGGTATATCACTGCGGAGGTTTGTTAGTGGGAAGGCTTCTTTGGAGATGTGCATATTAAGGACACCCCATGGCGTATCAGCCTCAAAAGGTACTTCACCTGCAAGCATTTCATAGAGCACTACACCAAGGGAATACATGTCCGATCTTGAATCTACCTTGCCACCCTGGGCTTGTTCGGGCGACATGTATTCAGGTGTTCCAACAAAAGAACCTGCGGTGGTCATCGTTGCAAAATCCCTGGATTTTGCAATACCAAAATCCATCATCTTGATCTGGCCATTCGGATTGACCATTATGTTTTGGCTTTTGACATCTCTGTGAGCAATAATCCCTGACCTGTATGCCTCACCCAGCGCAAGTGCGGCCTGCTTTATATAAGAAACAGCAACGTCCACCGGTAAAGGCCCTTTTTCCTCTATGACGCTGGAAAGTGTTTTTCCCTCAATAAATTCCAAAACCATATAGTAAGTATGGTCATCATCTCCAAAATCTTTGACCATACAGATATTTGGATGGGAAAGCTTCATCGCAGACTTGGCTTCGCGCTGGAAGCGCTCGACGTAGTCAGCACCTTCTGTGTACTGGTCTCTGAGGATTTTTAATGCAACGATTTCACCTGTCTTGGTGTCTCTGGCCAAAAAAACTTCGGCCATTCCACCACCACCAACCTTGTCATAAATTTTATATCTGTTGCCTAAGGTTCTTCCAATCATTTTGCCTGTTTTCCTATGATTTCATGGATTGATCAATCATGTCTTTTATTAATACAATATTGTTTTTCGCCTGGTTTGAAAGGGCAGTTAAATCTTCAGTATGAACCATGTTACCGGCTACCTTGTCAAGAATATCATAAATCTGGTCCATTGGTCCCGAGATCTTTTCAAAAAATTTGAATACAAATTCTTTTTTTTGTTTCTCAAGCTCTCTGGTCGCACGATTCTCCTCAAAAAGTCTGACATCTTCTATCGATTGATGGTGCAATCTGGCCTGGTGTAGCGCAATAGCTGCATGCGAACAGAGTGCTTCGAAAAATTCGGCATTTTTTCTTGAAAAATAGAATGTGGGTACCTGGCTATCAACGTATATTAATCCAAGCACATCATCACCAACATGGAGTGGCGCACACATAATCGAACGGAGGGAGAGCCCAACAATAGATTCTTTGGCCCTAAATTTTTCATCAGTGGCAGTATCAGTGATACACACAAGCTTTCTTTCTGAAAGAGCAATATCAGTTACCGTGGTTGAAAAATCAAATCTTTCTTTTGTCAAATCTTCCTTTTTCTGGTTTCTTCCTATTGAGAATTCAAGCTTGCCCGATGGCGTAAGGAGCATCACAAAACCCCTTTCTGCACCAGAAACCTTAATAGCCATATCAACTATCATCGGCAAAAGTTCATCCACATCCCCAATTTGTGATAAAGCCTTTGATATTTCGAGAAGCATGCGCAAATTACGGTAATCTTCACCATATTTGCCAAGCTCTTTATCGATCGAAAGTTCTGCGTTCCTTATTTTCTTTATTTCTTTGCCAGAACCCTGTTCCTCAAAATACAATCTGGCTTCCGACAATTTCGTTAGCGCCCTAAAATATTCACCCTGTTTTACAAAAATGTCAGCCAATTCAATCTTTAGCAGATTTAGCTCCCGCCAAATTTTCTGTCTCTCAAAAATATCCTGTGCTTTAAGATAATATTCTTCTGCTTTCTCAAATTTTTCCTGGAAAGCAGCGAGAGCACCACTCAATTTTAGATAAGTTGTTTCTTGGACTTGATCGGAGGAATCCTGCACGAGGTCTTTGAGCAATTTTGCATATTTTCTTGCTCTCTCAATCTCTGACGATGAGAGCCACATTTTACCAAGTTTTTCATAGACTTTGCATAGGTATTCCTTGTCCTGAATATCGCCAAGGATTTTTTCGGCCCTTTCAAAACTGACCAGTGCCTGGTCAGCAAGGTTGTTTAAAAGGTAATAGTCTCCAGTATAAACCAAAGCTCTGCCCACCGTTTGCTGGTCAGAAACTTCCTCAGCAACCCTTCGCGATCTTTCAATTATTGTCTGGGCTTCTTTTATTAAACTTTTTGCATCAAGCGCGACGCCAAGCTCAAACAGCGCTCTTGCAAGCTCTTTTGAGTTACCAATTTTGGTTTGTGCCCATACCCACATTCTCAAATGTGAAAGCGCATTATCAATTTCTTTTTCATTGATGAAAAAATTTGATGCAAGTTTGTAGTATTCAGCTTTAGTTTTGATATCCCAGCTTGCATTTATCAAACCGGCTGATTTTCTTATAAGCCTGGCAATCTTTTCGTTTTCACCCTTCATTTGTGCCAATTGAATTTGCCAAAGGGCAACTTTCGCCTGGAGATTAGAATCCCCTGACTGCGAAGCAAACTTTACAGCATCAGCACACGAGGTTTCTGCTGAATCAAAATCGGCCATGGCCGTTTGGAGCCTGGAAGCAACAAGAAGACACGAAACCTTTAGAAGGAGATCATCCGTAGTAGCTGCCCTGTTGATGGAAAAAGAAATGGCAGATGGCGGATCATTTTCATAAAGAAAGTTGAGATAAGACAGAATAAGACTCCTGGCAAGAATCTTGTCCGGGATTTCATCCATAAAAGGAACCGCCTCTTGAAGGTAATGCCCGGCTTTGTGGGACTTTGACATGACTGCAGATATTGCTCTGCCTGCTTTGATTCTTGAGGCTGAAGAATCAATTCTTTCAAATCTGTCAAGTGCTTCTTGCGGCGCCATAATTCCCAAATCACAAAAAGCAAGCTTTTCAACACAATTTTGATGATATTCCCCTTCACCATCAGGTATCATCTGAATCAATTTTGAAAGATAGAATTTAGCCTCGTTAAGCGCAAACTGGCGTATGCACGCTGAAAATGCCTGTGGGACGCTTTTGAATGCAGCAACAGGATCAGAGCCTTTTAGTGCAAGCTGAGCCAATTTAGTATCCCTTTCGACATTGCAATCATCTTCCACTGAAGAAATGAGCGCCTGATAAACAGCATCATATATGTCTTTTCTGAGCCCAACCTGTGTAGTCTGGAGCAATATATCAGCATATATCCCGTGGCTGAGTGACCAGAAAGAGCCACCAGCTTCAAATTTTCTCTTCATAAGACCTTTTGAGAGAAGAGAGAAGATAAGTTTTGAGAGATGTCTTGCTTCTGTTGATTTGAAAAGCTTTGCGCTTTTTGATATTTTCACCAGATCAACGAGTTTTGATTTTCCACCAAGAACCGCAATACACTTCAAAAGGGTGAGTTCATCGACATCCAGACCCTCAATTATTTTGGGAATCAATAATCTCGTTTCCCCTATTTTCTTTGTTTCTGCAAACTTTCTTTCATTAAAAGACCATCTCCCTCCAGCTCCCACAGAAAGAGAACCATCGACAAGGGAAAGCTTTACGAGCTCTTTGGTTCTCAATATGTTTCCCTGTGAGCTTTCAAAAAAGTACATGGCAATCTGTTCCGGGAAATCTGGTGATGCCAGAAGTGATCTGAGATAAGAGATGGTCTCGTTATAATCCAATGGACCCATCTGTATCCTTGTCACACCATCCACACCAAAAAGGGAGTCAAACATCGGCTGGGTATCGCCCCTTACCTTTGTTGGTGCGCAAGTTGCCACCAAAAGTATTTTTGTGTCAGATATTCCCGACTGCAGGTGCTTGAGCAATCCCAGCATGTGAACCGAGGAAGATTCTATGTTTTCAATTATAAGGACAAGCGGCTGAATGTGCGAAACTTCGGTCAAAAAAGATTGTATTCCCTCAAAAAGTTCTGACGCATTGGAGGGTATTTTTTCAGCATCAAGACCCGAAAACCCCTTCACTCTGTCAATTATGTGCTGATAGTTCTTGAGCAAAACAGGATTCAATGTTGCTAATCCACCTTCAAGATCACCAATAAATCTTATTAAAGGCTCAAACGGATTGAACCTGGAAGTGCACGAAGAGACGGACACTTGATGCCCAAGAAATTGGGCCAGGGATGCAAATTCTCTTACAAGAACAGATTTTCCAGAACCCTCTTCTCCTTCTATTACAACAAAGTAGCCTTTGGTTTGGGAATCTGCAAGCATGTCCATGAGGAATGATCTTCTCTCAGAATCTTTCTGAACAAGAACATTTTTTGAAAGACGCTCCATGCAGGCTTCACCAGAGAGTTTTGGTTGAAGATCCGAAAATCCAAGAGCTATTTGCTGGAAAGATCTGAACGGTTCATCCTGTGACAAACCAAGCATTCTTGCAACCACCATAGTCAATGGTTCGGGTATATGAGACCTGATAGTTGCCAGATCAGGTTTCATGTCCTCTTCAAGCTTGCCAGCATAAGCCTCATATACCAATTTGCCCAGTGCCGCTATGTCGGTTCGCTCGCTTGGATCCCTTGGAAGTAGGCCACCACTTCTGAGACTTTCCCTTGGAGGGACTGCTCCAAAGTCACAAACTTTAACAATGAAAGGCGTTTCAAATGATCTGGAGGTTTCCCACTGTCCACCTTTTGGGTTTCCTTTCGAGACTATTATGTTTTCAGGGTGAATGTTGCCATGAAGAAAGCCATTGCGATGGACAAAGTCAATTGCATCGACAACTTGTAACAAAAGCATCTGAGCCCCGACTGCATCCACTTGTTGAAGAACAACATCAAGGCTATCTCCCTGTATGAACGGTCTTGTATACCAGATTTTACCTACTTCAGTGGTACCTACTTCATAAACCTGAACAAGATTTGGGTGTGCAAGTTCGGTAAGTCTATAAAGCGTCAGTTCTGCCTGTAATCTTTCGTCTTGATTGGTGTAGTCCCATCTTAAAACTTTTAGGACAACGTCCCTATCCTGGGCATCTTTGGCTCTGTAAGTGATACCTGTCTCACCGATGCCAAGGATATCTGAAATCTCCAGTCCGGCAATTCTTAAATCGCCATGCTCAGACATGAACACCTTCCATTTAATCAGGTTAATAAAATTATAATCTTGGAGTAAATATTTACAACCTTCCGATCAGATATAAGGCTCATAAAGTTGGCCAATACGTACAGAAAAACCGTAAATAGTCCAAAAAAACAAAAAACACTTGTGCAAACACAAATTATGGGATATTATTACTTGGATTAATCTACAAAGGAGGATTAGAATATTGCGCAGTTATTTGCCAAAAGCCAGGGAAATAATCCTGGAAACTCTTGACAAACTAGGTTGTAGCCTGGTTGAAATAAGAGAAATTTTTGGAAAAGAAGATTACCTGGTTTCTATTGTAATATGGAAGCCACAGGGAATCTCAATTGATGACTGCGTAAAAATAACAAGAGCTGCGCTTCCAAAGCTCCAACAAGATCCTTCCCTTCCAGATTACACAAGATTAGAGGTGGCATCACCAGGCATTGACAGGAAACTTAAAAATCCTTCCGAATTCTCTATTTTCAAGGGTAGGAAAGCAACAGTAGCAACACAGGAAAAATCGGTCACGGGAATTATAGGAGACTCTGACGAAAACACAGTTGCAATAGAAACCGACGGCATTTTAACAAGTGTCCCACTTTCCCAAATCAAATCAGCAAAGCTAGTGGACTAGGAGAAAAGATGAAACTGACAGAACTTTTTGCTGCCCTAGCAGATATAGCCCGCGAGAAAGATATTGAGTATTCAGTTTTGCTTGATGCGATAAGACTTGGTATTATGGCCGCCTACAAAAAAACCTACCATGCAAATACCAATATAGATGTTATTGTTGATGATTCGCAAAAGAAAATCCAGATAATAGCCAAAAAAATAGTTGTGGAAAATGTCGAAGATGACACGATTGAAATTTCACCAAAAGACGCAAAAAAAATCTCCCCTGAAGCTGAAGTTGGAGACACAGTAGAAATCGAAGTAACTCCTCCAGACTTTGGTCGCTTTGCTGCATCAACTTGCAAGCAAATAATCATGCAAAGACTGAAGGAAGCAGAAAAAGATAAAGTAATAAAAGAATACTCCGACAAAGAAAAAGACATGGTTTTCGGCGAAGTCTCAAGAGTAACCGGAGAAAATGTCTATTTCAATCTCGGCAAAGCCGAAGGGCTTCTTCCAAAACAGGAGCAAATCCCAGGAGAACCCTATACGCCAGGCAGAAAATTTCACTGCTTTGTGCTCAGGGTTGACAGATCGACAAGAGAACCTTTGATAATCCTGTCAAGAACTCATCCCAATCTTCTTGCAAAATTGATGGAGCTTGAAATTCCAGAGATAATGCAAGGTGTTATCGAGATAATTGGTATCGTCAGAGAGCCGGGCGTAAGGGCCAAGGTGGCCGTGCATTCAAACCAGTCCAGAGTTGACCCTGTTGGTTCGTGTATCGGATCAAAAGGTGTAAGAATAAACGTCATTTCTGACGAGCTTAAAGGTGAGAGGATAGACGTTCTCAGGTGGTTTGAAGATCCAAGGCTTTTTGTGGCATCGTCACTATCACCGGCAAAAGTCTATTCGGTGCAGATATTCCAAAACGAGAAGAGGGCTGTGGTTGCAGTTTCCGCAGACCAGTTTTCATTGGCAATCGGCAAAAAAGGCTCCAATGTAAGACTTGCTTCAAGATTAACCGGCTACAAAATCGACATGAAGGTGATGGAGGAGTAATGCCGGAAAGAATGTGCGTGAGTTGTGGCAAAAAAAGCGAGAAATCCAGTTTTATAAGGATTTCTGGCAAGCTAGAACTCCAAAGCACAGGTAATGTCATAGGAAGAAGCGCCTATGTATGCAGAAACAGAAGTTGCATACAGAAGCTTTCTAATGGAAAAACAAGGATAGGGGTGTCCTTGAAGAGAAACAATATAAGAAAAGAAGAACTAATAAAGCTTTCTAACGAAATTCTTACAAAGGTGATTAATGGGCAAGATTAAGGTCGAAGAGTTAGCGGTTCAGCTTGGTGTTGATCCGCAGGAAATCCTGGAATCAGCAAAAAGACTCGGTGAATCTATCAAGAGCGTGGCATCCACACTCGAAGATTCAACTGCAGCCAAAATAAGGGCAAGTTTTCTTTTGAGGCGTCCCGCTTCACTCCCTTCCCAGGAACAGAAACCACCAGCACAAACCAGAACAAGTTTGTTTGATGTGGACAAGAAAAAAACCCCGGTCCTCAAAGCCGCCACCGCAGAAGCCGTAGAGGCTGCAAAAGCTGCAGAAGCTGCCCTCATCAGTTCAAAAGAGGATAAGTCTACCCAAAAACTGGAGCCGATAACCAAGATAGCAAAACCAGAAAAAAAACAGGCTCCGGCAAAAAAGCCTATTCCATCAATAATTCTTGAGGAAGAAGAAAAGGCAAAACACGCAAAAGCTGCAAAAACAGAGACAAAAACAGAAGAAAAACATGAATTGCCAAAAGAAGAAACCCAACAGGCCATTCCAGAAGTAAAAGTTGCAGAACCAAAAACAACAACCAAAAAGACTTCACATAAAGAAGAGGTCAAAGAGGCTGCACCAGTCAAGTCAGTAGCAGAAGAAGTTGTTGAAAAAGTTGCTGAAAAAGAGGCTTCTCACACGATTCCTTCTACTCCGCCAACCAAAGAAAAACATGTTGAGCATCCAAAAACCAAGGAACCACCAAAACATGAAACTAGGCCGGCAGAAGAAAAAATACCAGCAAAAGAAAAAGAGAAAACAACAGTTGAGAAACCGGTTGAACACTCAGAGAAACTCATAATAGACAAAACTCTCAATGTTCCAGTTTCAAAATATAGATCAGATCAAAGGCCGACTGGCATTCAGATGCCAAAAAGGGTTGAACCAGTCAAACTTCCTCCTCTTCCACCACAAAAACAGCCGCTATATCCAGTTACGCCAAGATCCAATTTCCAGCGTACGCCAACCTCCCAAAGACCACCAACTGGCCAGAGACCACCTTCCAGTGGCCAGAAACCACCAATGACACAAAGGCCGGTTATCGATAAGGACAGGGAGAAACAGAAACATGAGCATGCCATTGATCACAGCAAGGACAAAGACAAACAGCAGATATCAAACGCTCCATTTATAGTTGGCAAAGAACATTTCGTAATCAAGAGAACTCCACCAAAGAGCCATCGCAAAACACAACAGCCAAAACAGGCACCAAAGCCCGTTGAAGTGAAACCGCAAAAACTCACTATAGATGTCTTCGCCAAAACTGCAGGGGTTCCAGAACAGAGGATCATGGCTTATATGCTCAAACAGGGTTATATTCCAAACCCTGATGAAGAGCTCAATGGTCCAGTTTTGGAAATGCTTTCTTCTGCATTTGGTCTGAAAACCTCCCATGAAGGCACACTTTCTGATGAAAATCTGATTCCACGCTCACCAATCGTCACAGTCATGGGTCATGTTGACCATGGCAAAACAACCCTCCTTGATTACATAAGAAAAACCTCGGTTGCACTTGGAGAAGCCGGTGGAATAACACAAAGCATCGGCGCCTACAAGGTAGTAGTAAATGACAGGGACATCGTCTTCATTGACACTCCTGGTCACGAAGCCTTTGCAACAATGAGGAGGGAAGGCGCCAACGTCACTGATATAGTTGTTCTTGTCATAGCTGCAGATGAAGGTGTCAAAGAACAGACAATTGAAGCACTCAATATGGCAAAAGAGGCCAAGGTAACAATCATTGTGGCCGCAAACAAGATGGACCGTCCTGGTGCCAACCTCGACAAACTTTACTCCCAGCTTGCAGAGCTTGGCCTGACGCCAGAAGCATGGGGTGGTGACACCATGGTCGCCCCAATCACCGCAAAAACGGGTGATGGCATTAAGGATCTCCTTGAAATGATACTTCTTCAAGCCGACATACTCGACCTGAAGATGAACAAAGCAGGCAAGCTTGCTGGAACCATCATCGAATCGCACATGGACAGATTTGTAGGGCCATTGGCAACTGCCATTATCCAGAGCGGACAGCTCAAGGCCGGAGATTATATCGAGGCCGGAAATGCGTGGGGAAGGGTCAAGGCCCTGTTTGATCACGCAGACAAGAAAATACAAAAGATACAGGCAATAAGCCCTGTCAAAATAATGGGCTTTGACCAAGTTCCAAAACCTGGGTCAATCCTTCTTGCATCTGATATTTCAAGAAGACGCAAGCCAGAAAAAGGTCAGGTCCTCGAAACACAGCCTGTTCCACAGATGCCAACAGATGAGGAAGCACCATCAAATCTTGATGATCTCTTCAAAGTCTTCGACCAGCAAGGCGCAACAAAACTGAATGTGGTCGTAAAAGCTGATTCAGAAGGATCCCTCGATGCGGTAAAATTCGCCCTTTCAAAAATAAAGGTCAAAGACATTCCGGCAAATATTGTTTATTCTGGAATCGGAGTCATTTCTGACAATGACGTGCTTCTTGCTGACGCATCAAAAGCAATGCTGGTAGGTTTCAATGTCCAGGTCGACCCATTGGCCAAAAAGACTGCCAAACAGAATGGCATTCCGATAAATACCTACAACATAATATTCGAGCTGACCGATGCAATCACAGAAGCAATAAAACGCCTTATAGCACCAGAGTACAGGGATGTGAAAGTCGGCCAGGCAGAAGTCAGGCAAGTTTTCAATATTTCTGATGTCGGCAACATTGCAGGCTGCTTCGTCTCCGAAGGATATGTCAACCACAAGGTAAAAGTAAGAGTCGTAAGAAACAGGTTGCCAGTTTACGAGGGCAAGATAAGCTCTCTCAAGAGATTCAAGGAAGACACCCACGAGGTCAAGGCTGGCTATGAATGCGGCGTTGGCATTCAAGGTTTCAATGATATCAAGGTTGGCGATACACTGGAGTTCTACACAACGCAAGAGGTGCAATAATTGCCGGTAGGCCTGATCGAGATAACAATGAGGCTTTTTGGCGTGAAATCACTAAAAGAAAAGAGAAGTCTTGTCAGGCCGATACTGGCCAAACTAAGGCATGATTTCAATTGCGCTGTGATTGAATCAGATGCCCAGGACAGTCATGATGTTTTTGTTTTATCTGCGGTCACCATAAACACTTCCAGCATCGAAATGGGAATCACGCTCGATAACATCTTCAAGACTGTGGAACATGAGAGCAGTCTTCCCTGTGATGTGACAAGAAGGGAGACATTCTCATGAGTGACCTCAGAAGAAAAAGGCTTGAACACCAGATACAGGAAGCAGTTTCCTGGGTGCTCATCAGGGACATCGACAACCCAAAAATAGGCTTTGTGACAATAACTGATGTAAAAGTCTCAGTAGACTTCAGAATTGCCACTGTCTATTATTCAGTGCTTGGATCACAAAAGAAGATCGATGAAACCCAGGCGGGTCTTTCGTCTGCATCAAAAATGATGCAAAAACTTGTGGCTGAAAAGATTGAATTCAGGCAAGTCCCACTTTTGCGTTTCAAGTTTGACGAAACGCCATCAAAAGCACAAAAACTTGAATTTACATTCAGGGAGTTGGAAAATGAACAAGGTGGATCTGACAACGATGGCCGCAGAACTGAAGAAAACGAAGAAAGTGATCATCCTGACCCATGAAAATCCCGACGGAGATGCCATAGGGTCGGCGCTTGCCCTTTCCAAGGCAATGCAAGCAAACGGGTCGAAAGTTGTTGTCTTCAGCCCTGACAATCCCCCATCCAGCTTTGATTTTCTTGATGGGTTCAATGATATAAAGATAGCCAGTGACCCCGAAGTGATAGAGCTCGTCCGGAAAGGCTACAGGATAATTGTAGTCGATGGCTCATCGCCAAACAGGTGTGGCATATCAAACTTCCCTCCAGGTTCTGATCCTATAGTGATCGACCACCATCCAACCATTGAAGATTACGGACAAATGGTCTTTGTCGACACTACAAAATCCTCAACTGCAGAAAACATATTCCACATCCTCAATACGGCAGGAATGCAGATCGGACTAATAATTAGTGAATGCCTTTTTACCGGGATCATTACCGATACAGGATCTTTCAAATATCCAAATGCAACGTCAGAGACGTTTGAAATCACCGCCCAGCTGTTAAAAAGCGGAATGTCAACGGCGAAAGTTTCTTCAATGATCTATGAAAGGATGAGCTACGCGAACAGAAAACTCCTTGGGAGGGCAATGGAGAGGCTCTCTGTTTCTTTCGGGGGCAAGTTTGCAATCACTGCAGTCACCTGGAAAGACATGAACGAATTCGAAGCAGAACTCAGGGACACAGATTTTATAATAGACGAGATAAGGAAACTCGGCGGTTGCGAAATTTATGTTTTTGCAAAAGAATACAGGCCAGACCAGTTCCGTATTTCAATGAGAGGAAGAGGTATGTTCGATCTTTCCCAGCTCGCATTGAAGTATGGTGGCGGTGGACATCATGATGCCGCAGGTTTCAATGCCACTGGCGACTGGCTTTTTGTAAGGGCAAATCTACTGCAAATATTCGAGTCACTGTTCGACAACAAATGATTTCAGGTGGACTGCCAATAAACAAGGAAGATGGCCCGACAAGCTTTCAGGTAACAAACAGGGCAAAAGGACTGTATTGTGCATCTAAAGCAGGCCATATGGGAACCCTTGATCCTCATGCCAGGGGTGTCCTTGTTGTTTTATTTGGCGCATCCACAAAAATCATCCCCTATGCCAAGGAACACAAAAAAAGTTATACAGCAAAATTCAAGCTTGGCTTCACATCAAACACCTACGATGCCTGGGGTCAACTGACAGAGCATGGATACAATGGCGATACGACAAAAGAGCACATAGAAGCGATACTGTCCCAGTTTATTGGAAAAACAGAGCAGATACCGCCAATGTTTTCTGCAAAAAAGATTGAGGGCACAAGGCTTTATGAGCTAGCAATGAAGGGAATCGAACTCCCCAGAAAACCGCAACCAATAGAAATTGACGAACTGAAATTGAATTTTTGGGACCAAAGCTCAGGAGAGGGTGAATTCAATCTAACCTGCACAAAAGGGACCTATGTCCGCTCACTGATATCTGATATCGGGATACATGCCGGTTGTGGTGCTATAATGACAGCATTGACAAGAACAAGTGACCAGGGATTTGACGTAGAACAAAGCGTTTCCATTTCAAAAATCGAAGAACATGTTTTTGAAGGCACACATCTTGACCTCATTATCCCCCCTGAACATTTTTTGTCACATTTACCAGAAGTTCGAGTCTCGACAAGACAGCAGGAAATCCTTTACCACGGCAATCCTGTAAATTTGAGGTCGCCAACAGCTCGTGCTGGTCTAGCAAAAATATTTGGGTCAAAAGAAAAACTTGTCGGAATCGGTAAATATGTTCCGGCAACAGGCCAGTTACTTCCGGAGAGAATGCTATGAAAGTCATAAAGGGTGATCCTGCCCTACAAGTAAAAACTCAAGAACCAGGCGCATGTGTCATGATTGGCTATCTGGACGGGGTCCATGTCGGTCACCAGATGCTTGCACAAAAAGTAATAGAACTTGCAAAAGAAAAAAACGGTTACCCCTCTGCATTCACCTTCAATGGAAAGTTGTATACAAAAAATATCCCTTCCAGAGGAATGCTGACTACAAGCCATGAAAAAATCGAATTGCTTGAAGAATTGGGTATAGATACAGTTTTTCTTGCTGATTTCACCGACTGGCTGAGGGACATGGCAGATGAGGATTTTGTAAGGACAATCCTTAAAGACAATATAAAAGCAAGTGCGGTGGCAGTCGGCCCATCATTCACATTCGGCAGGGGCGGGAAAGCTGGCACTAAAGAACTAAGAAATCTTTGCTTAAAGAATGGGATAGATTGCACCATCATCCCGCAGGTAACAATAGGTGATGAACCGGTTTCCTCAAGCAGGATCAGAAACTACCTCTATGCAGGCAACATCTTTGAGGCAAATGTTCTTCTTGGAAGAAGATATTTTCTGACAGGAACAATAATCTCCGGCGCAATGGTTGGGAGATCACTCGGTTTCCCGACAGCCAATCTGGATGTTTCAAATCCCCTCAAATTAATCCCTGGTGGTGGTGTTTATGCTTGTTTTGGTTACCTCGAGGGTGTAAAGTACGAATGTGCCGTGTCAATAGGAAACAGACCAACTTTCTTGGGCGGTGATAATTCCCTTGAGGCACACATCCTTGATTACTCTGGATTGATATACGGAAGAGAATTGAAACTTGAATTTGTGGCAAAAATAAGGGATCAAATCCAGTTTGAAAACAAGGAAAAACTCTCCTTGCAGATTTCAAAGGATGTAATAAAGATAAGAGAGATTCTGGAGGGCCAGCATGAGTGACAAGAAGATAATCTACACGCCAGATGACCTGGCAAATTTTGATTACGGCAGAGACCTTGGAAATCCAGGTTCATACCCCTACACCAGGGGTGTTTATCCAACGATGTATACCGAGAGGCCATGGACGATGAGGCAATATGCAGGCTTCTCCACCGCAAAAGAAACAAACGAGCGTTTCAAGCTGTTACTCCAGAAAGGTCAGACTGGGCTTTCCACAGCTTTCGACCTACCAACCCAGATGGGCTACGACTCTGACCACGAAATGGCACTTGGCGAAGTTGGAAAAGTGGGTGTAGCCATATCAACAGCTGACGACATGGCAGAGCTTTTTGACGGCATACCACTTGAAGAAATTTCCACCTCAATGACCATAAATGCCTCCGCAACTGTCGTTCTGGCAATGTACATGAAGATAGCCAAAAACCAGGGTGGAGATATCTCAAAACTTTCTGGAACAGTACAAAACGATATCCTGAAAGAATATATCGCCAGAGGCAACTACATTTATCCGATCAAGCCATCCATGAGGCTCAACTGCGACCTCATCGAATGGGCATCATTCAAACTCCCAAAATTCAATACAATCTCAACTTCTGGTTATCATATCAGGGAAGCCGGCGCCACAGCAGTTCAGGAATTAGCTTTTACTTTTGCCGATGCCTTTGCATATATTGACGACCTAACCAGCAGGGGTCTCTCGATTGACGATTTCGCTCCAAGGGTCTCTTTCTTCTTCGCATCACATAACAATTTCCTCGAGGAAGTGGCCAAATTCAGGGCCGCAAGAAGAATCTGGGCAAAACTGCTCGAAAAAAAGTATCAACCAAAAAACCCGAAATCGATGCTCCTCCGTTTTCATACCCAGACAGGCGGCTCGACCCTCACGGCACAACAACCAGAAATCAATATCGTTCGCGTTGCTTTCCAGGCCATGGCGGCAGTGCTTGGTGGAACGCAGAGTCTCCACACAAACTCTTTCGACGAAGCACTGGCGCTCCCATCACCAAAATCAGCAACAATCGCGCTTAGAACACAACAACTCGTTGCTTTCGAATCAGGTGTGTGTGATGTTGTTGATCCATTGGCCGGTTCTTACTACGTTGAATCATTGACAAACAAGATTGAAAATGATGTTTACGATTATCTTGACAGAATAGAACGAATGGGTGGCACTTTAGCCTGCCTGGAAAAGGGATTCTTCCAGAGCGAAATTGCCAAATCCGCATATCAGTTCCAGATGGATGTAGAGTCTGGCAAACAGGCAGTTGTCGGCGTCAATAAATTCACAACCAGTGAAGAGCCAAAAGTTGACATTAGCAGAAGCGGTGTTGATGAAAACGAGAGAAGGGCAAAACTCAAGGCATACAAGGAATCCAGAGATCAGGACAAATTGAAAGAAGCCATGGGTGCATTAAAAGAAGTAGCGACTGGAAAAGGAAATCTTATGGAACCAATCATCCAGTGTGTTGATGCACAGGCAACACTTGGCGAAATTTGCTGCATGATGCGTGGAATTTACGGTGAATACCAGGAGGGATGATATGACAGGTCTTTCACACATAGGAATAGCAACGACAAATATTGAAGAAGCAATGAAATCATGGTTATTGCTCGGTTTTCAGCTTATACATGTCACTGAAGTACCGGACCAGAAAGCCAAAATAGCCAAGCTGAGATATGATGGTCTGATAGTCGAGCTTCTTGAGCCCACTTCTGATGATTCGCCTATAAAAGGGTTTCTGGACAAGAGGGGCCCGGGAATACACCATATTGCATTGGAAGTTGACGATGTCGACCATAAAATAGAAGAATTCCTGAATGCCGGAGTGAAAATGATTGATAAAAAATCCCGCATTGGAGCGGCAGGAAAACCAATCGCGTTCATACATCCGTCTTCAGTTGGAGGAGTACTTGTTGAACTGGAGCAAGACTAATGGGTAAAAAGCTCTTCTGGGGATTTGTCGTCACACTGGGGTTGATAGCCCTCATAATAGCTGCCTTCGTGCTTTTCAACCCAGGGGGAAAACCAAACAATCCCTATTCTCAACTTTATCTCACAGTTGTTCCCGTGAACAGCGAGAAACCGGACTGGGAAACCCTTAAAAAAGCCATTGAAGCCAGAGTAAGTTATCTTGGCGAATTAAGGTTTTTTGAAAATAAAGAAAGCTACGCGAGGATAGTAGTTACTGGGTCAGAGGACCCGAATGAAATGGGATCGATGCTGCTTGTCCAGGGGAAAACGCTACTTATCACCGACAAGGGCCAGAAAATTGCTACTGATGATGAATTTGAATCGGCCATGCCAGTTTCTTTCAAAGAAAAAATCGGCACCTACGGGATTGCAATCCAGCTAAATGACACTGGAAAACAAAGGATTCTGACAGCACTAGGCGCCAAAGATAAAAAACCATCCAAAATCCAGCTTATTTTGGATGAAATACCAGTTGGAACAATGGACATTAAAGATATCAGTCAAGATGGCACATTGAGCTTTCATCTTAAGGATGGCATGAGAAAATCTTTTGCAGAACTACTCTCAAGGGTCTTTATCACAAGACTGCCATTCAAAATAGCAGGCATAGTAAACTCCTCCTACTTCATCGCCCCGCAATCAGATGTGGAATCGCCATTGAATTTTGTCGATTTCCTTTATGAAGCCAGAATAGACAGATAGAATCTAGGGTGCTTCAACTCCGAAATGGGTTACAGAAAATCCTGTATCCAATAGTCTAAGAACGAGCTGAAGCTGCTTTTTCCCTTGTGATGCAACCATTTTTGCCGGCTCCCCAGTAGTCAGGTTTGGAAAACTGTCTTTTCCAGCCATGTTTTCAGATGAGCCAAAAATGATCTCGGAAACATCCCAGCCCTCTGCTGCAAGTCCTTTTTTGTACCATGCAATAGGGTTTTCTCCAACTTCAGAAAAAATGAGTGTTCCCTGTATCCTGGGTTCAAACTTTTCATTGCTTGTGGCAAAAGGCTGTTGAGCATCAGTGGTGATTGTTCCATAACTGTAGACGGGATAAATTGAAGGCACTTTCATAAGCTCGTTCTTTAATGATTCATTGCCAGTCCTTGAATCATATGAACCAGCGAACCCACAGCCAGAAATAAATATTGCACAAAAAAGAAACATCAAACTCTTTTTCATTTTTCCTCCCCTTGCTTCTCTAAATATTCCCTGAACTTTGAAAGGGTACAGTTCATCTGCTGCAAAGTTTTCCCCGCTACCGCCTCTTCTCTGAATTTCGAAGCACCGGGCAAACCTTTCACATACCATGTCCAGTGTTTCCTCATCTCGCTAACCCCAATTTTTTCACCTCTCATCTCCACCTCAAGACCAAGGTGCTCCATCATCACAGAAAACCTCTCTTCGAGAGGTATGGGCCTTTTCCCAAGCCCATCCATTTCGTCTCTAATCCACTCAAAAACCCATGGCGCTCCAAATGTTGCTCTTCCCACCATCACCGCATCTGCTCCTTTATCAAGAACTTCCAGAGCATCCCTGCCATTTTTTATGCCACCATTGGCCATTATAGGTATTTTTACAGTTTGCTTTATTGTCCTGATGTATTCCCAATCAAATGGGCCCACAAATCCTTGACTAACATAGCAGCAATTAAGTGCAAATGCCGATGCTCCCGCCATCTCGCACAATCTGGCTATTTCACTGGCTACCGGAAATCCCCTGCGAGCACCAATTCTTGTCTTGACAGTTACAGGAAGTGACGTTGATTTGACCATTGCCTCAACAATGCGGGCAATCAAACTAGGGTCACCCATCAAGGCTGATCCGGAACCAGTCTTGACCACTTTTGGTTCCGGGCAGCCACAATTAAGATCAACAAAATCCGCTCCGGCCTGCTCTACATACCTGACTGCTTCAGCAAGGTGCTCTGGTTTTGAGCCAAAAAGCTGGATTGTAATGGGGTGCTCCAGATCCTCAATCCTGAGCATTTTAAAAGAAGTTTTGTTCTTGTGCAAAAGTCCTTGCGCTGACACAAACTCAGTGTAAGTAAGATCAACACCATATCGTTTACACAACGTTCGAAACGGTATATCACCAATGCCAGCCAGTGGGGCCAATACAAGCGGACCCTGTATTACTTTATTCCCTATGCTCCACGTTTTTGTCATAAAGGGCCTTTAATCCATAAAGTGAAAGGAACGGGTCAAATCTTGATACAGTTGTTGTGACAGTCGAAATAAGATTGAGGAGGCCACCAGTAGCTATGACCGTTGGCTGTTCATCCATGTTCTTTGACATCTCGACCGCTATCCTATCTACAAGGCCCGCAAAACCAAATGTTATCCCGGCCCTCATTGAATCAATAGTATTTCTGCCAAGCGCGGTTTCTGGAACCATAATCTCGATCCTTGGAAGTTTTGCCGTCATCATGGTGAGGGAGTTTAATGCAGAGATAATTCCTGGCGCAATAGCCACACCCAAGATATCAGGTTTTCTCGAGACGGCCACAAAAGCTGTGGCCGTCCCGAATGATACGATAATGGCTGGCAGGGAGTGCCTTACGGATGCACCTACTGCAAGACAAAGAAGGTCTGATCCAAGTTCTTTTGGATTTTCTGCCTGTATGCCCATTCCAGTTTTTATGCCAGGTTTGACAACAATGCTGTTTTTGGCAAGTACCTTTTCAATGGCCCTTTCCATGAGCGGGGTCACGGGTGGTACTACCGAGGATATTATCGCACCTTCAAACTGGTTTGGATCAAGCTTGTCCTCTTTGAGTAGAGACCTGAGCATGATCGCATACTCATCAGAGGTCTTTATTGTGTCTGTAGCGACCCTGAAATTGGCAACAAGACTCACTGAATCAAAGACCCCAAACTTGATGTTCGTGTTGCCGCAATCTATACAAAGCGTAAGTTTCCCTGAAGACATCATAATTATATGTTTATGCTTCCTTTCCAACCACTTTCAACAACGGTGGAACAACGGCTGCACAGATAACCACAGCAACTATGATTTCTAGGGGGCTGTTTGTTGCGGCAGCAAGCCCAGCATTTACAAGTCTCTGTGGCATTGTGCTGCCAAACGAATCGGTTAGTAATACAGCAAGCCCCAAAGTCCCAACAGTGTTAGTCAGCGTACCGGCAATTGCAGAAAGTGACACTGAAGAACCTTCAACGCGCGATCTGATAAGCAGAAAACATGTCAGAAAACCAAGTCCAACACCAATAAAAATTGCGATTATATTGGCCGTTGTTTCGTTTCCATTAAAACCTTTCGCTGCAGTGAACCAGACAGTGAGAGCCACTAAAGAAACAAAAAATGATATGAGTATCGCAGCAGTAAGTTTCATCTCGCCCTGCCTGGAGAAAGCTTTCCTGACAGAGGCATAGACCCACCAGGCAACAGGGCCGATAAGCAATCTAGCAGGCATGAGCACAAACCATGGGAAACCACCCCCAAACATAATCTGGACTACAACAGCAAAAATAATACCCAGAAGAAGGCCAACAACTGGCCCGCCAACAATTGCTCCAACAATCACAGGGATGTGCATGATGGTCATTGCGCCTGTTATGTTCGGTACCGGTATCATCGATATTCCGACAAAGTACATCACGACCATTAAAGCACCCAAAACTCCAGCAACAGTTAACTGTTTTATGGTAATCTTCATAAAATCTCCTTTTTATTAGGGTTTGGCTTGGTTATCCAATGCCAACCGGTGGAGATTTTATTTCATTGGCAAAAATGAGCAAGACCGCAAGTAGTGACATATTTGCGAAAAATTTGTAGAATTAATATGAAATCAAAAACAACAAGGAGGTCACGTTTATGGAATTTGAAATTTTGGGCAACCAGCTTCCAGTGGTAGTTTGTAAAATGAAAAAGGGCGAAAAAATGGTCTCTGAGTCTGGCGGAATGAGCTGGATGACACCTGGAATGGCCATGCAGACAACGATGAAAGGTGGCCTGCTTGGAGCGCTGACCAGAGGCATATCAGGAGAATCCGCCTTTGTAAACACTTTTGAATCAACAGGTGAAAACGATGAAATCGCTTTTGCATCCTCGTTCCCAGGACAAATCGTGCACATGAAACTTGAGGAAGGCCAGTACATCATAGCCCAAAGGGGCGCCTTCCTTGCCGGCTCCGAGAATGTCAAGCTCGAAGTGTACTTCAGAAAGAAATTCTGGGCAGGCATGTTTGGCGGAGAAGGTTTTGTTTTGAACAAAATCTCAGGACCAGGAGACATTTTCCTGGAAATAGACGGCTCACTGATAGAAAAAACACTTGCACCCGGGGAAACACTCAAGATAGATACAGGGCATTGCGCCATTCTTGAGCCAACAATCAATTTCGATGTTCAGATGCTCAAAGGCTTCAAAAATATCTTCTTTGGAGGCGAAGGTTTGTTCCTTGCCGTTGTTACTGGTCCTGGAAAAATATGGATACAAACACTCACGGTAGCTGAGCTCGCCAAGGATATCATTCCATTTATTCCAACCAAGAGCAGCTGAAGCCTGCAGATTAAAAAAATAGCCATCTGCTAACATTTTTTCATAATTGAAAAACCTGTTTCAGAATCAAATACAGGAAAATACATAGATGCCTATGGTATTAAATTGTAAACAGGTATTCACAACTTTATGCACAAATGTTAACAACATGGCAAACCAAAAACATTATTGACACAAGAAATCCAAAATTTATACTAAACAAACAATGGACCTCAAAGTTAAAGCGATACTGCTCGAAAAAGAAGACATGAAACGGGCTATCACAAGAATGGCCCACGAGATAATCGAGAACAACCACGGCATAAAGGACCTGGCCCTGGTAGGTATCCATCGCAGGGGAGTTCCGCTTGCAAAACGAATTGGCCAGAGGATCGAAGAAATTGAGGGAAAACTACCACTAGTGGGCGAGCTTGACATTACACTCTACAGGGACGACCTCTCGATGCTCTATGAAGCGCCACAAGTCCACAAAACAAAAGTTGATTTCAACATAAAAGACAAAGTTGTTGTTCTGATAGATGATGTCCTCTTCACAGGCAGGACCGTAAGAGCAGCCATGGATGCACTGACAGACCTTGGAAGACCAAGAAAAATCCAGCTGGCAGTAATGGTTGACAGGGGGCACAGGGAATTACCCATCAGGGCCGACTACATTGGTAAAAATGTTCCCACATCCATAAACGAGATTGTTGAAGTGCTCCTCGAGGAAACGGATGGGCAGGACAAAGTAATCCTTGCCCAAAAGGTAATATGATAAACCGTTTATTCAGCCCCTGGCCTCCGGTCAGGGGCTTTTTTTTGGAGGTTGAATGGGCCTGAAACAAAAAGATTTGCTTGGTTTGAAAGATTTGTCCAGGGAAGAAATATCACTCATCCTGGACACGGCCGTGAGCTTCAAGGAAGTCCTCGGCAGAGACATCAAGAAAGTCCCGGTACTAAGAGGCAAAACTGTCGTCAACCTGTTTTATGAGCCATCCACAAGGACCAGGACGAGTTTTGAGCTTGCTTCAAAGATGCTCTCCGCTGATGTCGTAAACATTGCAACCCAGACATCGGCAGTACAGAAAGGTGAATGTCTGAAGGACACCGTCCTTACACTCACTTCCCTCGGAGCAGACTACATAGTTATCAGGACAAGTATGTGTGGGGCACCACACTTTATATCCACCTTTTTCCAGGGTCATGTCCTGAATGCCGGCGACGGCATCAACGAACACCCGACACAGGCACTTCTGGACATGTACACAATCAAGGAGAAGCTTGGCAAGATAGGGGGCCTCAAGGTCCTGATTCTTGGTGACATCCTTCATTCCAGGGTCGCAAGATCAAACATGTTCGGGCTCGTAAAAATGGGCGCCGAGGTGGGAGTTTGCGGGCCGCCAACACTTATCCCGAAAGATGTTGCAAAACTCGGGGTAAAGGTTCATCTTGATCTTGATGAGGCGCTACCAAACTATGATATAGTCAACGTTCTCAGGGTCCAGCTCGAAAGACAGCGCCAGGGAATGTTCGCTTCTGCACACGAATATTATGAGCACTACGGACTGACAACGCAGAGACTCGAGAAAAACAAGCACCTGCTTGTCATGCACCCCGGACCAATGAACAGGGGCGTCGAGATTTCGCCAGATGTCGCCGAGTCAGAGAATGCGGTCATCGAAACACAGGTAACAAATGGAGTGGCTGTCCGCATGGCGGTGCTTTATCTTCTGCTTGGAGGTGAGTCTCATGAATAGCAAGGTACTCAAAGGCGGAAAAATCGTTGACGTGGTTTCGGAGAAAATCTTCGAAGCCGATGTCAAAATTGAGGACGGCAAAATAGTTGAAGTTGGGCAAAACCTGACTGCAGAAGAAACAATCGACTGCAAAGGAATGCTTGTAAGTCCAGGACTCATTGATCTTCATGTTCATCTCAGAGAACCTGGTTTCGAGCACAAGGAAACCATCGAAACGGGTGTCAGGGCTGCTGCGGCAGGCGGCTTTACCCGCATCTATGCAATGCCAAACACCGAACCGCCATGCGACAACGAGGCATCCGCAATCTACATAAGACAACAGGCGGACAGGCTGGGACTGATAAGAGTAGAGCCTGTCGGCTCGATATCACAGGGCCGCAAGGGCGAGTTCCTGGCCGAGATGGGCGGGCTGGCAAGGGCCGGCGTCAAGATGGTCACCGATGATGGCAATCCGGTTTCTTCAGCTTCGTTGATGTTGCTTGCGCTAAAATACTCCAAAGCTTTCGGGATGCTCGTGGCGGACCACTGCGAAGACAAATCAATATCGGCAAATGGTATCTGTAACGAAGGTTACTTCTCAACACTATACGGACTCCATGCCTGGCCAAAATCGGCAGAGGAAACTATCGTTTCCAGGGACATCATTCTTGCTGGTGAGACAGACAGCAGGATCCACATCATGCACATCTCCACCAAATTCTCTGCCCAGCTGATCGCACAGGCAAAATCAATGGGCATAAAGGCAACCTGTGAAGTCACACCACACCATCTCACACTCACAGACGAGCTTCTTGGCGACTACAACACAAACTGGAAAGTCAATCCTCCACTGAGGAGCAAAGAAGATATAGAAGCACTGAGAAAAGCACTCGCCGACGGAATAATAGACTGCATAGCAACTGACCATGCGCCACATGCCAGGGAAGACAAGGAAGTCGAAATAAACATAGCACCGCCAGGAATATCCGGTCTCGAAACTGCAGTTGGCCAGCTTTTCACCGAGCTGGTAAACAAGGGTGCAATCTCCCCTGAAAAGCTCCTTTCAAGAATGACTGTTGGCCCTGCAAGTGTTATTGGTCTGGAAACACCGGAAATAAAAGCAGGAAAATCAGCTGACATTACAATCATTGACCCGAACTCAAAATGGACCGTTGAGCCAAAGAAATTCTTCTCGCTGGGGCACAATACGCCACTGGCAGGAAAAACCATGACAGGCAAGGTCCATGCAACAATCTGCTGCGGCAAGGTGGTATATCTGGATGGCCAAATCCAAAAGGGCATGTGAAAAACTCCAAATAGCACAAATCAGGCCGGCAACCAAAGGTTCCGGCCTGATGCTTCTTTCCTTTTTTTCACCTGAGATTGCGCTGTCTGCAAAACCGGGCCAGTTCATAGAGATCGGCTTTGACGGGCCAACCCTACCAAAACCTTTTTCAATCCATGACGTCTATGAGTACGGGATTGTAGAGATCCTCTATCAAGTTGTGGGTTCTGGGACGCAAAAACTGGCTAGTCTGAACGATGGAGACGAGATAGTGGTTTTTGGGCCACTTGGCAAAGGGTTTGATTTGCCGGAGGAAGGCCCTGTTTATCTTGTTGGCGGTGGCACCGGAAACGCGCCAATGAAGTTTTTGCAAAAAAAACTCGCTAAGTTATCCCCAAAAACATTTCTTGGAGCAAGAACAAAAACTCTCCTCCCACCTCAGGAAATGTTTGACGGGAATACATACTTTGCAACTGACGACGGGAGCACCGGTTTTAAAGGTACGGTCGTCGATCTGATGTCTGGCCAGCTACTGCCTCCAGGCCATATTCTTGCATGTGGTCCAAGACCGATGTTAAGAGGTCTCTGGGAATTCTCAAAGGGTTTCGGAGTATCTTGTCAGTTCAGTCTCGAGAGCTACATGGCCTGTGGTGTCGGGGCATGCCTGGGATGTGTCATCCAGACAACCTCCGGATACAAAAAAGTGTGCTCAGACGGGCCAGTTTTCAATGCTTCAGAGGTGGCTGATGCCCTTTGACATATCTGTCGAACTTTTTGGCCAGAAGTATGCAAACCCCCTCGTCATGGCATCAGGGACTTTTGGATGCGGCGAGATTTATGAAGATTTTCTGGACTATTCAAGAATAGGCGCATTTGTCACAAAAGCAGTCACCAAAGAGCCAAGGGCAGGCAATAAACCACAACGACTCGTGGAAACACCCTCGGGTCTCCTGAATGCAATTGGCCTCCAGAACGAAGGACTCAAAAATTTCATTGAAGAAAAGCTGCCCAATTTTGAAAACTACCCATGCAAGATCTGGGTCAACGTTTCCGGGGCAAGCTTTGAAGAGTACGAACACATAGTCACAGAACTCAATCCTTTCGATTCAGTCTCGGTTTTCGAGATCAACGTGTCATGCCCGAATGTCGCACATGGAGGAATGAATTTTGGAACTTCATGCAATGATATCAGGCAACTTACATCAAACCTGAAAAAAATCTCAAAAAAACCAATCATCATAAAACTAACGCCAAACGTCACAAGCATAGCCGAGATGGCCGTCTCCGCCGAGCAGGCCGGAGCCGACGGGCTAACGGTCGCAAACACATTTTTGGGAATGGCGATAGATACGGAGAAAAGAAAACCAGTGCTTGACAATGTGACAGGCGGCCTGTCGGGGCCTGCCATAAAACCGCTTGCCCTCCGCTGCGTATACCAGGTTTACAAGGCAGTAAAAATACCCATCATTGCTTGTGGTGGAATCTCAAACCACAATGATGTTCTCGAGTTCATAATGGCGGGTGCATCTCTCATACAAATCGGTACTGCAATCTTCAAGTATCCAATGTGCCCGGAAGAGATCGAGAATGGCCTCCTGGAGTGGGGAAAGGCCAAAAATTTGAACAATATATCCGAACTGAGGGGGGTGGCCCATGACGCATGAAGAGAAGCTTATAATCGCCCTGGATTTGCCCAAAGACCAGGTTGCCAGTTTCATAGGCAAAATACCAAAAGGCCCGATCTTTAAAATTGGCATGAGGCTTTTTACGTCTTCTGGCCCTGAAGTTGTCAGAAATGTTCTGGAAAAGGGCCACAAAGTCTTCCTGGACATGAAGTTCATGGACATCCCAAACACCGTTGCCGAGGCCTCTGAAAGCGCTTTTGAACTTGGCGTTACAATGTTTAATGTCCACGCACTTGGTGGCCCGACCATGATAAAAAATGCCAGGGCAAAACTGGACGAGATCGCACAAAAAACCGGCAAGAAGCCCCCCATACTGCTCGGAGTGACAGTTTTGACATCAATGGACGAGGCTGAAATGTGCCAAATCGGGCTTCCTGGCAAACCAGCCGAAATGGTCACAAGACTCACCGAGCTCGCACTGAAAAATGGCTGTGACGGGGTTGTCTGCTCCGCCCAGGAAGTAGCTACATTAAGAAAAAATTTTGGCGAAGAATTTGTAGCTGTTACGCCAGGAATAAGAAGAGAAAAAGATGCAACGGGGGACCAGAAAAGGGTTGCAACACCATCTTCTGCAATAGGTGACGGAGCAACTTGCATAGTTGTTGGAAGACCCATTCTCTCTGCTACAGACCCGGCAGCAGAAGCCGCAGAATTCATAAAGGAGATACAAAATGCCAAACGAAATATATGATGAGGCAGCAAGCATACTTGAGTCAGCAAACGCAATCCTGACAGGGCATTTCAAGCTTACATCCGGGCTCCATTCAGACAGGTATATACAGTGCGCCCAAGTTTTCCAGTATCCGGAAAAGGTTGAAAGGCTTTGCAAGCTGCTGGTCCAGAAACTGCCAACACTCAACGTGCAGACAGTAATCGGCCCCGCTGTCGGCGGAATAATCTTTGCTTACGAACTCTCAAGAACACTCGGCGCAAGAAATATCTATGCCGAGAGGGTTGACGAGAAAATGGCCTTCAGACGCAATTTTGCAATAAATCCCGGTGAAAACGTTATTGTTGTTGAAGATGTTGTGACAACGGGCGGCTCTGCAAAAGAAGTTGCAGAACTGGCAAAAGCGAACGGTGCCAATGTGGTTTCGATATGTTCGCTCGTTGACAGGTCTGGTGGAAAAGTCAAATTTGATTCGCCATTTGTGCCGCTCCTGAGGCTTGATGTTGTTGCATACCAACCAGACGAGTGTCCACTTTGCAAGGCAGGCCAGCCGATTACACAGCCTGGATCAAGGCACCTGAAGCTTTAGGCCAGGAAAATTTCCCTCAATTTAACATAAGAAAGGGCAAGCCAGGCAACTATTGGAACAAGCACAGGGCCAGTCGCAATCAGGAAGCTTGTGAACGAGACCATCCAGAACGGGCTTTCGCCAGAAAGCCCCATGTATACTTGAAAAAATTGCCCAAGCATAGAAAGCAGCACCAACAGAACTAAAACTCCAAGAGACCAGAGAATGGTTCTTGTGTTTGGCTTTCCATCTTTCACAAAAAGACCCAAGCCCCAAGTTCCAATCATGAGAATTATAAATGGGATGGCGGGGCTCATAAGAGCATCGGTAAGCTTTGGGGATGCGTTTGTATAGTAGCCAAAAGCATTCACGAGTGATACCACGAAAGATTTTGTAAGAGCGATATAAAAAGGTGAAATAAACCACCATAGGACAAAAACTACAACGATCGTAAGAACCATGCGGAGAGCAAAAGCTCTCCGCATTTTTGTTTTTTTGGCCGACGAAATTAGGCTTGTAGAGCTTTTTGTCTGTTTGACCATGCCACAAACCCCCAGAACATGAGTATCACAAACCCGATTATTATCAATTGCCACAAGTAGGCATGCGCAAATTCAAATGCAGTTGGCCACCAGGCGCCAATCATTCCAAGGAATACAAATCTGATAAGGTTCACAACGTATATAAGCGGTATTCCGGCTGCAAAACCAATCAGTCTGTTCTTCCAGCTAGTAGGATAGGGTAAGACGGCCGCTGAATAGGCTATCCAGGCATAGATGCCGGTACATTCGTATATGATCTGGAATTTGAACTGGCCAAGATTTATGAACATTCCAGTATTGCTTCTGAAGGCTGTTTCAATTGAGGCGCTTATTCCAAAAAGCTTCAATATTGCAACAAGGGGATAAGCCGTTGCGTAGGCAAGTGCTTTCTCAAGCGGATTGAGGAAACCGTCTGAATACCCGTTAGCTGAATAAGTTGGAATGTTTATGTGGGTTATAATCTGAAGAACAATAGCGGTCAGAATGCCCCAGAGTATCCATAACCAAATGCTTCGGTTGCTCTTGAAGACATCTGCTATTTTGGACTGAATATTTTTCATCTGTTCACCTCAAGACAATAAAGTAAATCCAACAAGTTGTTTTGGCAAGAACAAATTAAAAACGGGGAGCCACAAAGAGGCCCCCCGTTTATTTTTGTTTAAGCTCTAATGTTCAGAGATCAGGCCACTTCTTCTTTCTTTCTGAAGAGGAAGAAGGCGCCAATTGCTATCACACCAGCGACAACTGCAATGAGTCCATAGGTTCCAAGCATTGGAACTTCTGGTGGTGGTGTTACTGCAGAGCGAAGATTTCCGCCAGAGACTACGAAAGCGTAGGTTTGTGGGATGTTGGTTGAGGATTGCTCAACACGTGATCCTGAAACTGTTACTGTCCATGTACCCTTCTTGACCTGCACTGGTGGGATTACCACGCGCTCGACATTGTTTCTCCTGTCGAAGTTCGTGCCGCCTGGGTTGGAAAGTGAAATCCTGCCCCAAGATTCATAAACATTGGTGTGGTCATCAACGTGTGGGTCTGTTGTATAGACGTTGCCATGATATTCTGTTCCACCTGGATCAATGACGATAAGGTCAAGATCGTTTGCAAGAGCAACCTGTGGGTTTGGATGTTTTGGCATATCAGTCCAGCAGAGTGTTGCTTCGAATGGGACAGTGTCATCGAGAACATCATAGTAATAAGCATGACGCTCACCGGTGGTGATACCGGAGATATGGTCCTCATAAGTCATTGCTGTTGGTGCATCCGGGAAGAGCGATTTGTGGATATCAAGTCTTCCGAATCCCTGGTCATAGCTAGGTTTGGCCGAGAGAACAAACCAGTCATTGTAGTTTTGTGGTGGATTGATATCATAGTCGAGTTGACCGCCAAGGTTCTTTGCTCCATGAATAAGCGTTGCTTTGATAAGAGCTGACTGTGGGTGTGGATAAAGGGTAAGTCCCCTGTTCTGGTAATACTGTCTTGTTATTGCTGCAGCTCCGGCAACAAAACCTGTTGCACAGGATGTACCTTCCATGATTGCATAATGACGATACATTCCATGACCGCCACCACCTGGTGCTGCAAGCGATGGATGACGCATAAGGTATGGTCCACCAAGTTGAAGATTTCCATCATTGACCTGACGGATGCCATCATAATTATTTCCAGTATAGTTCCCCCCCGGATCCCTAACACCTATATCCTTGTTTGTAAGGTAGGATGCGGTTGACATAATCTGGGTTCCTGGTGCCACAATGTCCGGTTTATAACGACCTGCTGGATTCCACGTGTTTGGATCAGGATTACCTTGCGAGTAATCAAGATCTGGGGTTGGACCCCTACCTGAGAAGGCTGCTACCTGACCATAACCATTTGTTGCATCATCAACCCACATTGTGACGGCACCAGCCGAATGGGTCCAGCCTTGCGGAGCGCCCGAGTTGGCAGTGTTATCATTTGCAAGTGGATTAAGCGGGAACCATCCACCATACATAGAATTATAAGTCCATGGTCTGTTTGGTGTTGTTGGTGAGATTGGGTTATAAGGTGCCCACTGCTGAATTGCACGATAGGACTCTGAAGCTCCGACTACGATCGGGTTTTTTGCAGTTGCTGGTGAAAGGCATGATGTACCAAAATCTGTTTTTCCATCAGCATTTGCTGCTGGCCATCCAGCAATTGTTGTTGGTGGTTGAGTAATATTTTGATAATAGTAGTTGAACTCAACCGGGAGGTTTTGGGATGTATCGCCAATTGGTGGATAGTAAACACCCTTGTTTGGTATAGAAACTGGATATGCAAGATTTGGTGGGTTATAGTACTGTGCTGCATTTGGCGTCGTGAAACACCATGGCGAGGAGTAGTACGCATTGCCTGTATACCAATTAAGAGCGCCCGCTGGAAGAGAGATTTGTTGCCAGTCATAAGGCTCAAAATCATAAATAAATGGGGCTGCAAACCTTGTATTTGTAGTTCCAGCATTTACAAGAAGCATGTCCTTGCGTTCCCAGCAATAACGATCCATCTGGTTTGCGCAATAATTGTATTCATTAGAGTTGTAGATGTTACTATCATACGTAATTTCACGATCACCAACTGGTGAGGGTGGTGTATTGCTTTGAGCTGTTCCACGATGTGGCATAACCCAAGCATTGACCTGAATCCTTGCACCAAGTTGGTAGGCATCATTAATGATTGTGAATACAGAATCTGGTGCTCTGAGATAGCCTGATTCAGGAAGACCTATATTTGATGAATAGAGGCCAAGATAGCGCGGGCGACCGGCATAGGTCCAGTAAAGCCTGTATGGATAACCATATCGATAATTATATGCATCAATGAAGTTGTTTTCGGTTACTCTTTGGACAATGATGCCTGCGCGGTATGCAACGCCACGATAGTCCCATGGACCATTTGATGATGTGTTGCCAAATGGTGCTGACAATATTGGGAGTGATCTGCCAGAAAGAGCAGTTCCTGGTGCAACTGATGTATTTGGAGCGTAAGTTGGTGCTTGTCCATATGGGTTTCTCCCATGAGCATCATCTGTCGGGGTTGAACCTCTTGACCAGTAACCATCACCAAATCCTGAACCTGTAACATGGGTGTCATGACCATCCCAATCCATCCATGGTTCAGTGCGGCTTCCCTGAACACCGGCAGTGTAAACATCAACATAACGGTTTATATTGGCCCAATAACCTCTCGGGGAACGGGTTGCACTGCCATTTGTTGGTGGCCAACGCCAATTTGGTGTCTGGCCACTGTTACTCCAGTTACCATAAGAGGAGGTTTTACGGACATAAGCAAGGTGATCAACAACACGACCGCCAAAATCTCCGGTGCCTGCTCCATACTGATCTGATACAACATAACCAGTGTCAGCAACGTCTCCAGTATCAAGACCAGTACCAACAACAGCAACTATCTGGCGATAATGTGTGCCGCCAATAAAGCTTTGGGTGCCCTGGAGTGATTCGCCATGAAGTCCAAAGTGATCAAGTCTTGTTTGTGGAAGTGGGGTTGTTCCATCGGGAACCACACCTGATAGCTCATTGGCTGCCCATGCCCACTGTGAACCTATTGTATAGTTTGCAATATCATTTTGTGCTTCAGGGGCAGAGAAAGAATCAATATTAAGAACGAACGGAATTTTTGCAATGTCTTCAAAAGACACTGCCGGAGCAATAACAGTTGTAAAAGCAACTTCGAATTCACCTTTGAGTGGATTCTGTGTTAGTTCATTAACTGAACCCGAAGTTCCAAAGGTGATAAATTGAGCAGCCTGGCGAACTGTCATCTTGGAATTTTTTGTGACTGGTCCATTATAATAGTCTTCAAGGGCTTTTCTGTCCTGCTTCCAGAAATCAAGAAGTTGTTTGTATTCTTCATCTTTCATGCCTTCTGGCTGGGTTGGCGGTTTCTGTTCGTCAAATCTGTCAATTTGGGCCATGATAAGACTCTTGCAACCAAGCCCTTGAAGGGCCTTTGATAAACTTGCGATCTCAGCATCATTAAGGCCACCAGCGACTGTTATGACTACTGATTCTTGAAGCTGGTTTTTCTCTTTATTTTGTGGGAAAATTGAAGCCTTGAGTGCTGGATTGTGGATGGTATAAGCCCTGACAAAATCAAGCTGGGCAAAAGTTTGCACATCAGCTTTGTTCATACGAACAAGATATGTGTCTGGCCAGAGAGGATATCCATCAAGTATCTTGGCGCCCATTGAATTGATCTTGTCAATCCAGACCTTTTTCATTGGACCAACGAAACGAACTACATAATAAGCAAAATCAGAGCCCTTGTAGTCCCAAGCGGCAAGATTCTTTAGATAACTATTTTCCAATCCTTCGATCTGGAAAAGCTTTGAACCAGCCTTGTCAAGGGAGAGATGCATGCCTCCAACGATACATACATCAGCCCTTCCAATGGTGACAAAATCAATATTGTTGTCGCCAAGGGACTTGACCTGATCGGTCGTAGCCTCGGTAAGGATCGAGCCTTGCGCATACTCTGAAAGCTTCGGAAGGTGAAGGCTCTCAAAAGTGCTTCTCTGTGTGGGGTTCTTGAGATAGACAAGAAGCTGCATGACCGGCCCATCAGCGGAAGCCCTGGTACCGATACCCACCAAGGACGGGAGAACCATCACAATGGCAAGCAACGCAGTAAGCAACTTAATTTTTCTCATGTACAATCTTCCTTTCATGCGAGGCAACACCTCAAAGGATTTCAGCCAAAATGCTCCAAGCGGCGGCACAATTAACCGAACGCTTAAAACACAATAAAAATGGCTGTTACGCATTCACGCCTCAACCATTTGCTCGTACGAAGGGTATTATAACGAGAAGGTACCCTCTGTCAATACCATATATAAAAGCATTTCAGTATATGCACAGACAATCAAACATGATCATGATTCTGGCAAAAAATACGATTATGATAAAATAACACACACCATTTGGGAGTTATCTACACACTAGTTTTTTTTGGGAACAATTTTGAGACGATTGGCAGCCCCGACGAGAGTCGAACTCGTACCTACACCTTGAAAGAGTGTCGTCCTAACCGCTAGACTACGGGGCCATTTCATGTGAGTCGTGCAAGACTCGAACTTGCGACCCCCTGCTTAAAAGGCAGGTGCTCTACCGGCTGAGCTAACGACCCATACCCACAGGATTTTATAAGTGGCTAAATACTTGTCAAGGTTTATTCTTGACCGTTATTTTGCATTCGGCTAAACTGGATTTTTGCATGAATAAAAGGGCACAAGGTATAATACAACGATACAATGAGCTGGTCAAATTGTTGGCCGATCCAACAACTCTTTCAGACCAGAACAAGTTTAAGGAGCTCTCGAAAGAGCAGTCCCAGCTTGCCGATATTGTAGAATGCGCAACGCTGGTTGAAAAACTTGAGAGTGAAATCGAGCAGGTAAAAAACATGCTCTCTGGTGAAGACAAGGAGCTCAAAGAGTTGGCACAAGCTGAGATTGACTCATTAACGGCACAGCTTGAAACATCTTCAAATAGGCTTAACAGGCTCTTGATACCCAAAGACCCAAGGGATGAGAAATCTGTAATCATGGAGATGAGGGCTGCTGCAGGTGGTGAGGAGTCTGCTCTCTTTGCTTCGGAGCTTTTCAGGGTCTACTCCCTGTACGCAATGAGAAGAGGATGGAAACTTGAAGTAATAGATTCACATGCCACAGATATCGGTGGCTTCAAAGAAATAACCTTCTCCATCGAGGGCAAGGACGTATACCGCTACATGAAGTATGAAAGCGGAGTACACAGAGTGCAAAGGGTCCCGGAAACTGAAGCTTCTGGAAGAATACACACAAGCACAATTACCGTAGCTGTTATGCAGGAAGCCGAAGATGTTGATGTCCAGATAAAACCAGAGGACTTAAGAATAGATGTCTATAGATCATCGGGACACGGAGGACAATGCGTCCAGACAACTGATTCTGCAGTCAGGATAACCCACTTGCCAACGGGCATCGTGATGACTTGCCAGGATGAAAGGTCTCAAACCCAAAACAAGGAAAGGGCCATGAAGGTACTCAGGGCAAGGCTTTTTGAACTGGAACAGGAAAAGCGCGAAAAGGAACAGGTCAATGCCAGGAGGGTCCAGATTGGTTCTGGAGATCGTGCAGAGAAGATCAGAACATACAACTTCCCACAATGCCGGGTAACGGACCACCGCATCGGACTAACTATATATAGATTGCCCGACGTGATGATGGGCGACCTCGATCTTATCATCAGCGAGCTGATAGAAGCCGAGGAGAGAGCCAAACTTGAGCAACTCTCAAAAGCTCAATAGCACGATCAAGGAAATCGAAAAGATTCTTGAAGCCAGGCGACCCAATCCAAACTGGGACGCGATAGAGATTGCAAGGCGTACGCTTGGAACCAGCAGGCAGGAGATCATTCTAAATCTTGGTGCTATGTCAATCTCAAACAATGATTCCGACAAAATGATTGAAATTGCCATAAAGGTTTCCGCAGGTTTTCCACTTGAATATGCTCTTGGTGTGACATCATTCCTTGGAATAGACATAAAAGTTACACCCGACGTTTTGATCCCAAGGCCAGACACTGAAACGTTGGTACTTGAAACTGAGAAAATAATTAATGGGGGAGTCTTCAAACTTATAGATGTTTGCACAGGTTCTGGCTGTATTGCCATAGCCTTGAAAAAAAGAAATCCACAGTGCGAAGTTACTGCAACAGACATCTCACCATATTGCCTGAAGATTGCAAAGAAAAACGCTGCACTTAACAACACTGATATAAACTTTTTGCAAGCTGACCTTACAAATAATATCAAGGGGAAGTTCGACATTATAATCTGTAATCCACCCTACATACCCACAAAAGAAATACCCTTCCTAGAAAAAGAAATATCCTATGAACCCATATCTGCACTCGATGGTGGAGAAGATGGCCTTCAATACTACAGAAGACTCTCTCTTGTTATTCCAGATATTCTATCAGAAGAAGGTTTTGTTATAATCGAAGTGGATTGCCCAGAAAACGAAACTGCCAAAAAACTTGAAAAAATTTTTGAAAATTACTCTTTCTGTTTCGTGCCCGATATATCAGGTAACAAAAGGGCACTCAAACTATGGAGGAAAAAATGAAAGAATTTGATGTGGCAATTATAGGTGGCGGGCCCGCCGGCCTTGGTGCTGCAATATATTCAGGAAGAGCGATGTTAAAAACAGTGCTTTTTGACAAATTCGGTACTGGCGGCCAACTCAATTCATACGAAAAGATAGCCAACTATCCTGGTTTTTTTGAAGACACACCAACATACAAACTCTCCGAATCGCTCCTTGCCCACGCACAAAGATTTGGGGCTGAAATTATCTACGACGAAATAACCTCAATAAGCGACGATAGGGAATGGAAAATACTCAAAGGTTTTGCAGATTCATATAGGGTCCATGCCTCAATAGTAGCAACAGGCGTGAGATACAAAAACCTCGGCGTGGAAGGCGAAGAGAGACTGAGGGGAAGGGGTGTATCATACTGTGCCACCTGCGATGGACCATTCTTTGTAGGCAAGGACATCGTTGTGGTGGGCGGAGGAGACAGCGCCCTCCAGGAAGCCCAGCACCTCACGCAATTTGGTAGGGAAGTGACCATCATTCACAGAAGGGATGAGTTTAGGGCATATCCCGATCTCAGGGAAATGGTGCAGAAACATCCAAAAATAAAATGCCTCATGAACTCCACTGTGCAATCCATCGAGGGAAAAGATTTTGTGGAAGGGATAATTGTAAAAAATGTTGTCACCGGAGAGGTGTCAAAAATGAAAACTAATGCGGTCTTCATTTTTGTTGGTCTCCAGCCAAACACTGAGTTCCTTTCCGGATATGCTGACCTTGATGACTACGGCTATGTAAAAACTGGCGAAGACATGTCAACATCAAAAAAAGGCGTCTTTGCAGCAGGAGATATCAGGATTAAGGATGTAAGGCAGGTGATAACGGCTGTCTCAGATGGCGCGATAGCTGCACAGAGCGCATGGAAATACATGAGCTGTAGAAAGTGAGGACTACTATGGACGCAAGGATTCATGATTTCAGGGAAGCAATGAAAGATCGCGGGATTGATGCTGCATTGTTTGTCAGCACAGAAACAAGGATCAACAAAAATGTTTTTTATCTTTCAGGATTTACTGGCGAAGATGGTTATCTGTTAGTTACCCAGGACAGTGCGCAACTTTTTGTCGATGGAAGATACCCTGAACAGGCCCACGAAGAAGCAAAAAAAGGTATTGATGTGGCACTCGTTGAATACCCGATTTCAGATTTCCTTGTCAAAATGATACAGGACGGCTGCATCCAGTCTCTTGGCCTCGAAGAAAGCATTCTTCCGCACTCTTTTTACAAAATCATGTCAGAAAAACTCCCCAAAACAGTCCTCAAATCTTCCGATGGCATGTGCGAAGCAATGAGGATCATTAAAAGCCAAGATGAGATTGAATTCATAAGGAATTCATGCAAAGTTGCCTGTGAGTCTTTCACCGAAACACTTGGCGTCGTCAAGGAAGGGGTCTCGGAGAGAGATATCTGTGCAGAGCTTGAATACCAGATGAAAAGACGTGGCGCAAAAAAACCAAGCTTCGATATAATTGTCGCTTCCGGTTTCAGGGCCGCAATGGCTCATGGCGTTGCATCGGACAAAAAACTCAAGGCAGGCGAATTTGTTGTTTTCGACTGGGGATGTTTTGTAAACAACTACGCCTCAGACTTTACGAGGACACTCGTTGTTGGAGAGCCAACACCAAAACATATAGAAATCTACGACACTGTAAGGCGCGCCCAGGAAGCGGCAATGGGGAAATTTAAGCCAGGAACAAAGGCTTGCGACGCTGACAAGGTCGCAAGGGACATAATTTCAAATGCCGGCTATGAAAAAAACTTCAATCATTCTTTGGGACACGGAGTCGGCCTGGACATTCACGAAAGGCCAGGTGCTTCAATGAGGACGGAAGATGAATTCAAAGCTGGCATGATATGCACAAATGAGCCTGGAATTTACATTGAAGGATGGGGTGGTGTAAGAATAGAAGACACCGTCCTCATCAGCGACGAGGGCGGTGTCCCGCTTGCGAATCTGTCAAAAGACCTGATTATAGTTTAGAGCCTGTATACGGTGATGACGTTGTCCGGGCAAATGGTTGCACAGGACTTACAGGCAATGCACTGGTCCATGTTAACACAGTAGGCTGGATGGTAGCCGTTCTGGTTAATGTTGTCGGAGAGCGCAAGTATATGCGTCGGGCAAACCTCGATGCACAGCCCGCATGCCTTGCACCTTTCATCTATGAAAACCACTTTTCCCTTTACAGCTGTTGCCATTTCAACTCCTTTCAACCACATGTTAGCTTGGGTAAGGTTACATTTCAAGGACAGGGTGGCATCTTTGACATGACAAAACAAATATTTACAATATATCTTGGAGGTACGAGTGAGCAATTCTTTTTATGTTCTGGCGATTAATCCAGGCAGCACTTCCAACAAAATTGGCCTCTTCAAGGGCTGCGACAAAGTGCTTGAGCTCACCATTAGGCACAGCAGGGAAGAACTTGCACCTTTCAAAGGGATCTGGGACCAATACGAATTCCGTTACAAAACAATAAGAGAGGGATTCAAAAAACACCCGGACGCAGTTGATCACCTTGATGCGATCGTGGGAAGAGGCGGTCTCATTAAACCCATCGTCTCTGGCACGTATGAAGTAAACGAAGAGATGATGCAAGACGCCAAAAACAACTATCAGGGGGAGCACGCTTCAAATCTTGGCTGCGTACTGGCCCATGATCTTGCGAAAGAGTATGGCTGCAAAGCATATATTGTTGACCCTACTTCAACATGCGAATTTCAAAAACTCTCTTTTTATTCTGGTCATCCACTCATTACCAGGCGTGCTATTGCACACGCCCTTAATATCCATGCCATCGCCAGAAAAGCGAGTCAAGATCTTGGAATTCCTTATAATAAGTCAAGATTCATCGTTGTCCATTGTGGTGGCGGAATAACCGTAGCTTCCGTTGTCGGCGGTAAGATGATTGACAACAACGATGCAACATGTGAAGGGCCATTCACCCCTGAAAGAACGGGCAGCATGCCACTCATACCATTCACCAATTTGTGCTTCTCTGGCAAATATACCCAGTCGCAAATCAAAAAAATGATAATGGGTGAAGGCGGCTTTGTCGCCTATCTTGGAACAAACTCAGCTGTCAAAGTCGAAGAAATGGCAAAATCTGGTGATGCAGCAGCGCTTGAAGTTTATCAAGCGATGGTCTACCAGATAGCAAAGGATATCGGTTCACAAGCCACTGTCCAAAAAGGCAATTATGATGCCATACTTGTCACTGGCGGCCTTGCCTACTCAGATTACTTCATCGATAGCCTCTCGGAAAGAATAAGTTTTCTCGGCAAGATATTGAGGTATCCTGGCGAGGACGAGCTTGGAGCACTCGCTGGTGGTGTATTAAGGATTCTGGAGGGCTCGGAGAAGGCCCTATCTTATCCACAGTTTGGAGAAAGGCCGCCTGAATGGAAATTTGCCACCTAAAAAAGAAGCTTGAGGAGGGGGTTCTCACAATTACTATTGACAGGCCCGCACAGTTAAACGCCCTGAACAAGGACGTTCTTGCAGAAATTGAGCAAGTAATTGATGAGGCAGAGAAAGATGCGTCCGTCAGGGCAATAATACTGACCGGCGAAGGGAAAGCCTTTGTAGCTGGGGCTGACATTTCAACCATGGTTGGAATGGATGAGACACAAGCATTGAATTTTGCTAATTTTGGGCAAAAGGTTTTTGACAAAATTGAGAACCTTTCAAAGATTGTCATTGCCGCAATCAACGGTTTTGCGCTTGGTGGAGGCTGCGAACTCGCAATGGCATGCGACATCAGGTATGCAAGCGAAAAAGCAAAACTGGGGCAGCCAGAGGTCAACCTTGGGGTGATCCCAGGTTTTGCGGGCACGCAAAGATTACCAAGGCTTGTTGGACCCGGGAAAGCGCTCGAATTGCTTGTTACAGGCAATATAATAGATGCCAATCAGGCCCTTCAGATAGGGCTTGTTGACAAGGTGCTACCACCAGAGGGACTTATGGAAGAGGCAACAAAACTTGCAAAAGCAATTGCAACTAAGTGCCCAGGGGCAGTATCACTCAACAAAAAAGCGCTCAAATCGGGACTCCCCAACTTCAACGAAAAGGAAGAGGCTTCCCTTTTTGCCAAATGTTTCAAATCAGGCAATGCCAAAAAAGGTATGGAAGCTTTCCTGAATAAGACCCAAGCGGACTGGAGCTGACAGTGGAACTCCCAGCCAATCTCAGGGAAACGACACTTGCGGAGCTTATCCAACTGATCGAGCTTCACAGCGCCTCGGGAAGGCTCCAGATAATAAAAACCGACACCGATGAAAGAGCCTCCATTTTCTTTACGCAAGGGCAAGTTGTTCATGCGACAACCCCAAGGTGTCAGGGAGAAGACGCGATAATCGAACTCTTCTCTTGGGACAAAGGGAAAATATTATTTTCGGAAGCATCTACCATCCCACCAAGATCAATAAACCTCTCAAACACTGATATTATAATAAAAGGACTTGGTGAAGCGCAGGAAACTGCGGAGTTCATGATAGGGCTTCCTCCAATGCCCACCGTATTAAGACTCAACACCAGCTCGATGAGTGGAGATAGCGGCGAAAAGATAACACTAGATATATCAGAATGGAACTTTTTAATACTAGTTGATGGCAGAAGAACTCTCCAGCAAATTTTTGATGAATGCAATCTTAGTCAAAGCCAGGCGGCAAAATTAATTGGAAGACTTCTTGAACAAAAGGTGGTTGTTCCCATAAGATGAGATTTCTCTCAATTCTGTCAGCTATCGCCATTATTTCTGCCTCGTCGTTTCCCGTGGGAATAATAGGCATTAGAGATGATGGTTCACATTTCAAATATCCAAAATCAGTGTTTGTTGACCCTGAGTCAAAGAACATGTTCGTGGCAGACACTGGAAACAAAAGAATAGTGCTGTTAAAAAGCGATGATGGCACATTCATAATGGATTTTGGCAAAGAAAGATTGAAAAATCCAACAAAAGTGATCCAGGATAAAGGCTCAAGATTGCTAGTTTGCGACCCAGAAGCAAAAGCAATCCATCTTTTCGACAGAAAAGGAGCTTACCTTGCTGATTTCTCCGTAGGGAATGATCCTGTAACAGGTATCATTGAACCAATATCATTGGCCTTTGACAAAAATGGAAGGTTTTTTGTGCTCGATCATGTGGCCTGCCAAATCAAGATATTTGAAAGCTCGGGCGAATTCCTGTTTTCGATGGGGTCGAAAGGTGATGGGGAAGGCCAATTTTTAGAACCTTCTGATGTTGCCATTGATGCAGATGGAAATGCTTATGCAACTGACACAGGCAACAACAGGGTTGTGGTATTTGATAAAACCGGCAACTTCAAAATTTCTTTTGGCCAGGATGAGCTTTCCCATCCAACAGGAATAGCAATAAATTCCACCAATATATACGTCTCAAATACTGGCAAACATGAAATCTCTGTTTTCTCAAAAAAAGATTTTATCTACAAGGGGAATTACGGGACAATCGGAGCTGGTAATCCCCAGCTCAGATTCCCTATGGGGCTCTGTCTTGATTCTGACCAGAAACTCTGGATAGCAGATTCTGGCAACTGCAGGATTGTCCAGACCCAAAAGCTGGAATTTATAAAATCCATCGGCACCGATGGTATAACGATTTCCCCCAAAGGTTTGGTTCTCAAAGATGGTATGATTTATGTCTCGGAGCCAGAAGCGAATTGCATCAATGTTTACGAAGCCCAGAGCGGGTCTTTTTCAAGATCGATAGGTCTTCAGGGAACAAGCCTTACGAGCTTAAATTCACCGCAATCATGCTGTATATCATCAAGAGATGATCTTATAGTTGCAGACACAGGGAACCACAGGATACAGGTATACAGTCTGTCTGGGGAGCATCTTGTGAGTTTTGGTTCGCAAGGTTCTGGTATCGGCCAGTTCGAGTCACCAACATCCATAGCCTGCACAAAAAGTGGAAACATAATCGTGGCTGACTCCGGCAACTCAAGGGTTTGTGTGCTGACACTTGGTGGTGCCTGGCAATTTGACATCACAAAAGAACTAAAAAAACCCGTTGCGGTTGCAGAGGACATGATTGGCAACATTTGGGTGTGCGACCAGGAACTTGGCAAGGTACTGATATTTGACCAGAAAGGGAACCAGGTAAACGAAATCCAGGGCTTCAACAAGCCAAGTGCAATTTTCTGCGATGCGATGGGAAGATTGTTTGTAACTGACGAAGAAACAGGCCTCATAAAAGTGTTTTCAACAACAGGGTACGAGCTTGCGGCAATAGGTGGGGAAGGCGGCCCAATGTCAGCCGCAAAACCACCTTTCTTGCCAGAGCAGCCTGGCAAGTTCTTCAAGCCTTATGGAATAACCGCTTCTGATGATTACGTTTATGTTTCAGACACAGGGAATTCCCGCATTCAAAAGATTCCTCTTGCGGCATTTGGCGGACTTCCAAAGCTCGGAACAGACAAATCTGCTCTGGATTTTCCAAAGGTACCAAGGTCATCAAAACGTTCCCAAACATTAAAAATAACCAATGATGGCGATGGATTAATCGAAGGAACAATTTCAGCCGACCAGCCATGGATAGTACTTGGGCAGGCAACATTTACCAGCGATACCGAGGTAACAATAACACTCGACGGGACAAAGGCACCGGAGGGCCAAAGAGAAGGAACCATCACCATACAAAGCAACGGTGGCATAGCAAAAATCAAAGTCACTGGAAGATTTTTTACCGGACAGATCAAACGACTTGAAATAAGGGTCGGTAGTAACACAGTCATCTCCAGCGGAAAAAAAATTTATGTCACACCGGCGCCGCTAAAAGATACAAAATACAACAAGGTTTACACTGCTTTTAGATTTGTAGGCGAAGAGCTCGGGGCAGACGTTATACTCTCTGGTAAAAAAATAGTCTACATCCTGGAAGGCAGAACATTACAGCTAACAATAGGGTCCCAAAAAGCACAATTCCAGGGAAAAGAGATTGACATGGGTTCACCATGCTATATGTATGGCAAAGTACCACTTGTACCGCTCAGATTTGTTGCCGAAACACTCGGTGCAACCTTGATGTCCGAAGGCAACAAAATAATTGTCGAATATCCATGAACGAAACTGGCAATTTTATAAGAGGACTCAGATGGCACATCGGCGATCTTGATGGCGCCGCAGATAGAATCGCAAATCTTCTAAATGACAACAAAATCAATCACATAATCACAACAAACATGGAGATTCTTTCCATGGCTTTCAAAAATAAAGAACTCCGAGAATTGTGCACAAATGCCGATATGCACATTCCAGATGGCATTGGTACCGTAAGGTTGCTTAATAAAATTGGCTATTCAAAAACACAAAGAATTCCTGGCATAGAGCTCTGTCTTGAAGCACTCAAAAAAATGCCCGAAGGAACAAAAATTTACCTGTTTGGGGCAAGGGAAGGCATCGCCAGAAAAGCCCTTGAAAACCTTTCCCTCCAGTTTCTCCACCTAGTTTTTGTTGGTTCACACGAGGGATTTGGATATGAAGATAGCAAACTGGTGAAAGAAATAAACAACTCCGGTGCACAAGTTCTCCTTGTCGCCCTTGGCGTCCCCAAACAAGAATTATGGATAGCAAAAAACAAATGCAATCTAAATAATATTCGTGTTGCAATAGGGGTCGGCGGAAGCTTTGATGTTTGGGCCGGAGATGTAAACAGGGCACCCAGATTTTTCCAGAAAACAAATTTGGAATGGGCCTGGCGCATTTTTTCGCAACCTGCAAGATTGCCAAAATTTCTGAAGACCCTTGCAGGTTTTCTTCCGATCTATCTGAGGGCAAAATGAAAAAACTCACCCTCTGGGGCTATTATGGGTTTGGAAACGTTGGTGATGAGGCACTTCTTGATGTTTGCCTGAGTCTCATGAAAGATGTCAAAGTTGACCTCGTATGCGGGCCTGAGCCATCAGTCAGAGCTTCGGAAAAATTGTCCATTGTACCAAGGAGCCCGGAAAATCTTTACAAATCAATAAGATCCTCCAATGGTTTTGTGCTCGGTGCCGGGGGTTTGATACATGAGAGAGCAAAACCGCTCGGGACCTACTATCATCTTTTGGGGCCATTCATATCAAAGTATTCCAGGAAACCGTACTGTGCTATCGGCCAGCAAATCGGTCCTTTCCAGAGGAACCTTACAAAGATGCTCGCAAAGAAAGCTCTTGAAAGGGCAAGATTCATAACTGTTAGAGACAATATCTCACAAGTTGAAGCAAATTTTCTTGGTCTAGACACAACACTTTCTGCAGACCTGGCATTTCTCCTGAATCCCGAGGACCCGTCAGTTGAGGTCAAAAAAGCTATCGAATCCATGCCAAAACCAAGAATAATTTTTGCACCAGCTTCATACATGGAGGAAACCCCTTCTCCAGAATTCTGCGCAAAAGTCCTTGGAAAGATCATCTCATTAACCGGTGGCTCTTTAATAATAATCCCATTTTTCCCGGGCAAAGACGATGAATTTGGCGAAAAAGCAGAAGCATTGTTGCCCCCAGAAAAGGTTTTGAGGCTCAAAAGTCCTGTTGACTGGAGGGATGCTTTCGGGGCATTCAACCTGTGTGA